>Ga0078972_1007276_pt1 | contig 24849 bp, 21 predicted proteins | sample YelNatPaOPGAMG01_FD_67568 | JGI IMG/M metagenome (GOLD analysis project Ga0078972, IMG submission 67568) | Hot spring thermophilic microbial communities from Obsidian Pool, Yellowstone National Park, USA - OP-RAMG-01 (SPADES assembly) (version 2) | ecosystem: Environmental > Aquatic > Thermal...
CCCCGAAGTTCGTGTACTGGGTGTCGAGAGGTTTCAAGGCATTTTCCGTCTCCCGGGCAATCCAGCCCGAGATCCACCGATTCTTCTTTCGACCCTGAAAGTATCCCAGGGTAGTGATGAGCGCCAGAGCGATGATAGGGACGATCCATTGGTCCATCGATTCAACTCCTTTCCATATCTTCCGCCAACTCCGGAATTTCGACCTTTACCAAATCCTCTAGGGTTTTCAGACCGGAAGGTACGTTTACGGATGTAAAGATGGGGAACCGGTTAAAGTTTTCTTTCACATCCTCTCCGCAGGCCCCATCGGAAGGGGCCTTGTTGAAGCACACACTATCGATGTGTACATCCAGTTTCTCCAGTTCGTGGCGAATCCGTAGGGCTTCCGCCAGGGAAAGGGTATCGGGATTGATGATGACGGTGAGGTAGCTATCCTTCTTGAAGAGTTGATGTAACGAGGAAAGCCTCTTTTGAATCCCCGACAGTTTGCCGTAGATCCGATCTTCTTCCACACTCGAAGCGCCCCGGATTACATGGGCTTCTGGATTGAGGGAGAGGATCGTCTGCCGCTTCTTCAGTACCTTTTCCCGCATATTCAAAAGCTCCCGCACCCACACCATCGTGATGGTAGGCATCGCGAGAAAGCGAAGGGTGAGGGCTGTGGGAGGAGTGTCGAAGATGATCCGATCATACACCTTTCCGTACTCTTTCACCACATACTCGATGGCCCATAGGACCGCATACTCTTCCGTGCCCGGTGTGTATTTCATGATGTTCATATAGGAGTCCAGGTTGATCGTCGTGTTGTAACGGTAGGTCGCCAGGATCTCCTCCCGACTCTCCTTCAGATAACGGGTGATCCATTCCGATAGATCCACCTCTATTCCGTCGAGGTTTACGGCAAGGGGAGTACGTTTGTTGGAGAGTTTCTTTCCGAATACATCCCCCAAGTTATGGGCAGGATCGAGTGAAACGATCAGGATCTTTTTACCCTTCCTGCTCAGGTAGTAGGCAGTTGCGGAAGATAGGGTGGTCTTTCCAACCCCACCCTTTCCGAGGAAAAAAGCCACTTTCTTCATATGCATACACCTCAATCGACGTTCAACATGCCCATGACGGCGCCCAGAGGATCTTGAGCCAGGTCTGCCCTGCTCACCATGACCCTGAGCTCATCTTCCAGATAGGGGAGAAGCTCCATCGCCATGGCAGCGGGGGGCGAGGGAAGGCCGATGAAACTGCCGAAGATCAGCACCACGAACAAGTTTTCCAGTTCGTTCAATTCGAACTCCAACATCCCGGTGGCTTTGTCCCGGTGTACCTGAATCGTGGTTTCCCAGAACTTTTCCCAGAGTTTCCCCAGGGAGTACTTTTCTTTCATAGATTCCTCTCGAATGCACGATCGATGAAAAAAGCCTGCATGGCAGAGCCATGCAGGCCTGGATATTTTTTAGTATCCTTACTAAGCATCTGCCTTGGCAGTCTTGGCTCCAAAGTTCTTCAGGAAGGAAACGATCATCACCACGTTTAGGATCAGCATGAAGATATTGATCACTCCTACCACCGATCCAGTGATCTGGTTCTTCAAGAAGGCGACATCCGTCATGTTCGCTGCCCGAACGAAGTGCGTAGGAACAATTACGAACTCGTACCAGATAAGCCCTGCCGTTACCGTTACCCAGAGCAGGAAAGCGGGGATAAGTACCACGTTAGTGTACTTTTCGTTCAATTTTTTCTTCACCCACATGGCTGCGGTAAGCATCACGATAGAGGCGATCAACTGGTTAGCTCCCGAGAAGGCGGGCCATAGAACCGTGTAGTTCCCCGTCCAGGCCAGCCCGATTCCCAGGATGGCGATGATGAGGGAGGCAGACCACTTGTTGGAGAACAACGTGTACAGAGCGGCAGCTTTTTCCTTCATGGGCAGGGCCAATTCCCCGATGATGTACCGACCTAACCGGTTGGTGGTATCGAGGGTGGTCAATGCAAAGGAAGATACCCAGAGGGAGGCGAACAGGTTCATGAATGCGGGGGTTACAAAGGGCAGGGTATTGCCTACCATGTAACCATAGGACTTGGTGAACCGTGCTAAAGCCGGTGTGGCTAACACTTTCCCTTCACCCAATGCCGCGATACCGAAACCGGCGATAGAAATGACCACTACGGTAGAAAGGAACCCTTCCGTCAGCATGGCTCCGTAACCCACAAACAGAGCATCCTTTTCATCCCTGAGCTGCTTAGAACTGGTACCCGAAGCTACGAGAGAATGGAACCCGGAGAGAGCGCCGCAGGCGATGACGAGAGGAACCGTGGGCCAGAAGGGAGAAGGTTGCCCACCGATGACCTTTGCCGAAAAGGTGGTGAATGCGGGAACGCTGTCGAACCCCTTAAATGCAAGGAGAGCCGCCACTCCCCCCATTAGTAACCCGAAGTACAGGAGGAAGGAGTTCAGGTAGTCCCGCGGTTGGAGAAGGATATTCACCGGAAGGGCCGAAGCGATCACGATGTAGATCAACAGCACCAGGAACCAGGTATCCTTCGAACCTTTCAACGGGGCAATCATTCCCAGCCAGAAGGACACGATGAGGAGAACGATACCGATCAGGGTACTGAGACCTACCCCCAGGCTCGTCCGGTACATCAGAATCCCTAGGATGACAGCGGAAGCACAGAAGAGGAAAAAGGTACTGGCCACAGGGCCATCGGCCGCGAACTGACCTGCTACGATATCCCCGAAGGCTGCCACTACCAGGATGCAGAGGAACAGGACGAACCACCCAAAGGATTTTCCTGCGCCCTTTCCCATCAGGTCCTGGGCTACGTACTGAACCGATCGGCCGTCATACCGTACGGAAGCCGTCAGGGAGAGGTAGTCATGGATAGCCCCGATAAAGATGTTTCCAAACCAGACCCAGAGAAGGGAAGGTAGCCAGCCCCACGCCACCGCCATGGCAGGCCCCACGATCGGCCCCGCACCCGCGATGGAAGCGAAATGGTGGCCGAAAAGTACGTACTTACTGGTTGGCACATAATCCACCCCATCCTGCAACCGCTTGGAGGGGGCTTCCGGAGCCTCGTGAGATTTGAGGAGATTGGCCTGGAGTCTTTTACCATAGGCGAAGTAGAATACGAAATAGATCACCAGCGCCACCACTGCAATTAGAGCACTCATGTAAACCTCCTAGCATTAAGAAGATATGTAGGATTAAGAATTTTCGAAATTTTACGCCCACTTTTCCCAATTGTCAAGAAAATCATTACAATAATGCACAGGTAGCAACGATTTACCCTTGCATGAAACGACACTTTTGCCGTACAAAGTATACCTATGGAAAGAAGCTACCAGAGAACTTTTGCCCTACTGAAGCCCGGAGTCCTGCAACGCAGGATAGTAGGTCAAGTACTCTCCCGGATCGAAGGGAAAGGTCTAAAGATTATCGGGATAAAACTGCTCTGGCTTACCCGGGAACAATGCCAACTACAGTATCGGGAACACGAGGGTAAGTATTTCTATCCCCCATTACTCGACTATATGACTTCCGGGCCGGTTATCGCCCTGGTGCTGGCTGGATACGATGCGATCACCACTCTGCGACACCTCGCAGGGCCTACCAATCCTGCGGAAGCCCCGCCGGGAACCATACGGGGTGACTTTGGGACCTTAACTCGGTACAACATCATCCACGCTTCCGATTCTCCGGAAAGCGCGGAACGGGAAATACACCTCTATTTCGAGGAAGAAGAGATCCATGACTGGGAGGATGGGAACGCAAGTTGGTTCGGAGGTGCCTTATGAGTACCTCTATCGGAATCCTGGGAGCAGGCGGATGGGGCACAGCTCTTGCAAAAGTACTTGCAGAGAAAGGGTGTGCCGTCGAGATCTGGAGTTATGAAGAATCTGTAGCAAACGAGATCAATTCTCTCCATTCGAACAGCCGGTATCTACCGGATGTATATATTTCCGGTCCCAGTCATGCAGAAGAAGTAGCCAGAGGGAAGCTCACGGGATTGATCAGCGCTTCCCTCAATGGAAAAAACTCGATCCGTTTCCGAGAACTTCTTTCGACCTCCAATATCCTGGTCTTCAGTTCCTTCGATGTGATTGGCGTACAGGTGTGCGGTGCCATGAAGAACGTGATCGCCATTGCCTTTGGAATGCTGGATGCATTGAAAGATCGTTCAAACTTCGTGGGAGATAATATTGAAACTACCTATTGCCGAGACAGTGTATCGAATCCTAAACCGGGAACAGGAACCTTTTCCCCTAATAGAGAACCTGTTGAAAACTCTTACTCGATCGAATCTAGAGGGGTTGTGGATATCTGGAGAAACGGGAACATAATAAAAGAGTTCGGTTATTACTCTTTTGTTCTTGTTGTTCTAGGTTCAGGTGGGAATTTTTGCCGGTACTCCTCGATTTCTACCATGGGGGGGCGCTCGATAGGGAGAATCTCCGTTCTCACGGGTTGATGGAGATTGTCTTTTAACTGCAGGGCAATATGGTAGGGGTGCAGTACCGAATCCAGCTTGCAATCTGTCCAGCTTTTCAAACGATGGAAGAAGGTGGTGAGGATCCCAAAGGACATCCTGCTCAACGCTTCCACGCTCTGATTCCTGTGGATCCGTCGATCCAGATCTACCTGAGCTATCACATCCGGACCTAAAAGGTGATAGATATCGATCAGATGTCCCAACTCTACCCCATACCCAACGGAAAAAGGAAGACGTTCCAGTAAGCTTCGCCTTCCCGCATATTCACCGCTCAAGGGTTGTATCAAGTAGGCCAGTTCGGGATAGAAGAGGGAAAAGAGGGGGCGGACGAGGATTTCCGTCACCCTGCCTCCACCCGTGGGGAAAAAGCCGGAAGGGGTCTTCAAGGGCCTTTCGTAGAAAGCTTTCACGTAACTGATTTGCGGGTCTTCCAGTAAAGGCCCCACGAGTCCATACACGAACTTAGGCGCGATGTTGTGGATATCCGCATCGACCCATACGATGATATCACCCGTAAGCACATAGAGGCTTTTCCAGAGGTTTTCCCCTTTCCCTCGGTGAGTTCCATACTTGGGAAGGATATTCTTGGATTCGTACACCTTCGCACCAAAACTTGCCGCCACGGACCGAGTTTTATCGAGGGACCCCGAATCGATCACCACGATTTCATCCAGCAAGGGAATGCGATCCATCAATTCGGTTTTCAGAATAAGGATTTCCTTCCCGATGGTGGCTTCCTCATTCAAAGTGGGAAAGGCGAGGGCTATTCTGACACCCTGCCGGGTTTTCAGTTCCACAAGTCTGGAAAGATCGGAAAACTTGCTGTGATGAAACGTCTTCTGGAGAATGGGATTCGTTCCTTCCCTCATGGCTCTTCCAACTCCATCGCTTCGATTCCCAGTTCCAAAAAGGAGTGGAGTTGCCGAAACCCCACTTCGATGGGAGCGATTTCGACGTATTCCTCCTGTTTTCCTTTTTTCCCTCGGGTGATCCCCAGGGTGATCGCGGGAATGTTAAAGGAATGGAGGAATGCCGTTTTGGTTGGGAGAGTGATAGAACATTCCTCGATCTTCAATCGGCGGTATACCTCTTTCAAGGTACGGTGAAGTACGGAGTTCAAATCAGGATTTCCCGGCGGTACATGAGAAAGAAGCTGAATGTCCGCTTTGGCACCCAGCTCGAGCGCGATCTTTTCGATGGTCGCTGTGACCGTGTTCTTCATCATTTCGAGAATGGCCGGATTGAGGGAGAACATTTCCAGATCCAGAACCCCCTCATTCGGGTAGTATCCAAACCCGATCCCCGCATCGATACGGGCGATATTGAGGGCTGTTTTACTTTCCCTGTCCCACTGAATGTTCCCCAGCTGGAAGGCGATATGGGACAACACCGTAACGGAGGAAGACCCGCGGGAATGGTCCAGAACCTCCTGTTCCGGAGTGGAAATCCGTACAGACAACTTGCAATGTCCAATCGGCTGAGGCTCGAAGTTCCCTAGATGAATACTCGATACATAGAGGGCGAAGGATATGGTCCCTGGAAAGGTCTTGAGAAAAGATTCCAAAGCTTTGAACTCCCCAGTTTCCTCGGATAAACTTGTAAACAGGCATATGACATTCTGAGGGTACTCGTAAGAAGTGGTTTGCATCTGCTCGGTAAAATTCAGTAGGGCTGCCACCCCGATGCTTTCATCGGATATGCCGATTCCTTTCGCATGGGTTTCCGTCAGATGTACAAGGTTTTCCAGGGGCGAATACTGTTCTGTTCCCATATCGGTATAGAGCAGCACATATTTATCCGTAAATCGAGAAGCGGGGAAGATAGCGGCGATGTTTCCCGCATCGTCCTGGTAAGGCTCATAGATGCCGAACTCATGGAGTTTTCGAAGGATGAATTCTCCCCTGGGGGACTCTCCTGATGAGACCGGAGGAATCTCGTTGAAGAGCATCGCATCGGAAAGGATACGGGTAACGATCGGGCTATACTTACCTTCCCATTCCCTGTGAAGGAAAGGCTTTTTACCCTTGAAAAGACTCTTGAAAATGGAGGACACCTTTGGGAAGGCTTTTCTTATTCCCATGATTCTTTATCTACTATATCCCATCTAAACCCTGCCCGCAATCGACTCCTTTTCCTTCCTATTGGATAAATCCTGGAAAATAAGTATCGTATCTATACGATGGTACAGAGCATGAAAATAGGAGACGTTGCATCCATGCCCCCTCTTTTCCCCTTCCAGGAGAGTTTTTGCCCCGTAGAGGATCTCCTAAAAAGGGAACTTTACCCTCCCCTTCCCCTATGGGAAAGAGGGGATCGTGCAGGATGCACGATCGTATGGGGGAAAAGGATAGTAGAGAAGCTCTCGGAGCTCCCTATGAAGGAAGTGCTCGTCCGAAAGTTCGGTCCAGGGGAACTCACCCTTACCGAAGCGTTGATCGTATGGATAGGGTTGGAACAGAGGCAAGGGGGATGGAGATGGACCGAGCTGGCGGATCTTTACCCGTTTGTACAGAAACATCGGATTTCCTTGCCCGAGCCCCTGCTGAGTACTCTTGTCGGCTCTGAGGAGAACTGGCATCGGGTAGAACAATTCATGCAGCTCTCGGAACCCCTCCGACAACTGGTTTCAGAGGAAAAACTCGATCTAAAAACTGCCCTTCGAGTGAAAAGCATCGACCCACAAGCCATCGAACAGTTAAAACCTGTTCTAGAATCCTTAAGTTATTCCGAACGACGGATCCTCTTGAGACTGTTCTACGAAGTAGTGCAGAGGGATCGTCTGGATTCTCCCCAAAGCATGGACCTTGCCAGTCGGCTCAAGGATACCCCGAAGCCCCTGGAAGAACTCTACCGGATCCGGCATCCCTCTCTCCACCACCTGCAGGAAACCTACCATGCGACGGTGGATACATTTTTGAAAGGCACCGGGATCAAAGTTACCCCTCCTCCCTATTTCGAAGGCACGCAGTTTAAGGTGGAGTTTTCATTTGAGAAGGGCAGTCAGCTGCAGAGGAAAGCTTTAACCCTTCAAAAACTATCGGAAAAGATCGATCCGGTGATAGAAACACTCGTCTATGGCACCGAATAGTTTCACCAAAATCTACCTCACTCCCGAAGCTGAAACCCTACCCGCCACTCAAAGGGCTTTCCGTTTGCTCGTGTATCCAGAATACCGGATCGTGGATGCCCCTACGGACATACCTCCCGAGGATCAAAATCAGAGCACCCTCTTCATCACCTCCTACCGGGGACAAACGGTACACAAATGCCCGGGTTCCCGAGGCCATCTCTGCTGCAACTACCTCACCATCGATCTATACCTCGGGTGTTCCCTCGGCTGTACCTACTGCATCATGAAAAGTTACCTGAACTTCTCGCCGTTAACCGTATATGCGGATCCAGCGCCTTCCCTAAAGCGGATCCAGGCCCTAGCCCAACAGTATCCCCATCGGGTCCTACGGATTGGCACCGGTGAAACGGGGGATTCTTTGCTACTGGATCCTCTCTTCGATCTGAGCCGTCCATTGATCGAAGGACTCGCCGATCTACCCAACGTCTACCTGGAACTCAAGACGAAAACGACCCATGTGGACCATCTTCTGGATATTCCAAAGAAAGGGAATGCCATCATCGCGTTCTCCCTTAATGCGAAGGAGATTCAAGAACAGGAAGAAGGAACCAGTGCCTCCATCGAGAAACGGATCGCCGCTGCCGTAAAAGCCTTTAGGGCAGGGTACGGCCTGGCATTCCATTTCGATCCTATTGTTCGGTTTTCTGGTTGGAAAGAAAGCTATTCTTATACGATCGACCTATTGAGGAAAGTTCCTGCCGAACGGATCCGCTGGATCAGCCTGGGGACACTACGTTTTACTTCTGCTCTCAGGGATCGGCTGGAAGACCGACCCTACCTGTTCGAGGAGTTTGTTCCCTGTCGGGATGGAAAATACCGGTATCTCCAACCGATACGGATACAGATGTATAAATGGTTTCTGAAAGAACTATCCATGGTAACAGATGCTCCCATCTACCTCTGCATGGAGAGTGTGGACGTCTGGAAAGCGGTATACGGCAATATTCCTATGAAATTGGATGCCCTTCGGGATATATTTATCGGTATACCATGTAAAACTTGAGAAAAGGGTACAAAGGATGAATAAAAAATCGCTCGCTGCACACAAATTTTACGGTACGGGATTCCTCTTGTTCGTGGTCGTCTTGCTTTCCAGCTATTCCGAAGAAGTGGGCGAAGTTTCCTACCTCCAGCAAGGGGCAACTCTCGTTCGAAACACCAAACCCATGCAGGTAGATTTCAGTTCTCCCATCGAAAACTACGATCTGGTGAAAACCGATTCTTCCGGCCTGGTGGAAATCCGCTTTTACGAGGCAACGGGAATCCAAGGTAGCCTCCTGGTAAAACCTTCTTCCAGTCTCTACATAGATCTTTCACTATTATCCGAGGGGGGAAAGGCTCGAATCGAGCTTCTTTCCGGTTCGGTTACCCAGAAAGCGATCAAGCTAACGGGCAAATCCAGCTTCGAGGTACGGGCAGGGAACGTGTCCATGGGAGTACGAGGCACCACTTTCGAAGTAGAGACAGCTCCCGATGGATCAATCCTCATTGCCTGCGAAGAAGGGCAAGTACGGTGTGAAGCCGAGGATGGCACAACTCTGTTCGCAGAACCGGGAAGTGCGGTAGAAAGTACACCAGAACGTGGATTCCGGAACATTCCCATCATGTTTCAAGATCTAGAAACATTCCGGCGGAACTGGCATGCAGAGCGGATCGAGGCTTTCCGTGGTAATCCTCATAGGGCTCTTCGCAACTTCGCCAACCGGTATCTAGAAATGAAGGAGAAGTTCGATGAAGCCTACAAAGCTTTACTAGCCAGGTACGAAATCTTGGATAAATGGTTCAGGGAAGATCGAGCCGGGAGGATCGGTGCGATGTCGGAAGTCCTACGAGAAAAACGCCTCATTGTCGGACCCCTGTTGCATCTTCGGAAAAGCAGCTTCCTCTTCGAAAAAGTGTACTACCGGCTCGTGGAACTGCGAGAGTACTACAAGCAGGGGATGATCCGGGGGGATCTGGGAAACGGGATGACGGCAGAACAGTTCTTCCGGCGTTTCGACAACGAAGCGGTGGACCTGGAGGAAAAGATGAACGTGTTTCGGCATACCCTGAAGCTCTTCGCCAAACGAAACGATGGCGTCTCGATCATAGATACGATGGAGAAATAAAGGTAGAACAGGATAGAGGGGGGGAGCAAAACGCCCCCCCACCAGGAGATCAGGATACAGAAAGAATAGAGCTTTTAGATGCGATATATCTGCTATACTCGCTATATCTGCTATAGCATTTATCTAGTTCCCCACCCTCTTCCGCTTCGCTTCCTTCACAAGGGGCCAAAGGATTGAAGCGATGGTCAATACAATCAAGGTTATGCAGATAGGAGACCCCCAAAAGATACTCCAATCCCCACCCGAGATCAGCCTCGCTTGCCGGAAAGACTGCTCCATCATACCTCCCACTATCCCCGCAAGGATCATGGGTGAGGTGGGAATGTCGGCCTTTTCCATGAAAAGTCCAATGAGTCCGAAGATGATCATGATGAACAGATCGGTCACCATATTGTTGATTGCATAGGTGCCGATGAAGGCCAACCCCAAAACAATGGGGAAAAGATACCGTGCAGGAACAGACAACACTCTCACGAGCAATTTTGCCAGAGGCAGGTTGATGATGACACAAACGATATTCCCGATGATCATACTTGCGATCATACCCCAGGCAATGTCAGGATGCTTTTCGAAAAGAAGAGGGCCAGGCTGTAAACCGAGCATGAGAAGGGCTCCCATCATGACTGCGGTAGTGCCGGATCCAGGAATCCCCAACGTCATCATAGGGATCAGTGCACCCACCGAACAGGCATTGTTGGCAGCTTCTGGTGCGGCAAGCCCTTCGATGGCACCTTTGCCGAATTCTTCCGGATGCTTGGATAAATTCTTTTCGTTGTTGTAGGCCATCAAGGCTGCCATCGTTCCTCCCGCTCCTGGAAGGACTCCCACGAAGAATCCAAGAGGGGTACTGCGAAGAATCGGGAGCCAGGAACGCTTCCAATCCTCCTTCGTGATCCAGATACGTCCGAACTTCGTTTGTACTTTTCGAGTGCCTTCATGGATCATCCGGAAACTCTTGAACACCTCTCCCAACGCATAGATCCCCAGAATGATGATGAGAAAGTCGATACCTCCCTGAAGTTCCAGGATGCCAAAGGTAAACCGGGACACCCCCGATTGCCCATCCAGCCCGACAGTGGAAATCATCAAGCCGAAGAAAAGAGAGATGAAACTCTTCACTATGTTCGTCTTTGCCATGGCCGCTGTGGCAGATAGGGCAAATACCATCAAGAGAAAGTACTCGGCAGGACCGAACTTGATAGCAAATCGTGCCACGGGAACTGCCGTGAAAATCATCACGAAAGTGGCAATCATCCCTCCAATGAAGGAGGCGATAGCCGATATAGCTAAAGCGGCCTCTGCCCTTCCCTTCATCGCCATGGGGTAACCATCGAAGGTAGAGGCAATGGCGGCTCCGTCCCCCGGAGTGTTTATCAAAATTGAAGAACGGGATCCTCCGAACATCGCTCCATAGTACACACCTGCCATGGTAATCAGCGCGCCCACAGGACCCATGGTAAAGGTCAGGGGCAGGAGTACAGCCACACCCGTAGCAGGACCCAATCCCGGAAGCATCCCGATAATAGTTCCCAAAAGGCCCCCTAGGGTTACCCAGAAAATATTGATCGGCTGAAGGGCAACCTGTAAACCCAGTGCCAAATTCGATAAGATTACATCCATTCTATCCCCCTATAGGCCCAGGAAGGGCATTCTGGGAAGCTGAATGCTCAAAACTTCTCCGAAAACAACATAAACCCCCACGCTGAATCCCAGTGAAATGCCAACGATCGCTTTCCATCGTTCCTTTCCGTTGAACATGTAAAGCACGATGGAGAGAAAAAGGAACGTAGATAGGAGGTATCCCATCCGTTCGAAGAAAAAAGCGTACAACACACATAGCAAGGTAACCACTGCAATGGATTTCCCATATTGGGTGAAGGTGAAGGAAACAGGTTTCCCTTCTTTCTTCGATACACGAGCCTTTTCCTGGATGAGAAGGAGAATCCCCAAAAGGGTCATTCCTCCTCCCAGCATAAGAGGGAAAATTAAGGGTGCTAGCGGGTTACCCACCGTGGCACGGGGAAGTGTCCATGCCAGATACGAGTATCCCACACCGAGAAGGAACGCAAGGATACCCGTCACAACATTGATAGTCATAAGGAACTCCTATAAAGGGCAGAAACCCCCTGAAACGGAGATTCCTACCCTTCCGGTTTTGATTTAAGAAAATTACTGTTTCAACATTCCAATTTCACCCAGAACCGCTTTGTAGTCTTCGTTGGTTTTATCCAAGAAAGCCAAGAACTCCGGAGTATCCATATAGTTCTTGGTCCAACTGTTCTGTTTACAGGCGGCATCCCATTCGGGAGTTTTCACCATTTCAGCCAACGTTTTCCGCCAGTAGTTCAATGCGTACTCCGGCATTTCCGGTGGTCCAAAGAGACCTCGCCAGTTCCGGAACACTTCATTGATCCCCTGCTCTTTGCAGGTAGGAATGTCTTTCAAGACATCTGCGGTAACCCGTTCAGGCCCCGTTTGTGCCAACCCCCGAAGGTCGCCGCTCTGCAGCAGCCCCCGTACGTCGCTAAGACCGGTGGAGAGAAGTTGAATGTGGCCACCCAATACCTGAGCGGGACCGGAACCTTCCTGGAAGCTCACATACTTGATCTTTTTGAGATCTTTCACTCCAGCGGCCCGTGCCATGATGAGGAACTGGATATGATCCATGCTGCCAACCGCAGAGGTTCCACCGATCACCACGCTGGAGGGATCTTTCTTCAGATCTTCCATCACCTGTGCGATGGAGGTGTACTTGGAGTTCTTAGCTACCACGAAGGCACCGTAATCCGTGATCAAAGAGGCGATGGGGGTGGTATTCTTGTAGCTATACGGGGAAGAACCATTGAGGTTGATCAGTAAAAGAGGAGGACTGTACACCGCTATGAGGTTGTCCGCTCCTTTCTTTGTCTGCATGTAGGCAAGGTTCACCCCACCGCCGCCACCGGGTTTGTTCGTTACCGGTAGAGGAACGGAAACGAGTTTCGTATCCGTCAGCACCTTGGCTACCGTCCGGATCGTGAGATCCCATCCTCCCCCTGCTCCTGCCGGAGCAATGAAGTCGATAGGTTTGGTTGGGTATTTGGGGGCCTTTTCCCCAGCTCCGCCCGCGAATAGGGTTACCGAAACCAGGGATATAAGTGCCCCCACAAAGACTGCTTTCATCGTTCGTTTCATGAAAGCCTCCTTCTAGGTTGAATATGACTACCCCTCAAGGGGTATGGTGACCTTTGTTCAGGAATGGATCTCCCGGATCACATCGATGATCGTTCCATCCCGATATTCCACAAGGGCTACGATCTTTTTCCCAAACTGCAACGGTTCGGGTGTTCCTGTAACTTTTTCCGCTTTTTTCTTCAATTCTTCGATGGGATATACCGGCAATCGAGCCGCTTTCAATCTTTCCAGCACTTCGGGACGCCTCGGGTTTACTGCCACCCCATGGTCTGTTACCAACACGTCTACCGTTTCTCCCGGTGTAACGATCGTGGTCACCCGATCGATCACCGTAGGAGTCCTTCCTCGTACGAGGGGAGCCACGACAACGGAAAGCCCCGAACCGATGGCTGTATCCGAATGCCCCCCTGAAGCCCCCCGAATGATCCCGTCGGAGCCGGTAATCACATTCACGTTGAACTCCGTATCGATCTCCATCGCACTGAGAACTACCACGTTGAGTTTGTTCACCACGCACCCTTTATTCAAAGGATTGGCATAGTAGGAGGCATCGATCTCGGTATGATACCTGTTTTCACCGATGGAGCGTACTGCATCCAGGTCAAAACTCTGCACATCCAGGATTCGTTTTATCAATCCTTCCTCATGCATCTTCACGATCTGACTCGTGATTCCCCCTAGAGCGAAACTCGCCTTGATGTTCCGCTCTATCATCTTCTCCCTCAAAAAACGAGTCACCGCCAACGCCGATCCTCCAGAGCCCGTCTGGAGGGAGAACCCATCCTCGCAGTACCCTGAGGCCACGATCACCTGAGCAGCCATCTCTGCAATCAACAGTTCCCTCGGGTCTCGGGTCATTCGAGTAGCCCCCGTGGCAATACCCTGTGGATCCCCGATGGCATCAACGATCACGATGGAATCTACCCGATCCTGATCGATACTGAAGGGAGTGTTGGGATATTCCACCAGATTGTCGGTGATCAGGATCACTTTTTTCGCGTTCCGGGCATCCACGATTGCGTATCCCAAGGAACCACAGGCCGATTTGCCTGAGAATCCATTCGCATTTCCATAGAGATCGCAGGAAGGCACACCTAGGAAGGCCACATCTATCGGGAGCTGGCCTGTTTCTACAGCCCTCGCCCTACCCCCATGGGAATGAATCAGTACCGGAGTGTCCATCAAGCCGTGGGAAATCTCATCTGCCAACTCTCCCCGTAACCCACTTGTGTAGATCCGCTTGATAACACCCTTCCGGATATGCTCCACCAGCGGCGCATGACAGGTGGTTAAGGAACTGGGTGCCAGGGTAAGGTTCTTGATTCCCAGGTTTGCAATTATATCCATCACCATATTCACCACAAAGTCCCCTTCCCGAAAATGGTGATGAAAACTCACTGTCATTCCGTCCTGGAGTCCGCTTTTGAGAACAGCCTGCTCCAACGTTTCCACAATTTTGTTCAGCCGTGGGAGAGTCCGGGAACCCTTTTCCCTTCTCACTAGAGGAGTACGTGCATAAGCTCCCTGGAAAGGTTCGAGTTTGCCAATCCCGGGGAGGGATTCTGGAACTTCTCTACCGGCAGCGTTTTTCACTAGTTTCATGCTTTCACCTCCTCCGGTATCACTCCCGAAACTTTTGCCAATTCGATCGTCCACCGTGCCCGTTCCACAACTGGTTTGTCGATCATACGGCCATCCAGGGCAATCACTCCCGAACCCTTCACTTCCGCCTCACGAATCGCTTCCAGCACCCGCAGCGCTTTGTGTACTTCTTCTTCGGTGGGAGTGTATACCCGATGGACAAGTTTGATCTGATTCGGCTGTATGACGGATTTCCCATCGAATCCAAGTTGTTTGATCAGTCTAACTTCTGCAAGGAACCCTTCCTCGTCCTGCACGTTGGAAAACACCGTGTCGATGGCGTTGATTCCTGCAACCCTGGCTGCAAAGAGCACTTGGCTCCGCGCATAGTACAATTCGATCCCATCCCTGGATCGGGTTGTCCTTAAGCTTGTGACGAGATCCTCCGCTCCAAGGGCTATTCCCAGGAGACGGTTGGAAGAACAGGCAATTTCTCTGGCATTCAGTACGCCGAGGGGAGTTTCGATAGCTGCGAACAATTTAATCGTTCCAATGGGAAGTCCGATCTTACGTTCCACCCGTTCGATCTCCGTTTCCACATCTGCAACATCCTGTGCCTTTTCTGTTTTAGGGATCCTGATGATGTTGGGCCGTGCTCGAACCATCGCTTCGATATCATCCTTGCCGTAGGGTGTATCCAATCCATTGATACGAACCGCTGTTTCTACGCCCTCATAATCGATTGTCCGTAAAGTCTGATATACGAGAAATCTGGCTGCATCCTTCTCCCGATAGGAAACGGAATCCTCCAGATCGAACATCACCGTATCCGGTCTATAGATATGAGCATCCTTTACCATGGCGGCACTATTTCCAGGCACGTAGAGCATCGTCCTTCGCAGTTTCATTCCAACTCCTCCCATGGATACTTTTCTATCCCCGCTGCCCGAAAAATGGCAGCCGTAAGGCGGGCTCGGATCGTGCAATCCAGCGCGCTTCGATCCTGCACTCGGACCTTTACATCCTGCACCTGTAATTTCTTCAAAGTTTCGATAATGACTTCCCGAATACGATTCCCAAACCGGGCCTCGGAAATACTTTCCAATTCGATGACCAGCCCCTTTTCGGGATTTCGTTCTACCGTAATTAGCACATCGCTGGACTCGAGGGTCCCTGCACTTCCTGTGTGTAAAATTCGCATACCATTCCCTTCCTAATGACGAGAATCCGGTTTCTTCTTGAGCCGATCCAGGATCGGTTCCGCTTCCCTGCTTTGGAGAAACTCGAAGGTCGTTTCGGGGACCAAAGCCTTCACCTCTTCCCACCGTTCTTCTATCAGCAACTTTCGAACCGTCGAAGCACTGACAGCTCTTCCGTCTTTTTCGAGTCTAGGAATCACTTCCACTTGCACTCCATACTGAGGAAGGATTCCCCTCAGGCATTGATTGTAGAGGGAGGTAACAGGACAGTACGGTTCTTCCCCTACGAATCGTCGGGAAATATTCAGTACCGGGCAAATCCGCTTCCCAAAGATCGTAGCATCGAATCTTCCGTACAGACGGGTGCCCTCGCTTGCTTCTTTCAAAAAGTAGGAAGGGAAGGTGGCCGAAGAAATGATGTACGGCCCTCCACGATGAAGGATGAGGTTCTTGATGTCTCGGGTTCCTTCCTGCACCAGTCTATAGCGAACCTCTGTCGGGAAAACCGATCGATCCTCCTCCACAACGAACACATGGAGGGTGCTCACATGGGAGGCGGCATATTCCAAAAGATACCGATGACCAAGAGTGAAGGGATTGCAATTCACCACCGCAGATCCGGAAACGCCTTTTTCCACCCTGTGCTCCCTGAGGGATACAAGGTAATGGACAAACCCGTTCGGCCGATTCTCCAATAGGACTATCTCTTTTTCCATGCGTTCTACCGGGGTGAATCCCAATGGAGTGAAGAGCTTTTCATTCTCCGGCCGGGTAAACAAAAACAGGTGATCCCTACCCCTGCGGAATGCCTCTTGCACCAATTCGGAGAGAATTCGGGAGGCTACTCCCTGCCCCTGGAGGGAAGACTCTACGGCAATGCATTTCAGGACCTTTCCCGAAAGGCTGCCTGTACCTACGATTTTTTCCCCCTCCACAGCGATGACCGTATATTCCACGTCTTCCTCCAATCGGAGGCCTTGCTGTTGGAGGAATTGTTCTACCGGTCGTCTGTCGGAAGGAAGGGAGAGAAGGACTTCCCTGAGTTCCATGGAACCATGATGGAACAAGGCAGTCACCACGTATGTAGGAAGGTTTTGAGAGTTATTGTCAGGATTTGTCCTACAGACGGAACCGGCTTACCGGATCAGGCCGTGCTTGAAAGCATACTGGGTAAGCTGAGCATTGGTCTTCAGTCCCATCTTTTCCAGTAGACGCATCCGGTAGGTACTGACAGTCTTCACACTGAGGGAGAGTTTCTCCGCAATTTCAGAAGGGGTCTTTCCAGATGCTAGCAGGAGGAATACCTGATATTCCCGATCGGAAAGGGTTTGATGGGGGAGCTCACCCTGGGTTCGTTTGAGATCTTTTAGAAGAAGTTCTTCCACAGTAGGAGTAATGTAGGTCCCCCCTTCCGCAAGTCGGCGGATAGCGGCTACCAGTTCTTCCGGCGCTGATGCCTTGTTGAGACATCCCGAGGCGCCGCACCTGAGGGCTCGGAGGGCATACTGTTCTTCCGGCTGGATACTGAGGATCAACACGGGAAGGGAAGGATACAGTGACTTTACATCCTTCAAAAGTTCCAGCCCATCCTTTCCCGGTAAGGAAATATCGAGAACCACCACTTCATAGGTCCCCTTTCTTAGGAGATTCAACAGCTCCTCTCCATCCCCTGCTTCATCCACCTTCCCGACGTAGAGACTTTCCGTAAGGATTTGTTTCAACCCTTTTCGTATCAGGGGATGATCGTCGGCGATCACTACCCTAAGCATTTGCTCACTCCAGAGGAACGGTAATGACGATTTGGGTACCCTTCGTTCCGGTGATCTCTACCGTTCCATGCAGGTAGGAACACCGTTCACGGATACCGATAATCCCAAAGGAATCGTCGCTTTCCATCTCTTCCGGGCGAATCCCGCGGCCATTGTCCTTCACCCGAAGCTTTAGGTTTCCATCCTCCTTCCGCAGTTCCACTTCTACCTGGGTAGCCATGGCATGTTTCATGATGTTGGTCAAGATCTCCTGAAAAACCCTGAACAGGTTCGTCGCCACATCCGGAGGCAGTTCTATGGGAGCCGCAGGGAGGGCAAGGGAAACCTCGATACCCGAATGTTTCCTAAAAGCCTGGATCTGCCATCGCAGGGCTTCCACGAAGCTCAAGTGGTCCAATACCTGGGGACGTAGCTGGGTGGTGATTTTCTTCACGCTATCCATTGCTTCATCCAGCACTTCCAGCATTCCTTGCACTTTATCCACCAGGAGTTTCGATTCCGATTGCAGGTGATTCTTTACCCAAAATGCATCCATCTTTAAAACCGCCAGATACTGACCCAACCCATCATGAATCTCCCGGGCAGCATGTTTCCGTTCCTCCTCCCTCACATCCTGAATGTGCATCGAGAATCGTCGGAGTTGGGTAGTTTTCTGTTCCAGTTTATATGTTCTGTACCGGTACACACTCCATACGGTAAGGACCAGGATCCCCACCATCAGGAATCGAAATCCAGGGGTTTCCCAAAAGGGAGGATGCACGACGATATCTAAAAAAGTTTCTTCAGTGTCCCACACACCCTGATGGTTGGCACCTTTCACGCGCAGGGTGTATGTGCCTGGCCGAAGAGCCGTGACCAACGCATTGTTCCTCGAACCTAGAAAAAGCCAATCCTCGTGGAGCCCCTCGATCTTCATCGCATACTGGTTTCTCTCCGGATCCGTATAATCCAACACCGCAAATTGGAAGGAAAGAACCGAATCTTTCCAGGAAAGCTCCAGCCGGTTAGTATAGGGGACAGGAGACTGAAGAGCCATATACCCATGGATCTTCTTTCCCACGGGAACCGGCTCGTCGAAGAGAAGGACCTGAGTGATTCGGACGGGAGCGGGAGAATACCGGATCCGTATCTTATCAGGCAAGAAGTAAGTGATTCCCCGAGGCCCCCCGAAGAACAGGGTACCGTCTTTCCCTTTACCGAAGGATTTCTGGGAAAACTCGTTCTTCTGTAAACCGTCAGGTTCACTGAAGTTCAGGATCGAACCCGTCCTTGGATCGTATCGGGAAAGCCCTCCCTCGGTACTGACCCATAGGAATCCTTTCTCATCTTCCTGGATGCCGAAAACATTGTCTCCCGATAGGCCATGCTTCTTGGTAGTATGTGAAAAGGCCCCCGTGTTCCCATACATCCTGTTCAGCCCACCCCCCGAGGTTCCTATCCAGAGGGTTCCCGTAGAGTCCTCGAAGATGCAGTTCACACTGTTGTCTCCCAGGCTTGAAGGGTCTCCCGGTATGCGCTTGTATTGCACGAAATCGTCCGAATCCGGTCTATACCGTGAGAGCCCTCCATCCCAGGTACCTATCCACAGGACACCCTTCGAGTCTTCGAGAATGGCGCGTACAGAGTTTCCGTTCAGACTGTTTGGGTTTCCGGGGATCGAGCGATACCGAAAGAACGAGCGGGTTCCGGGTATCCATCTAGCCAATCCCCCCAGCTCGGTACCAACCCACAGGGTTCCCCGGGAATCAACATACACAGCCCACACGTTGTTGCTGCCTAAGGTACTAGGATTCTGCGGATCGTGCACAAAACGTTCGAATCTTTCCGTCCCCCTGTGTAACACATTCAACCCTCCCCCGTCCGTCCCCACCCAGAGGTTCCCTTCCCGATCCTCTACGATACTGTACACGAAATCACTGCTCAGGCTGGCGGGATCTTCAGGTTTCGACCGATAGTTGACAATTTTTCCTGTAGCAGGGTTCCAACGGTGGAGTCCCCCTCCATCCGTACCGAACCAAATGGTTCCTGTAGAGTCGGTATAGACCTGTCGTGGTGTATGCTTCGTAGGGAGAAATTGAAAGTCTGCCGATAGGGGATTGTACCGGTTGATTCCCGCGTCCCGTGTTCCCACCCAGATGAGGCCGCCCCTGTCCTTGTAAAGGCAGCGAATCCAATCTCCCGATAGTCCTCCAGGATCCTCGGATTTCCTGATCCACGTGATGCTCTTCGATCTAGGATCATGGATGGCAATCCCATCCGAATCGGTTCCCAACCAAATTCTTCCATTGTCGTCTTCCATGATCGCCCGTACCGTTGTATGGGTAAGGGGATTTTCAAAGGTACCCGTATGGAAATGTCGTACGATCACTCCTCGTTCCTCTGTCCCTATCCACAGATTGCCTTTGGAATCCTGGAAAAGCGCCCGTACTGTAAGCCCCCCGAGGATCCGTTCGAATGCATCCCTCTCAGGGACATACCTTGCCAACCCGCCGCCCGCTGTTCCCACCCATAGGTTACCTTCCCTGTCCTCCAGAAGGCTACGTACAGTATCGCTGGGCAATGATTCGGGACCCTCACCCTTTCGGTAGTGAAAGAATCGATTCTGAACCCGATCATACCGATCCAGGCCGCTTCCTCCGGTGCCTACCCACAACCATCCCATCCGGTCTTCCAGAAGAGCGAACACTTGATCACTGGCAACGCTCCGGGAATCCTTCGGATCGTGCCGGTAGGTATGGAACTCCTCTGTTTCCCGGTCGAACCTGTTCAACCCGCCTCCATCCGTTCCAATCCACAGATCCCCAAAAGAATCTTCCCACAGGGAAAAAATCACGGAGGCAGATAGACTGTGGGGATTTTCTGGCTCGGGCCGATAGACGGTGATACTCCGCCCATCGTAACGGCTCAAGCCACTGAAGGTACCGAACCACATGAATCCGTACCTGTCCTGGACCATACAGAACACAGAATTACTGGAAAGCCCTTCCTCCATCGAAAGATGGGAAAACCGATAGGAATACCCCTGTGCGTTTAGGGGAAGGGTGGCAAGAAGGAACCATCCCAGCAAGAGATACATACTGTACTGTATGTCTCAGATATCCCCTGTTGTCAAGGAAAGGAAGGCGCTATAAGATACATCCCATGGATCAAGTGGAAACGATCCGAGAGGTGTTTCAGTACCTCAGGCAGTTTACCGGAACCACCTTTGTCATCAAGGTAGAGTATCCTATCATCCAGGATACCCTCTTTCCGGTCCTGATGCGGGATGTGGCTTTTCTTCACCAGGTAGGCATCAGGATCATTCTGGTCCCCGGTGCGAAGGAACGAATCGATGAAATACTGAAGGACTATCACATCGAAGGAAAAACCATCAGAGGAATTCGTGTGACCAGCCATGAGGCGATGCCTTTCATCAAAATGGCAGCCTTCGATGTAGCCAACCGGGTCATGACAAGCCTTGCCGCCTCTTCGATCAATGCAGTGATAGGCAATTGGGTACGGGCTAGAGGAATCGGAGTGGTGGACGGAACGGATTTCCAGAGTGCCGGAACGGTGGATCGGGTGTTGACGGAAGGGCTACGGAGAGTACTGGAGGATGGATTCGTTCCCATCCTTCCCTGTATCGGATGGAATTCCACCGGCAGGCCCTACAACATCTCTTCCAATGAGCTGGCGGTGGTCACTGCCGCACGAATCGGGGCGGAAAAACTGTTCTTCTTGACTGCAGGAACCGTGTTTCGCGCATCGGAGTTCACCGTTCCCGAAGGCGTGCCCATAGCTCCCGGGGGGCGGATCAGTAACTTCACCCTGGCCGATCTGGAAAGGTTCTTCCAGCTGAACCAGGACAAGGAGGAACGACTGGAACTCCTCCGCATGGCAAGAAGGGCGTGTGAATCGGGGGTGGAACGAGTTCACATCCTCGATGGAAGGATGGAGGGAGCTCTGCTTTCCGAGATTTTCTCCAACCTCGGCTCGGGAACGATGGTCTACTCCAACCGCTATGCGGGGATCCGTCCGATGAAACCGACGGAAATCATCGATGTCCTCAGACTGATGAAACCCTTCGTGGAACGGGGAATCCTCCTGCCCCGAACGGAAGAAACCCTTGCGGAAACCTATCAAGACTACATCGTGTTCGAGATCGACGATGCGATCCACGCCTGTGCAGCCCTTCACCTGTATCCCGAGGGGGTGGGAGAAATAGCCGGCGTGGCGGTGGATGAGCAGTACACCCATCTGGGGGTAGGACCCAAACTCATCGGATACCTGCTGGAGAAAGCGCAGGAGCTTGGGTTGAAACGGGTGTTCGTACTGACGGTGGCCACCATTGATTGGTTTTTGAAGCTGGGGTTCGAAGAAGCGGATCTGTCTGCCCTTCCAGAAAAGAAACGGGCGGCGTACGATCTGCGTCGACGCAGCCGGATCCTGATAAAGGAACTGAAGAGCGAATCTACCTGAGTAAAGGGGCCCCATCGATGACGAACTGGAATATAGATGAAGTATTGAGGCTCTTGAACGAAGCGGCCCGCATAGCCCTCCACTACTTCGATTCTCCGACCCGGGAGTTCAAAAAAGATCGATCGATCGTGACCGAAGCGGATAGGGAAATCGAAGGGATGCTGGGAGAGGAGTTCGACAGGCCTCGAGAGGGGGTGTACCTCATCGGAGAGGAAACTGTGGAAACGAAGGACGAAGCCTACCTCCAGGCAGCCTTGAAGGGTTCCACCTGGATCATCGACCCTATCGACGGGACTTCTTCCTACGCAAACCACCTCCTATCCTGGGGTATCTCCATCTCCTATGCGGAAAACGGGAAGATCACCGAAGGAGCCATCTATCTACCGGTGGCAGGAAAACTCCTCATTACAGAAAAGGATCGGGTGTACGCTTCCCAATGGCGGAGGGATTGCAGGGACGATGAACCCCATCTGTCCCTCCACAAGCCAGTCATCCCCCAACCTCCTTTCGAAGCGGGAGTGATCGCCATCGATCAGGGAAACACCCGCTCGGGGCATGGCTTCCCCGGCACCGTGCATGCCAGCGGGAGTAGCGTCTTTGCCCTTCTCCACCTCTTCATGGGGGGGTACGTCAGCTACATCGCCTACGCCAAGCTCTGGGACCTGGCCGCTGGGGCAGCCATGATGGAAAAATTGGGGTTTCTCGGCCGATTCGAGAACGGGAGTCCCTACACGACATCCATCGACGAAACCATCTACGAACTATCCCCCGACGCAAAGAACCGTCGATGGAAGACGAGAGGAAGGGTTGTGTTCTCTGGATCCGAAGAAGGTCTCCACTACACCCTGCAGGGGCTCAATAGAGGACGCTAAAAACCCGACTATTTTTCAGTATGGTTGCCACTTTTCAGGTTGGTTACCCCTTCAATATCCCAGATGGGAAGCGAGCCACTTCTCTGTTTCCTCCACCGTGGAACCTGTCCGTCGAGCGTAGTCTTCCACCTGGTCTCTCCCGATCCTGTCCACGCTGAAATACCGGGAAGCGGGATGGGAAAAGTAGTACCCCGATACCGAGGCGGGGGGCACCATCATGAAAGTTTCCGTGAGGGTGATCCCCAGGCGGTCTGGCTCGAGGAGGCTCCAGATTCGGGCCTTTTCTCGATGATCGGGGCAGGGGGGGTACCCTGGGGCTGGCCGAATTCCCCGGTACCGAACCTTGAGTATCTCCTCCATCGAGAGGGATTCCTCGCCGGCATACCCCCAAAACTCCCTTCTCACCCGCAGATGGAGGTACTCGGCAAAGGCTTCCGCCAACCGGTCCGCAAGGATCTTCAGGAGGATTCCCTGGTAATCATCCCCTTCCCGCTCGAAGCGCTTGGTGGCTTCATCAAGGCCAATCCCTGCGGTAACCGCGAAGAATCCCACATAATCGGGGAGGGAGGTAGAAAGAGGAGCGATGAAATCGGCCAGGGAAAGATAGTACGGAGTCTCTTTCTTCCGTAGCTGCTGCCGAAGGAATGGGATACGCAAACGCTCCTTTTGCCTGGTTTCGTCCTTGTATACCACTACCGTGTCGTCCTCCGTCGCATTGGCGGGGAATATTCCGTATACCCCCTTCGCCTGCAGGAGGGACTCCCCTTCGATTCGCTCGAGCATCCGTTGGGCATCCTGGAAGAGTTTTTTCGCCTCTTTCCCTTTTACGGGGTCTTCCAGGATCTGGGGGTACTTCCCTTCCATGTCCCAGGCGATGAAGAAGAACTGATAGTCTATGAAGGGCGCCAGGGCAGAAATGGGGACTTCGATCGTATGGGTTCCCAGCTGGTTAGGTTTAGGTGGTTCATACCCCTCCCAGCCGGGATCGAACCGTTTCTTTCTAGCTTCCTCCAAGGGTAGGAGATCGTAGGGTGCCCGACTGAGGCGTTGGGACCGGAGGGAGGAGTACCGTTCCCTGATTTTGGCTACAAAAGGTTCCCTTTTTTCCGTGTCCTTCAGGGAAGCGGCCACCCCTACGGCGAGGGATGCATCCTTCACGTGGATCACCGGCCCCCGATACACCGGTTCGATTTTCACGGCTGTATGGATCTCCGAGGTAGTGGCTCCCCCGATCAGGAGGGGAAGGGTAAAGCCCGAGCGATCCAGTTCGGAGGCTACATGAACCATTTCGTCCAGGGAGGGAGTAATGAGACCGGACAACCCGATGATGTCTACCTTTTTTTCCTGCGCTTCCTGAAGGATCGCTTCCGAAGGGACCATCACCCCTAGATCGATCACTTCCCATCCGTTGCACTGGAGCACTACCTTGACGATGTTCTTCCCGATATCGTGCACATCCCCCTTCACCGTGGCAATGAGGAACCTGCCTTTCGTCCCTCCCCGATCTGCCTTTTCTTCCCGCAGGTAGGGTTCCAGGTAGGACACCGCCTGCTTCATTACCCGGGCGCTCTTCACCACCTGGGGCAAGAACATCTTTCCCGATCCAAAAAGCTCCCCCACCTGGTTCATTCCATCCATCAGGGGTCCTTCGATCACCCGCAGGGCTGTACCCAGCTCTTTCCGAGCTTCCTCGACATCGGCCTCTATGAAGGAGGTAATTCCTCTTACCAGGGAATGCACAAGGCGTTCCCGGACACTCCCCTTCCGCCAGGCAGGATCCTCCGCTTCCTGCATCTGATCAGAGCCGCTGTAAAGGGGAACGATTTCCAGTAGTCTTTCCGTAGCATCGGGACGCCGATTCAGGATCACATCCTCCACGCGTTCCAAAAGATCCCTGGGAATCTCGTCGTACACATCCAGCTGGCCGGGATTCACGATGCCCATATCCAGTCCCGCCCGAATGGCGTGATACAGGAAGGCAGTATGCATCGCTCTGCGGATCCGCTCGTTTCCCCGGAAAGAGAAGGAGAGGTTGCTGATCCCTCCGCTGGTTTTCGCATAGGGAAGATG
>Ga0078972_1007277_pt1 | contig 24849 bp, 22 predicted proteins | sample YelNatPaOPGAMG01_FD_67568 | JGI IMG/M metagenome (GOLD analysis project Ga0078972, IMG submission 67568) | Hot spring thermophilic microbial communities from Obsidian Pool, Yellowstone National Park, USA - OP-RAMG-01 (SPADES assembly) (version 2) | ecosystem: Environmental > Aquatic > Thermal...
GCAGCCGGGCCGCCAACGGGCGGCCCGGCTGCAGGCAACCCGCCAAATCCCCCCGAATGGCTCCACTCCGGTCGCGTGCGAAGCGCGATGCCCGGATGGGATCCGCGCCCTGATGGGTAAGTACGGCTGTAGTGATAGGTAGCGGTTCTGGAAGATCTGCAGGCAGATGACAAAACAAGTTGTGCTCAAGGATACCGCAGCCCAACAGTGGTTGCGTTTCGCAGAACCGGTGCAGGTCATCGAGGCCCGCACCCTGGCAGAGGTCATTCCAGCCTTGCGCAGCGTCGAGGCCCAGGTGGGTGCGCAGGGCCTCTTCGCAGCCGGCTTTATCAGTTATGAGGCGGCGCCGGCCTTTGACTCTGCGCTGAGTGTGCGGCAGCCAGGGAAATGGCCCCTTCTTTGGTTCGGACTCTACCGGCAGCCTGAGGTCATCTCCTGCCCACTCACCGGGCAAGCGCAGGCTTGTGCTCCTGATCAGTGGTCCCCCACCGTCGATCATGACGAGTACTGGGCCGCTATTGCGCAAATCAAGGAATACATCGCCCGTGGCGAGACGTACCAGGTCAACTATACCTTTCGCCTGCGGGCGCCCTTTGCCGGCGATGCCTGGACCCTCTTCCAGGACCTGGCGCGGGCGCAGCAGGCGGATTATGCAGCCTATGTCGATACGGGGCCTCTGGTCCTGTGCTCGGCCTCGCCGGAGCTTTTCTTCCGCCTGGATGGGCGCCGCCTGCTTTCGCGACCCATGAAAGGGACGGCGGCGCGGGGGCGATGGGCGGAGGAAGATCAGGCGCAGGCAGAGTGGCTGCGCCACTCGGAAAAGAACCGGGCCGAGAATGTGATGATCGTCGACATGATCCGCAACGACATGGGGCGCGTGGCGGAGATCGGCAGCGTGAGCGTGCCCCGACTGTTCGACGTCGAGCGCTACCCGACCGTCTGGCAGATGACCTCCACAGTGAGGGCGCTGACTGATGCTCCCCTCGTCGAGATTCTGCAGGCCCTTTTCCCCTGTGCCTCCATCACGGGCGCGCCCAAGCCGCGTACGATGCAGATCATTGCGGCACTCGAGACGACGCCGCGCGGCGCCTATACCGGCTGCATCGGCTTTATCTCGCCCGGCCGGCAGGCGCAGTTCAACGTGGCCATCCGTACGGTCGCTATCGATAGAACGACGGGCCAGGCAGAGTATGGCGTCGGCGGTGGCATCGTGTGGGATTCGGCTGCCGGTGACGAATACGATGAATGCCGGACCAAGGCGCGCGTGTTGACCACAAGGCAGCCGGATTTCTCGCTGCTGGAAACCATGCTCTGGTCGCCGGCTGACGGGTATTGGCTGCTTGAGCTGCACCTCCGGCGTTTGCAGCGCTCGGCGGATTACTTTGGCATCCCAATGGACCTGGGTGCGGTTCGACAGCGCCTGATGGACCTGGCCGCCTCATTGCCAGCCGGATCGCACAAGGTGCGGCTGCTGGTGGCGCGGGATGGCGCCGTGCAAGTTCAGGCCCTGCCGTTCGACGGCGCCCTTCTTTCCAGCCCGGTGCGGCTGCGGCTGGCGCCCAAGCCGATTGACCCGGCGGACCCCTTCCTGTATCACAAGACGACCCGCCGCCAGCTCTACGATGAGGCGCGCGCGGCTTGCCCCGACTGTGATGATGTCCTGCTTTGGAATGAACGCGGGGAGATCACGGAGACAAGTATCGCCAATATCCTGGTGCAGTTGCATGGCGAGCTGATCACTCCGCCGCTGACCAGTGGTCTGTTGCCCGGCACCTGCCGTGCATGGCTACTTGCACAGCGCCAGGTGCGTGAGCAGGTTATCACTCTGGATATGCTCCGGCGCAGCGAGCGTATCTACACCGTCAACTCTCTGCGCAAACAACAGGAGGCCGTCATGGTCTGGTAGGGCAAGGGATTGCCTCCTGCGGCAAGCTGCCCTATAATCGCGAGGGATGAAAAGGACGAAGAGACGCGGAGAGACGGAGGACACACAGGTCAGGAGGTGAGCCGTGCAGGCCGTAGTCAAGTATGCGTTGGGAGAAGGCAATGTCGAAGTGCGCGAGGTGCCGGTGCCGGAGCCGGGCCCGGGGCAGATGAGGATCCGGGTGGAGGCAACCGGCATCTGTGGCTCGGACTTGCACATTTACCATGGCGACATCAAGTTCAAAGTGCAGCCGCCGGTGGTGATGGGGCACGAGTTCGCCGGCCGCATTGATAAGCTGGGCCCCGGGGTGGAGGGGTTCACTCCGGGAGAGGCCGTCACCTCGGAGACGGCGGCCAGCGTCTGTGGGGTCTGCGAGCCCTGCCGGCACGGGCGCTATAACCTGTGCGCCCAAAAGTGGATCATCGGCTATGTCTATGACGGCTGCTTCGCCCCCTATGTGTGTGTTTCGGCGACACGGGTGCACCGGCTGCCGGCAGGGGTGAGCACGCTGGCCGGGGCGCTCGCGGAGCCGCTGGCAGTGATAGCACATGCCGTGTTGATCCAGGGGCAAGTGCGGGCGACCGAGACGGTGCTGGTGGGGGGGCCGGGGTCCATCGGGCTGCTGACAGCGCAGACGGCAGCGGCGGCCGGGGCGACCGTTATCCTGGCCGGCACCGATGCCGATCTGCCACGCCTGCAGCTGGCGCGTGAGCTGGGCATTCCCCACGTGCTGAATGTACAGCGCGATGATGTGATCGCACGCCTGGCTGAGCTCACCGGCGACGGCCCCGATGTCTTTTTCGAGTGCGCCGGCGCGCGCGCTTCGGCCCAGCTTGGCCTGCAGGCGCTCAAAAGGGGCGGCCGCTATGTGCAGGTGGGGCTTTTCGGCAAGCCGGTGGAGGTGGACCTGGAGCTCTTGGCCTATAAAGAGATCGCGGCCACCGGCGCCATCGGCTCCTACTGGGATTCCTGGGAGATGGCCCTCAAGCTCCTGGGGGCGGGCCTCGTGCGCACCGAGCCGCTTATCAGCCACCGCTTCTCGCTGGCCGACTGGCAGGAGGCTTTCCGCGTCTTTGAGAGTAAGCAGGGCGTCAAGGTGGTGTTTGTGCCGTGAAGCTATCGGCTATTAGCCATCCGCTATCAGCTTGTTTCCCTGCCAGCCGGGCAGCTTCGCGGCCATAACCGCAGGTTGCGGCCTGGAACAGCAATTGCCAAAGCGAGCCCAGGCTGATAGCTCACAAGAGGTGCTGCTTTGCGTGTTTTGATGCTTTCCCGCGCCTGCATCACGGGTGCGTATCAGCGCAAGCTGGAGGAGATGGCCGCGCTCCCAGGGGTGGATCTGACTGTGGCGCTGCCGGCTGAGTGGCAGGAGAATGGCCGTGTGGTGCGGCTGGAGCGGGCCCACACGCAGGGTTACCGCATGCTGGTGCTGCCCGTCGCGGTGAACGGCAATTTTCACCTGCACTTCTTCCCCACGCTGGGCCATGAGCTGCGGCGCCTGCGTCCGGATATCGTGCACATCGACGAAGAGCCCTACAACCTGGCCACCTTTCTGGCGCTGCGGGCGGCGCGCTCGGTCGGGGCCAGGGCGCTCTTTTTCACCTGGCAGAACCTGGCCCGCCGCTACCCTCCGCCCTTCCGGCAGATGGAGCGCTACGTCCTGGACCACAGCCACTATGCCCTGGTGGGCAATCGCGAGGCGGAAGCGGTCCTGCGCGGCAAGGGCTACCGTGGGCCGGCCAGGCTCGTGCCCCAGTTCGGCGTGGACCCCGGCCATTTTCGCCCCTTGCCGGGGGCCCGGCCCCCGGATGAGCCTTTTGTCGTGGGCTTTGCCGGGCGTTTTATCCCAGGCAAAGGGGTCGGCACACTCCTCGAGGCCCTCTCGGGCCTGCAGGGAGCATGGCAGTTGCGGCTGGCGGGCTCCGGGCCCTTGCAGCAGGCGCTGGCGGAGCAGGCCGGCGCCCTGGGGGTGAGCGAGAGCGTAACCTTTGAGTCTCACATTCCCTCGACAGAGATGCCGCGCTACTACAACCAGCTGCATGCTCTGGTCCTGCCTTCGTTGACCATGCCCAATTGGAAGGAGCAATTTGGGCGCGTGCTGATCGAGGCCATGGCCTGTGGCGTGCCGGTGCTCGGGTCAAGCTCGGGTGAGATCCCCAACGTGATCGGTGAGGGTGGGCTCGTCTTCCCCGAAGGGGATGTGGCCGCTCTACGCGACTGCCTGCAGCGCCTGCGCGCTGACCCGGCCCTGCGCGCCGAGTTGGGGCGCCGGGGCCGGGCACGCGTGGAGGCACACTATACCCAGGCGCACATTGCCCGCACTACAGTGGCGGTCTACAGGGAAATCTTGGGCGACAAGGACAGTTGATGGACCTGATCCGTAATCCGTAAGGCCTCTCGCGCCAGGCAGGCGCTGGTCCTCAACGGCTCATCACGGAAGGGACTGCTTGCGCCGCCTGAGCTGTGCAATGGCGGCCTTACGCATTACGGATCAGGCATCGAATGCCGTTTTTCACCGGAGGTGGAGCGTACCTGAGGCCGCTCCATCGCGCAGTTTAGCCAGCCGCAGAAACGATAGGATCTCCGGCTGCCCCTCGGAGGTGGGCACTTCGGGAGCGGCTTCCTCCGGCGTCGGCTCTTCGGGCGTGACCTCCAGGGTCGGCTCCTCGGGCGCCATCTCCTGGAGCGGGGCTTGCGGCGTGGGTCCCGGGATATTGGATCGAGCCAGGGTATGGCTGAATAGGCCGATGGCCGTGATGGCCAAGGTTACCCCCAGCAGAATCCCCCAGGTGCGCCACATCGAATGCTGCCCCAGCCAGGCGGCGGCAAACAGCGCCGCAAAGGAAATCACCAGGAGCAGTGAGGCGGCGACCAGAAGGTAGTAGAGATCGGTGAGCCGCGTCTGGCCCGGGGTCAGGAACACGGCATCGAGCATATACCCCAAGAGCAAGAGGCCCAGCACGATGGGCGCCAGATTGCGGGCTGCCCACCGGCTAGGCGTTGACGAAGACTTGGACATCATAGTAACCTCCTCGCGCTGGCCATATAGAGCACCACCGCAGGCAGGCCATGGGCAGCCATTGTAGCAGAGTTTTCTTGTTCTGTCACGGCGAAAATGCCCGCCGGCAAGGGCTCATGAGCTCTATCCTCCAGACTCAAATGGCCCGCCCCTTTTGGATCTCATCGATGCGCCGCAGCGCCTCGGAAGGCGGCGTCTCCTCGCGCCCGGTGCGGATCAGGATGTAGCGGTAGATGTCGCGCAGCGTGGCGAACAGGGGAACAATCACAAGCAACCCCAGGAGGCCCCAGAGTGCGCCGCCGATAACCAGGAGGATGATAATGATGGCCGGGTTCAGGCGCACCCGATCACCGATGATGTAGGGACCGAGAAAGTTATTCTCCAACTGTTGCACGGCCAGGAGCGCCAGCAGGGCCCACAGCGCCAGGATCGGGCGTTCCAGCCCCGCGATGATGAGGGCGGGGATGAGCGCCAAGATGGGCCCCAGGGTTGGGATCAGGTCGCCCACTGCAGTGATAAAGCCCAGTAGCGCAGCGAAATCGACGCCCAGCAGCGCCAGCGACAATCCGGAGAGGATGCCCACGATCGTGGCCAGCAACAACTGCCCGGCGATGTAGGAGCCCAGGACATCAGCGGTGATATGCCCGACATTGAGGATATCCTCACGGAACGTGGGGGGGAAGAGCTTCATTGTGGCCTCTTCCAGTTGGTCCGCATAGTAGAGCACGTAAAAGACCCAGATGGGCACGACCAGGTACCCCAGGATAACCACGAGGGCGTTGCTGACGGAGGCCAGAAAGCCGATGATGGCCCCCTGGGCGGCGCCCAGCAGCTCGGCTGCAATCGCGCGCCCCTGGTTGATGATCAACGGTTGTATTGACGGCGGAAAGACCCGCTCGAACAGCCGGCGCAGCGCGTTTATGGCGGTCTGGATCTGGCCGGCGAGCCCCCTGCCGCTGAACAAGGCCTGCGTCTCGTTGATGATGGTGGGGATCACATAGGCCAGAATGCCGACAATCACGCCCAGGCCGGCGAGGTAGATCAGCAACAGCGCGATCAGGCGCGCCACTCTACTCTCCGGCGCCAGGAAGGGCAGGTGGCGTTGTAGCCAGTTGACCGGCGGGAGCAGCAGAACGGCAAGCACAAGGCCGAAGAGAAAGGGTACGATGGCGCTCCACACCAGGATGAGCACCACAAACATGATGATGACGACAACAGCAATGGCCACAGTGCGCACCCGTGTGCGTGTCGGCCACGACTCCCACTGCTCGCTCACACAGTCCTCCCTGTTTCCGAGGACGAGGGGCATTGAGTAGTTATATTAGCAGGAATTGTGCCAGAATTTGCGTTACATAGCGGTAAAGCAATCGCCCTGGGCCGCGACAACTCGCAACTCAGGGCGATGCGTTCCATCGTATCCGGCGCTGGCTTTAGGACTGGGACAGCGATGAAACCCATTTCTGCATATCGGGGTCATCGCCGATCCCAGGGGTGAGCTGGATATCTTCCCATTTCTGACCAGTCATCTTGCCGGCGGCGTCATAATTGACGGTCAGCCGGCCGATAAAACGGCCAGCCTCGCCGGGGATCGATGTCTCGGACTGCACGACGATCGTTCCGGGCGCCGGTTCGGCCGGTTGAGCCAGGGGCTGATCCCCGCCGCTGACGATCACATCGATGCCCGGCACCTGGGCAGCGATCTGCTGGTTCATATCGGCGCCGGCAGTGGATAACAGGATGATGATATCAGCCTGCGGCTGGAGCTTGCGCACATACTCACGTGCGGCATCGATGGGCGGCACCAGCGACCAATCGGCCGAGTTCTCGGGCACAGCGCCAGTGATGCCGATAAAGGCGACCCGATGCCCGGCCACCGCCTTGATATCGTAGGGCTTGGCAAAGAGATGATTCGTGGCCTTGTCGATCAGGTTGGCAGAGAGGAAGGAAAAGCCCTGCGCCTCGCCCATGCGTTTGGTCAGATCGGCTTTGCTCAGGATCAGGTCCTTATCGCCGAGGCCGACTGCGTCATAGCCCAGGCGGTTGAGAATCTCTACGCTCGTCTGCCCATGCGTGGCCTCCGCCGGTTCCTTGGGCCCGGAATCACTCATAATCAGGCTGTTGCCAGCATCGACCAGGATCACATTTGAGGCTTTGGAGCGAGTCTGCTTGATGACTGCGGCCCGACGGGTCACACCCCCAATGGGGTCCCTTCAGCCACAGGGGTAGACGTAGCCCCAGGTATCGTTGGTGAGCAGAAGGGTGAGCGTTGCGGGCTGGTCGGCTTTGAAAGAAGGCGTGAGCATCGCGAGCAATCGCCCGGGGCCAACCGTCGCCAGAAGAACCAGCACGGCGGCCAGGAGCCCCAGGCCCACCCAGGGTACCCATTTGGGAGTAGAGCGCACAGGGGCTACAGGTACATTCCCGCCAGGTTGTGTGTTTCCGGTCACCGTTTTACCTCATTCCATGTTGAAAACAGAGGCTCACACAGCGAGGCTGCTAATCTAGCACCTTGAGGCAATCGTGTCAAGTGCCGGAAGTCACTTCATTCCCGGGTTGACCATCTGCGCTGAGCGCACTATAGTAACCCTGGTTCTCTGGTACGGGGTGCCGAGAGCCGATTTTGGGCCAGGCCTGGCCCATGATGGAGCAATGCGCCATGCCCAGAACACCCCTCAGCATCGAGACGGTGCGTTCGCAGGTCGTGGGCGTGGACCAACCGGTGCCTCTCCTCGACGGCGCCTGGCGCACCTATATCAACCTCGACAATGCCGCCAGCACACCCGCACTGCAGCCCGTCGCTGACCGGGTCAATGCCTTTCTGTCGTGGTATGCCAGTGTGCACCGCGGCGCCGGTTTCAAGTCGCAACTCTCCACCTGGGCCTATGAACAGGCTCATGCGCAGGTGTTGCGTTTCTTCGAAGCCGACCCCGGCGAGTACATCACGATCTTTAGCAAGAATGCCACCGAGTCAATCAACAAGTTGGCCCACCGCCTGGCCTTAGAGCAAGGCGATGTGGTGTTGATCTCACTGCTGGAGCACCATTCCAACGATCTGCCCTGGCGCGGCAAAGCCCAGATCCATCGGATCGATGTGACCCCCGAGGGTTTGCTCGATGAGGACCATTTCGATCACCTGTTGCGCCGTTACGCCGGGCGCGTGCGGTTGGTGGCCGTGAGCGGCGCCTCTAATGTAACCGGTTGCTGCACCCCCATCTACCGCCTGGCGCAAAAGGCGCATGCTGCAGGAGCGCAGATTCTGGTGGATGCGGCCCAGTTGGCGCCGCACCGCAAAGTGGAGATGGGCCGCCTGGACGACCCTTGCCACCTGGACTATCTGGCCATCTCGGGCCACAAGATGTACGCCCCCTTTGGTACGGGCGCCCTGGTCGGCCGGCGCGATACATTCCTGGATGGGGACCCCGACCTCGTGGGGGGCGGTACCGTCACCCTGGTGACGACGGACAGTGTCTATTGGGGCCCATTGCCTGAAAAAGAGGAGGCCGGCAGCCCCAATGTGCTGGGGGCGGTGGCCCTGGCGGAAGCCTTGCGCTGCCTGCAGGAGATTGGTATGGATAACATCGCCGAGCATGAGGCAGCACTGACCGCCCATGCCCTGGAGCGCCTCCGGGCCATCGACCCGCCCCTCACTCTCTATGGCGACTGTGATCCAGCCTGTTGCGCCTGCCGGGTGGGGGTCGTCTCGTTCCTGGTGCCGGGCGTCGATCACCACAAGGTGGCAGCTATTCTGGGCTACGAAGAGGGCATCGGCGTGCGTAGCGGTTGCTTCTGCGCCCAGCCCTACCTCTTCCGCTTGCTCGGCCTCTCGGCGCAGGAGATTGCCGGGTTGCGAGCAGCCGTGACCATGGGCGAAGAAAGCCTTCTTCCTGGTTTGGTCCGCATCAGCCTGGGATGTTACAACAGCACCGCTGAAATTGACGCCGCTGCTGACGCCCTGGCGCGCATCGCTCGGGGCGATTACCGGGGCCGTTATCTGCAGGCAACCGATGGCAGCTATCACCCCGAAGGCCATAGCATAGATTGGTCCCGCTATCTGGAGGGGTAACCGCTCGTGAGAAGGCCCTTTCCGCGTTGCATATATGCCGCTGTGGGGCGCTCGCCTTCTTTGTTGAGAATGTGCAATCTCCTATAATGTAGTGCAGTTGGCGCTCTCTCGCGAGGGATCTATCCCATGGATGGAGGATGGCACATTGTTGGACTCATTGCGTGAGCAGGTATGGCGATTGCACCTGGAGTTACCCAAGAACGGGCTGGTGACCTGGACCGGCGGCAATATCAGTGCGCGTGACCGCGAGACGGGCTATGTGGTCATCAAGCCCTCGGGTGTGCGCTATGAGGACCTGCGCCCCGAGCACCTGGTGATCGTCGATCGTGAGGGCAGGCTGGTGGAGGGCAATCTCAAACCCTCGTCGGATACGGCCAGTCACCTCTACATCTACCGGCACCGGCCGGATGTCGGCGGCGTGGTGCACACTCACTCACCCTATGCTACCGCCTTTGCTGCCCTGGGGCGGGGCATTCCCTGCTGCCTGACGGCCATGGCCGACGAGTTCGGCGGCCCTATCCCCTGTGGGGGGTTTGCACTCATCGGCGGTGAGCAAATCGGCCAGGTGGTGGTGGAATCGATCGGCAGCTCAAGTGCGGTATTGCTCAAGAACCATGGCGTATTTACGATCGGGCCCAACGCCGAGGCGGCGGTCAAAGCGGCGGTCATGGTGGAAGACGTGGCGCATACGGTGTGGCTTGCCCTGCAGCTCGGCCAGCCCGCTGAGATCCCGCCCGCGGAGATCGCCAAACTGCACGACCGCTACATGAATGTCTACGGCCAATAGTAAGTCGGGTCTCGTCTGGCGGGGAAAGGCCGGGCTCCTTGCTTTGCCGCTGTCCGGCAGCCTCCTTGAGGGGGGAGTGGATGTCGTCTGCTTTGCCGCCCTGCAGGGCGGCAAGCAGACGACATCCACTCCCCCCTCAAGGCCCATTGCCGGGCGGTTGCGGAGCCCGTGACCCGGCAGGTCTTTGCCAATCGATCCAGCAAGGAAATCAGTGTGTCAGATTTGCTATTTCAAAACTAACTGTTACCGAAATATTCTGTGCAGGGTATTGCTTTTCGATCATTTCCGGTGTATAATCCAGGTCACCAATGTGAGCACAATCAATGGTTTCAGCACCCGCTGTCAACCGGTTGTGCTCTTCGCACGGCTCCGGTCAACTTTGCACCGGCCGTGTTTCCTCGAGCAGGCAATGAGCGTTTTTGGCTGAGTTCGCCTCAGCCGGCAGGCCCGGGTGCTACGGTCAGGCGCCTATGCACAGCGGCCTGTTACCCCAGGTGGTTTCCCTTTGGTTCTCTCCCTGGTAACCTTGTGTCGTTCCACCGACCTCGGGTGCTGTCCGCACAGTAGCTCATTGGGCGTAGCATAGCCCGGGTGGGCAGCCAGAGCTTGTGGCAGGCCCCGGTGGGACGTGATGGGAAGAGGATTGGGCGCTCATTGCGTCAAGGCGGGCGCGTTCATAACGAGCCCCGCATACGAGGAGGAAGCAGCCGTGTTTCGCAAGGCAACCTTCAAGCCCTTCTATGAGTTCGTTCACGAACCGGGGTCTCGGCTCCCTTCTCCAGAGTTTCGAGCCCTGCGCTCCGTACAGGTTATCTCCTTTGTGCACGACTGGCGCGGCACTTTCCTTCGCTGGCTCAGCGCCGGCTTTATCGCCACCGTCCTGACGCTTGCACTGCTGGTCGTCGTGGGTGCAATGTCCCGCCCCAGCTACCCCGGTATCCCCTCGCTACCCCTTGGTGCCTCCCTCCAGGCGAGTGGCAGCAAGGCCCAGGGGAAGGCCCTCACTGTGCCTGCGGTGAGTGGCCCCCAAGCGCCCGATCCGAAAGACCGGGCGGTATGGGCCGCGCAGCCTGGCTGGACGGCTGCTGACCTGGCCACCGCGCGCAGCTCTAGCCTGCGCCCACCGGCCACCCCTATGCAGCCGAGCCAGCGAGGGCAGTACGCGATCAGTACTGTCCTCTCGGGCCTGAAGCCCATCCTGACCACGACACCGGCACCCGGCGCGGCCTGGGCGGTGACAGCCATCGTCCTGTTGGCCCTCGTCATGATGGCGCAGGCAGTGGCACGCCGGCCTGTGGCAACCCAGGCTGAGGGCGCCAAGCCCCAGCCGGCGCCGCGGGCAACCCCGGCCACACGCCGAAATGCCCGGCCACAGCAGATGCTGCAGCGAGCACCTGGAGTGCTGCCATGGAGTGTGGTTCTGCGCGCAAGGCTGATCGACGATCTTCTGGCAGCTTGGGAGCGCACACGGCTTGTGCCAACGTAATGGGGGCCCCCAAAGTGGGTCGCCGAGCGCGGGCCAGAGGAGGCTACCCAGGGCAAGCGGCGCTTGATGCGCCGGCAGAGAGGATCTCTACATCCCCAAGCTTCCCGGTGACAGCACTGCGCAAGGCCAAAGACAAGAGGCTAGCCAAAGGAAAACAGAATAGCGCGCTATTTGAGGCGGGGGTCAGGCCCCCGCCTTGGTTTTTCAGCCCCGATATACAAAAGGCGGGCGGGGTTGCCCCCGGCCCGCCTCTCGTTTCTTTGTAGGCCTGACGGGTTCTGGAAACACGTCAGGCCTGCGCACACTCAGTACATCCCACCCCGACCAGCGCCTCCCTGGCGTGGGGGCCGGGCTTCATCGACTTTGAGCGCGCGGCCATCGAGTTGATAACCGTTCAGGTTCTGGATGGCGGCCTGGGCACCGGCATCGGTTGCCATATCGACAAAGGCAAAGCCGCGTGCGCGGCCCGTCTCCCGGTCAACAGCTACCTCGACTCCCGAGACATCACCGTACTGAGAAAACAGATCGCGCAGGGCATCCTCTCGCACTGAATACGGGAGATTGCCCACATACAACCGCTTGGCCACTTTTTCCTCCGACGAGCCAGGGGCAGATCAGCCCCTGGTCCACTCTGACGGGCATTAGCCCGACACAGGCTGACTCTAGGCCCTCTGTTGCGCGCTGTCAAGCCATGTGCGCTGCGGAAGGCGTGGCCAGGCCTCCTATGACTCAGGACCTACGAGACGCCGTTGGCGGCAATCACATCCTTGAAGAAAAGCGCGCTATCTTTGAGGATGCGCGCCTGGGTGGCGTAATCCACATAGACGATGCCGAAACGCTTGCTATAGCCCAAAGCCCACTCAAAGTTATCCAGCAGTGACCACACAAAATAGCCACGCAGGGGTACGCCGGCCGCGATGGCCCGCTGGGCCTGGATAAAGTGCTCGCGCAGATAAGAGACGCGCTGTGTATCATGCACACGCCCGTCCTCCAGCCGGTCGGCAAAGGCGCAGCCATTCTCGGTGATGTAGAGGGCCCGGGGGCCATAATCCTGGTGCAGGCGGCGCAGGAGCTTGTACAGGCCCTCAGGGTAGACCTCCCAGCCCATTTCCGTGTACTCGGAGTAGGGCGGCTGGATGGCGCGGAAGTGTAGGGGCGGCGCGTTGGGATCATCAGCGACCACGGAGCGCGTGTAGGTGTTGACCCCCAGGAAATCGATCGGCGTCGAGATTTGCAGCAGGTCGCCCGGCTCAACGCGGGGCCCGTTTGTGCCATAGTAGGCGATCATATCGGCCGGGTAACTGCCCTTGAAGATGGGATCCAGAAAGTAGCGGTTCAGGAAGCCATCCTGGCGACGGGCTGCCTCGACATCAGCCGGGCGCTCGGAGGCCGGGTCAACCCAGTTGAGGTTCAGGGTAATGCCCACTTGCGTCCGCTCGTCGCCGTTCTCGCGCAGAATGGGCACCGCCTGCCCGTGCGAGAGGAGGATATGATGGGCGGCCTGCAGGGCGGCGCCAAAATCGCGGATGCCCGGCGCGTGCTCACCGGTCGCATAGCCCAGGAAGGCGGCCACCCAGGGCTCATTGTGCGTAATCCAGTGTCGCACGCGGTCGCCCAGGCGGCCAGAGACCACAGCGGCATAATCGGTGAACCAGCCCACCGCAGCGCGGTTGACCCAACCGCCCCTATCCTGCAACGTTTGCGGCAGGTCCCAGTGATAGAGGGTCACATAGGGCTCAATACCCGCTCCCAGAAGCGCATCGACCAGGCGCTCGTAGAAATCGAGCCCTTGGCCATTGACCGCACCGATGCCATCGGGGATGACTCGCGGCCACGCAATGGAAAAGCGATAGGCCTGGCACCCCAACTGTTTCAGGATCTCGATATCCTCAGGCCAACGATGATAGTGATCGTCTGCGACATCGCCGGTATCTCCGTTGAGCACCTTGCCCGGCGTATGGCTGAAGCGATCCCAAATCGATTCGCCGCGGCCGCCCTCTGTTGCGCCGCCTTCGATCTGATAAGAGGCTGTAGCCGTGCCCCAGGTAAAGCCCTCAGGAAACTGATAGGTCGCCATGTCCTTGCTCCCTTGCTAGAACCTTGAAGGTTACGCTGCCTGCAGCATTATAGGCTCGAATAGAACGAAAGGGGAAAAGGGCAAAAGGTGAAAAGGGGTATGTGGCGCGGTTCAGCCTCTTCGCCTCTTACCCTTTTCACCTTTCTCTGCCGATGAGGGCATCGAGCATGGCTTGCGGAGGCGGGTGGGGGCGGCCCGTGCGATCGAGAAAGGCGCCGGTGGAGTAATCTGTGGCCGCGAGCTCGCCCCGGCAACGCACTTCCTGATGCCATGCGCCCCGCACGCGCCCCAGGTCGCACACCCGGCTGTGGATTTCGATTTCGTCGCCGGGCGCCAGGGGGGCCAGAAACTCGCTATCGTGGCGCACCTGTACAATCAGGCAATTTTCGGCAAGCATCCGTTCCAAGGGCCAGCCGACCGTGCTGCAAGCGACGAATTTGGCCTCCTCCACCCAATGCAGGATTTCCAGCGGGCGCACCTGGCCACTGGGCCCGGCCTCGTGGTGGCGCACCGTATGCCGCCAGCGAAAAACCTGCCCGGCCAGGGTGTCGGCAGCCAGGCGCAGGGGGCGGGGCGGGGCGCAGCCAGCAGGTGGCTGCGCCCTCTCGATCTCAGCCGGGGATAGGGGCTGGCGCGTACACCGGTCAAGCCAGACCCACAAGGCCAACCCTCGGGCCAGGGGCTGGCCGTCGTCGCGGCGCTGCACCTCATAGCCACAGCGGAGCGCCTCTCCCTCGCGCTCAATGGGCCAACCGTAGACGGCCAATTCATCGCCCTCCAGGGCTGGCGTGAGATACTCCAGCGCCAGGCTCTGCAACTGCCAGTAGACGGGCGCCTCGCTCCCCCATAGCTCCACGGTCGCCTGTTGCAGATAGGCCAGATACCAGGCATTGTTCACATGGCCCAGGGGATCACATTCATGCTCGCGCACCCGCGTATGCCAGGCGCCGGCAGCTATGCTCATGGTCCGCCTCCGTATTGTGCGCTGTGTTCGCCTACCTATTCTACCCGAGCGCGGGCCGCGGGTCAATCGCCTGCACCCGGGGTATAATCTGTAAAAAGTGCACCTTGACAGCAAGGGCCATTATGCCGTACATTGTAGAAACAATCGAGGAGTTTCAGTCGACCCTGGGGTGGCCCGATTTACTCCTGAGGAATAGCAACCTTGCTCACAAGACGCGACCCCGATTCCAAGATGCAACGAGAAGATCCCCGGCTGGCGAGCTATTTGGAACGGGCCGGCCGTAAGCTCTTGGCCATTGAGGGCCCTTCGATGACTCCGTTGAGCCCTCCGGGCTATGCGCGGAGGGCTCCTTCACGCTTCGATATCGCCTACCGCCAATGGGAACGGCAGGTTTACAGCCTTATCACGCAGCACGAAAAGGTGGTCCGACGCCTTCTCGACATGGTGCCGGGGCTGACTACCTGGGGCATCATCCTGGTACCGCTTCTCTTCTCGGCCCAGGCCCCAATCATACCCGTCTTGCTCGCCGTCTTTTTCCAGGTCTACATGCTCTATCGCACTCTGCGCATGGTGTTTCATGCCAGTGTAGGGGCCATGCGAGTGCGCGTTCATGCGCACATCAACTGGCGCCAGCGTTATGAGGCTGAGCGCGAGCAGGGCAAACTCTTGTTGCCCTGGGAGGGGATTCACCACCTGGTCATCATCCCCAACTATAATGAGCCCATGAGCAAATTGCGGGCGAACCTGGAAGCCCTGGCCTGCCAGCAGGAGGTCGCCTCGCGCATCTGGGTGGTTCTGGCGATGGAGGCCCGTGAGCCTGGTGCAGCCGAAAAGGCCCGCGAGCTACAGCGCGAATTCCGTAATCGCCTGGGTGCCATTTACTACACCCTGCACCCAGAGCCGCCCGCGGGCATCATCGCAACCAAAGCGGCCAATGAAACCTGGGCGGCGCTCTGGGCGCGCCGGCACTTTGTCGATCGCCTGGGCTACAATCCGCGCCGCATTACCATCACCACCTGCGATGTCGACTCGGTCTTCCACCCGGCCTATTTCTCTTGCCTGACCTACCACTTTGCGACGGACCCGGAGCGTCACTATCGCCTGTGGCAACCGCCGGTATTCTACCACAACAATATCTGGCAGGTGCCCACTTTTATCCGCTTTACCGCCGTTTTCATGAACGTCTGGCAGTTGGCCGGCCTGGCCGACAATGATTATCACACCTGGCCCTGCTCCTCTTACAGCGCCAGCCTGTCTCTCCTGGATACGGTGGGTTATTGGGACCCCGAAGTCATCGGCGACGACCAGCACATCATCCTCCGCTGCTTTTTCAAGCGCCACGGCCGGGTCACCATGGCGCCCACCTATCTGCCAGTGCTGGCCGATGCGCCCCTGTCCACCTCTCTGTGGCGCACAGCTGTCAATCGCTATGAGCAGGCCAAGCGCCATGCCTGGACGGCGTCAGACATCCCTTATGTCATCCGCATGTACTTTAAGCATTCGGAGATACCGGTTCGCCTCAAGTTCCCCGTCGTCTGGAGCCTGACGCGAGATCAGATCATGTGGTCCACCAGCGCCTTTGTGATCACGCTGGGTTTTGCCATCCCTTCGTTGCTCAGCCCCGGCTTTTTCGGCACTCACCTTGGCCTGGCGCTGAATCGAATCTATGCGGTCATCGGCGTCCTGGCGACGATCCTCTCCCTCTTCCCTCTTATCGTCGACCTTCTGCTTCGCCCACCAAGGCCGCCCGAGCACAAGTGGTGGCAGGTCCTCTGGTCGGCTGCCCAGTGGTGCCTGTTGCCCGTGACCGTATTCCTCTTTGTGGTCGCGCCTGCGGTCGATGCCCAGACGCGTCTGCTTCTCGGGCAGAAGCTCGGTTTCCGCGTCACTGAAAAGTGCTGATTGTGGTTAGAAGATCTCTCCCAAGCAGCGATGTTCCCATCGTATGGTTGGCCCTGGGCATGGGCGGCTGCGCTGACGAGCTGCAGTTCACCCCTCTCGTCAGTTCCCTCGAGTTCCCATGAGCTCCAGGCGCCTACGAGACGCGCCCCGTGCGCCCCTGGATCTCCTGCAGACGGGCCAGGCGTGCCGCTGCCTCACGCGCCCTGCCCCGGCCCTGCAGCGCCAGCGCCCGCTGTTCCAGGTAGCTACAGAGCGTGCGCGCCCGGTCGGGGTCCGCACCGGCTGCATAGGCTGCCAGGCGCTCCAGCAACGCTTCGCCGTACCGCTCGGGCGCCAGGGCGACCTGACGCAGGGCGCCACTCAGATCGCCCTGGGCCATGGCCAGTTCGATACGGGCTTCAGGCTGAGGGCTCGTCTGTAGCAGCCGCAGCAGCTCTGGCTGCAGCGTACCCCAGATCCCCAGGCGCTGGGCCAGGGCCTGCACCACCTCATAGTCGCCGCGGCCGGGCGCCTGCTTGAGCAGGCGCAGACGCACAGCGAGGGAGCGCGGCAGATCGCCTCGCTCTGCATAGCGAAGGGCCAGCCAGTCGGCCAGGTCGGGGTCAAAGTCCTTGGCCAGGCGCTCCTCGGCCTGGGCCATGATCGCGCGCATCTGCGCATGGGCCGCCGCGGAGTTGGCAAAGCGCAGGAATTCTTCCGTCGTGGGCAGCTGCTCGCGGGCCGCCATCAGTGCCTCGCTCACGCGATCCAGGTCCAGGAGCTTGCCCGCCACCAGCCAGGCGTAGCCGGCCTGGCGACATTCGGCAAAAACCTCCTCCAGCGCCGTGCGGTCGGCAGAAGCCAGGTCCAGCAGCAGCTGCCAGCAGGCTTCCGCCGCGGCGGCATCACCATCAGCCGCCAGGGCCTGGCGCGCCAGGTCGGCCAGCCGTTGGCGTTCGGCGGGGCCGGCGTGCTGCAGCATCACAAAATCGATCTCCTGGGCCAGGCCGTTTCCATCCAGGGCTGTTGCCCGGCAGTAGGCCGCGAAGAGGGCCTGGAAAACCGCCGCGCGCGCAGCGGGATCTTCCTTCAGGGCCGTGAGGCAATCACTCAAACCGGCGACAGCACGGCGCACCAGGGCCGGCGCGCTACTCTCCGCCAGCAGGCGCTGAAAGACGGCCGCCGCCTCCCGGGGCTGTTTGGCCGCCAGCAGGCGCTGGGCCTGGGCATACAGCGCCTCGGGTGAGGCGCTCTCGGTAGAGAGATGATCGTTATCAGGGCAGATATCCGACATGGGCTGTTTGCGTTTCTAGTCAGGTTGGGTTCCGGGGGCGACCAGGGGAAAGTGGGCAGATCGATGCCAGGTGGGCCCTGACCGCAGAGGCATCCGGGTGAGGGGCCCATAATAGCACATACGTTGCTTGCAGGCAAAACGCGCAACCCCATTTGGGTTGCGACAGGGCGGTGGTGCGCTGGAAAGATACAATATGGAACCGCACGGTGATCAGCCTGCAGCAGACGCTGCGGTCCATCGCTGCGTTTCGCACGCATGGGTGGCTATTCTACAGTCGTCACCTTGTGCCCCAGACCAAAGCTCCCCGGCACGATCCCCTTCATCTCGGCCAGAGCGAGCGAGATCATCTGCGGCGGCAGCATCTCCAGGATCGGCAGCGCCGGCGCGGGCACGGCCGGCAGGGCAAAGGGCCCCTCGCTCTCGCCGGGGCCGCAGAGGGCGCCGCGGCCCCCCGCCTGCAGGACGTCTGCCGCGAGCCTCCGGTTGAGGTCCAGGGTCCGTTGCGGGCCGGCAAAGACCACCACGAACGTCTCAGACCCCACCATCTCGAACGGCCCATGGCGGAAGGAGGCGCTGCTCAGCCCCTCGGCGGGAAAGTGGGCCGATTCCTTGATGATCAGCCCCCCGGTGCCCACGGTGGCCAGCGATGGCCCGCGCCCCACCAGGTAAAGCTGGCGCACGCCCTGAAACGCCTCCTTCAGCACGGCCACGTGTGCCTGCCAGGGTTCCAGGTACAGGGCCATGGCCTCTGGCGCGCCTTGCAGGGCGGGCAGCTCGGCCTCACCCCCCAGCAGCGCGTCGCCCAGCCACGAGAGGGCCGCCAGTGCCGTCAAATAGGTCTTGCACGAGACGCTCGCCTCCGCGCCGGCTTGCGTCAGCACCACCTCATCCGCGCGCGCGGCCAGCGGACTGCCGGGGGTGTTGGTGATGCCGATGAGCGTGACCCCTGCGGGCAACAGCTCCAGCAGGCGCACCGTCTCCGCGCTCCGCCCCGATTGCGACACGGCGATCACCAGCGTCCCCGCTGACAAGAGCTCAACCCCATAATGAATCAGCTCCGAAGTCTCCAGCAAGAGCGCCCCTGCCCCCTGTTGCCACAGGCGCTGCGCCAGCGGCTGCAGAGCGTGGTACGACGAGCCCATGCCAGTGAGCACAATGCGCCGGTAGCGCCCGGCGGCGAGGCCCTGCGCGAGCGCGGCGAGGGTATCCGCTGGCGGCAGCGCTGAAAGCGTATCCTGCAGGGCGGCGGGCTGATTGAGGATATCGATCAGGTAGGGGAAAGACATGATGTGGCTCCTGTTGTGTGTTGATGGAGTGCATCATAGGAGGAGAGCGGAGACTGTCAAACCTCACCCCATCCCCTCCACCATGCAGTGCATCATGGGATGCTCGCACTGTGCGGGGTGGGGTGAGGTCTTTTGCCCGCATTCCTGAACAGCGGTAAAATGCGCCTGTGCTATGATGCCCAGCAGGCTACCCCTGCCTAGCCCAGGAAAGGCGCCGGTGACCCAACCCCACATTCCCCAGCGCGATTTGGAGGACGCTATCGCCCAGGGCGGCTGCCCCGTCTGCCGCCTGAGCGAGCGCGAGGTGACCCGCTACCTGATCTCGCTGCTGCGCGAGCGGGTGACGGATGTAGACGAGCGGCAGCGCATCCGCGACGCGCGGGGCCTGTGCAACCCGCACGCCTGGCAGTTGCAGGAGGGCGGCGGGGCGCTGGGTATGTCGCTCATCTACCGTGACCTGGTGAGCACGCTGGCCAAGGCGCTGGAGCCGGGGCTCGATGTGCGTGAGGGGCTATTGCCTCGCCTTTTGGGCGGCGAGGGCAGCCCGCAGCGGGCGGCGCTTGCCCTCCGCAGCCGCCTGCAGGCCACCCGCCCCTGCCCTGCCTGCGCCGAGCACGACGAGATCGTGCACCTGGCCATCGGTGGATTGTTGGACTATTTGCACGACGAGGCGTTCGCCTCCTGCTACCGCCGGGGCGATGGGCTCTGCCTGGAGCATTTCCTCCTGATCCTGGACCGCGCGCGCGAGGCGGGGCCCCTGCGCGAGCTGGTGACCGTGCAACTGCGGGTGAGCGTGGGCCTGCGCGCCGAGTTGGATGAGTTTATCCGCAAGCACGATTACCGCCATTCCAGCGAGCAGGTCGGCGCCGAGGGCGATGCCTATGTGCGGGCGATCCGGCTGTTAGCGGGGGAAAAGAGGAGCACGAGCATACGTAATTCGTAATCCGTGAGGTCGCCGTGGAGCGTAATAAGTAAAGCCGCCATGGCGAAGCTTTCACAGCTCTTCGTGATGTTGGTCCCAAAAAGGCTCTCTGAAAGCATCGAGCACGCCGAAATGGCGCCCTTACTTATTACGGTTTACTTATTACGCTCTATGACAACCTTATGAATCGCGGATTACGGACCACGCATCACGGAGGAAGACGCATGGCCGACCAGATTGATTCTCGGATCATCCCCACCCTTGGCGCGCTGCGCACGCAGTTGCGCATCGGTATGATCGGCATCAGCGGGCGCGGGGGGCTGTGGCGCTCCTGGCATCAGCCGCAGGGGCGCTCGGTAGTGGTGGGCGCGGCGGATGTGAACCCCGCCCATCTGGCCGCTTTCCAGCAGGAGCATGGCGGCTCACCCTTTGTGACCGAAGATTACCGCCGCCTGCTGGAGCGGGACGACATCGACGCTATCGCCGTCACCGCGCCCGATTTCACCCACGAGGAGTATGCCGTCGCGGCGCTCTCAGCGGGCAAACACGTCTTTTGCGAAAAGCCGCTGGCGATCACCATCGAAGGCTGCGACCGCATCCTCGATACCTACCGCCACTCTGGCCGGCGCCTGATGGTGGGCTTTAACATGCGCTACATGAACATCTTTCGGGTGATGAAGGAGATCATCGACTCAGGCGCCATCGGCGAGCTCAAGGCCGTTTGGGTGCGGCACTTTGTGGGCTATGGCGGCGATTTCTACTATCACGACTGGCACGCCAATCGCAAGAACACGACCTCGCTGCTCCTGCAAAAGGGCTCGCACGATATCGATATGATCCACTGGCTCAGCGGGCGCTATACCACGCGTGTGGCGGCCTTTGGCGGGCTCGATTACTTTGGCGGCGATAAGCCCAACGATCTGCGCTGCCCCGACTGCCCCGAGCGCGAGACCTGCATTGAGGCTATGCCAGGCAACCATTCCCGCATCCAGTGCGCCTTCCGGCAGGAGGTGGATGTGGAGGACAACAATGTGGTCATCATGCAGCTCGAGGGCGGCGTCAAGGCGGCCTACCTGCAGTGCCACTTTACGCCCGACTATCACCGCAATTATGTCTTTATCGGCACCGAGGGGCGCCTGGAGAACTCGGAGCCGGAGATGAAGGTGTGGGTCAAGACGCGCCGCTCCAACACTTACCGCGAGCTGGCCGACCGCACCTATCAGGTCAAGGAAGCGCAGGGCACCCATGGCGGGGCCGACCCGGTGATCTGCAAGGATTTTGTCGACATGGTGCTCGATGGCAAAGAGCCTGTGGCCACCCCTATCGCCGGCCGCATGAGCGTAGCGGCGGGCGTCAAGGCCGCGGAATCGATGCGCGCGGGCGGTATTCCACTCGACATTCCACCGTATCAGCCCAAGTGAGGGGGAAGACAATGGACTATCTCCTGGGCATTGACGTCGGCACGACGAACACCAAGGCTGTGCTCTATGACCTGGAAGGGCAGATGCGCGCTGTCGCCTCGGCGCCCACGCCGGTGACAGAGGAGGGCGCGGGTCGGGCGACGCACGACCCCGAGGCGCTCTACGAAACGACCGTTGCGGTGATTCGCCGGGCGGTGGCCCAGGTAGAGGACTCCTCCCTCGTGCGCGGGCTCGCCATCTCCAGCATGGCCGAATCGGGCGTGCCGCTCGATGCCCAGGGCCGGGTCCTCTACCCGGTGATCGTGTGGCACGACACGCGCACGATCCCCTATGAGGCCTGGTGGCAGGAGAGGATCAGCGACGAGCGCTTGTTCGCCATTACAGGAGCGCAGCCCGGGCACATCTTTTCTCTGAACAAGATCCTCTGGCTGCGCGATCACGAGCCGGAGGCCTACCGGCGCCTGAGCCGCTGGCTGAGCGTCTCCGATTACCTGGCCTACCGACTGGCGGGCGTGCCGGCGATGAGCTACCCGCAGGCCTGCCGCACCCTGGCTTTCGACCTGCACACTGCCGATTGGTCCCCCGAGCTGCTGGATATCGCAGGTGTGCCGGCGGGCCTCTTCCCGCCGGCCCTGCCCAGCGGCCAGGCGCTCGGCCCCCTGCGCCCGGAAGCGGCCGCTGCCTGTGGGCTCTCGCCGCGCACCCTGGTCTCGGTGGGCGGGCACGATCACATCTGTGCGTCGGTCGCGAGCGGGGTCATTGCGCCCGGGGCGATGCTCGTCTCCAGCGGCACGGTCGAGGCGGTGTTGGCCGTGCTCGACCAGCCCCGCACCGGGCCGGAGGTCCATGCCCTGGGCATCTCTTGCGGCATGCATGCTATGCCTGGTCGCTACTATCTGATCGGCGGCATTCTCGGTGTGGGGCCGCTGCTCAACTGGGTGGTGCAGGTGTTGTTGCAACAGCCACTCAATGATGAGGGCTACCGCGCCCTGACCGAGGCTGCCCAGGCGAGCCCGCGCGGTGCACAAGGGCTTTACCTGCTGCCCTTCTTCTCTGGCGCGGGCGCTCCCAGGCGGGCGCCCCGGGCCACTGGCGCTTACCTGGGCCTGCGCCTGCACCACACTCGTGAGGATATGGTGCGCGCCGTTCTGGAGGGGCTCTGCTACGAACTGCGCCATATGCTCGAGAGCTTTTACCCCCTCATGCCCGCCCGCGAGACCCCGCTGCGTGTGGTGGGAGGCGGGGCGCGCAATGCCCTGTGGCTACAGATGCGCGCCGATGTCACCGGCCGCACGGTCGAGACGCCTCAGGGCGCCGAGCGGGCGGCGCTGGGGGCGGCGCTTCTGGCCGGGCTGGGCGCGGGCCTCTACGATAGCCTCGAGGCGGCCGCCATGAGCGCCTACCGCGCCGAGCAGACCTATCGTCCTGACCCGGAGGCGCACCGCGACTATTCTGCCCGCTATGAGGGGGTCTACCGGGGCCTCTACCCGGCAGGGCAGATTGTGCTGGCCAAGGAAGGATAGGGGGGATTCCAGGCTACACCCCCTCACCTTGCCGCCTGTACAGGCGATGGGCGCTGTGCTACAATGCACTCATGAGCGACATCAGCTGCCTGGAGATTATGCCCTCCCTCTGCATCCCCGTGAGTGAGCTGAGCTACCGCTTTTCGCGGGCTGGCGGGCCGGGAGGGCAGCATGTGAATAAATCGGCCACGCAGGTCGAGCTACTGTTCGATGTGGATCATTCGCCCAGTCTGAGCGAAGAGCAGCGTGCGCGCATCCGCTCGGCCCTGGGCAAGCGCATCGACCAACAGGGTGTGCTGCACCTCTTCTCCAGCGGCACCCGCAGCCAGCTTCAGAACCGCGAGGAGGCCATCGCGCGTTTCCAGGCCATGTTGCGGCATGCCCTGCGCGTGCAACGCCAGCGCCATCCTACCCGTCCCTCTCAGGCGGCGCGACAGCGCCGCGTGGAGAGCAAGCGCCGCCGCAGCGAGGTCAAAGCGCGCCGTGGCCGCGTCCATGTGGAAGAGTAACCCGCTGAGAAAGCGCAAGCTCAGGCGCGCCCGGCGCTCTGGCCTCCCCCATCACGTTTTACCTTCCGGGGATAGGCGCTGTCAGAACACGTTAAGATTGGGTGAAATTCTTCAATTTGCCTCCCTTCCCATGTATCTGCACCCCCTCTGGCCCTCTCTATTAGGTAGTGATCGCGATCAGGGCACCAGGCATTGCCGCGGCAAGCAAGGATGTGTATGCACTGGATTGCCTTCTGTGCCGCGACCAACGCCTCGAACCTGACCGACTTTGACATTACTCTCGAGGCTTCGCGCAGACGCAACGGCTGACTCAATTGCCGTTGCTCCGCACACCGTAGGGTAAAGCCGGTTGCGCCATGTTCCTCAGCGGCGGCAAGCTTTGCCCCCAGATCTAGATTGGAGTTGTGACGATGAAACGCTTGAAGAGCCTGCTGCCACGCCAGTGGGGCAAAACGGCGACCTTTGTGAGCATGGCGCTCATCGTAGGGCTGATCATGGTGCCTATGACCGCTCTGGCGGCCCGGATGTCGCCGCTCAGTGCAGGCGGCCTGGTCGGTCGCGTCTTGCACAGTGGCCCCAAGGTGGGTGTGCTGGCGGATGAAACGATCACCCCTACCGTGACTTCTGACGTTACGGTAACCCCAACCGTAACAGAGACCGTGCAGGCTGGCGATGAGACCCCGACCGCCGAGCCTACGGAGACCCAAGAGCCCGAGGATGACAATCCTCCCACCGACGCCACGGCGACCGTGACGCCAACTGTGGAGATCACACCCACCGTAGAAGTCACGCCGACTGTGACCGGCAATTCCATTGTCCTGCGCGGCCCGATCACTGCGCTTCCGGCCGGCTCCATCGACGGCCTGTGGACTGTGGCCGGCCAGCAGGTGCTGGTGGATGCGAGCTCGAAATTGAGCGCCCGTGCGGAAATGGCGCGAGTCGGCGACTGGGCCGAGATCCTGGCCGAGCCGCAGGCCGCTGGCCATCTTCATGCGCTCAGAGTGACAGTCATGCACGAGAACAGGCTCGTCCGTGTGGTCGGCCTGGTGCAGAGCTTTAGCGACAGCGCATGGGTTGTCGGGGGGGTGAGCGTGACCGTTACCAGCAGCACGCATATCGTCGGCACACCCACTGTCGGCAAGGTGGCGGATGTGCATGCCCACATGGGAGATGCCAATACCGTTGTGGCCGATCTGATCGTGGTGCGCGGCACTCCCAACCAGCCCAAGGCGACGGTCGTGCCAGCCCATGCGCCCAAGCCCACGCGCACGCCGCATGCCGGAAAGACCCAAGTCGAGCCGACCGCCGTCGCAACGCCCAGTGGCTACGGAGCGACCATGGGCGGCTCAACCAGCGGCTATACGCCAGCTCGCAACAAGAGCCAGGATCAGGATAGGGACAGGACCCAAGATAACACCCACACGTCCCAGTCTCAGGGCCAGGGGAAGGACAAGTAACGGGAAATTCCACAGGGGGGAGGGCATCTGGGGCCTTCCTGCCCGTGCTATCCAGAGAGGCTCGCTCCGCCGCCCAGGGGCGACCCTGATGAGCCACAATCGTGCCGGTGCTGATCCAGGGCAACAGGAGGGGGGCGGGGCAACCCCCCTGGGGTGGGCCGCCCCCCCCCCCTTTCGTGCTGCCGAGTTCTGGGCGTGAGGGGGCGGGCCCCGCCCCCGCCGCGCCCCGGCGGGGC
>Ga0078972_1007278_pt1 | contig 24848 bp, 22 predicted proteins | sample YelNatPaOPGAMG01_FD_67568 | JGI IMG/M metagenome (GOLD analysis project Ga0078972, IMG submission 67568) | Hot spring thermophilic microbial communities from Obsidian Pool, Yellowstone National Park, USA - OP-RAMG-01 (SPADES assembly) (version 2) | ecosystem: Environmental > Aquatic > Thermal...
CAATGTTTTACAAATCTTTGTGAGGATAAAGAGCATCCCACCACTCGGGTTCATTTTTCAAATACTTGGCAAACCAGGCAAAAATAGTCTTTTGCCATAAAATACGATCTTTGTAATCGAGAATATGGTGATCTTGTCCTTTGACTTCCACCAAATCGGCATTCTTACCTAAAATCTTCATGGCGGTGTAAAATTGAATACTTTCGCCCGTTGGCACATTGGTATCGGCCGTTCCCTGCAAAAGAAGAATGGATGAGTGCACTTTGTCGGCATTAAACAACGGACTTTGATCAACATAGAGGTTTTTATTGTTCCAGGGGAAACTATTGGCCGATGCCACTGCGCTGTAAGAATAACCCCAAAAACCTTGTCCCCAATAAGAGCCGATAAAACTAATGCCGGCATGATCGACAGCCGTTTTGAAAAGATTGGTTTGTGTCTGTAACCAAAGCGTCATGTACCCGCCATACGAAGCACCGATGCAGCCCACATTTTGAGCATCGGCATTCGAATGGGTCTCCAGAAATTTTTTAGTTCCTTCAATGATGTCCTGTGCATTTTCTTTTCCCCATCCGTTGACATGCAATGCGGAAAAAGCCTGACCGTAACCAATAGAGCCACTAGGATTTAAAGTATAAACGATGTAACCCATGGCGGCAAAAAGATTCAAAGGATAACGGCTGCCACAGTCACGAACCGTGGGCTCAGTGCCTCCGTAGTAATAAACAATCACCGGATATTTTCGGGTTGGATCAAAATGAGGCGGATAATAAACCCATCCTTCAATGGTGTACCCTTGTTTATTGACAAAATTCCAATTTTCAATTTTACCAAATTGAACATGTTCAAAAAAGGTTTTTTCAGGATTGGAAAGGAGCGTTTCGGTGTTGTGATTCAAATCATACAGCCACCCGGTAGCAGGCGATGAAATACTGGTTCCCGAATAACTCAACAAAGGACTTTTGGCTGCAAAACTCATTTGGGTGATGACATCCACATGGTTGTTCAACTTTTGAAATTGATGATTGACAGGATTCAATTTCCAAATATCTTGATAAGAACCGTCAGCCGTGAGAAAATAAATTTGCTGATCAACGGCATTCCAATACGATTGCAAAATAGAAGGATTAAACTGACGGGTCAATGGTGTCACGGTATGATCGGCAATGGTAAACAAATAAGCCTGCGTATCAAAATCATTCGGGATCACTCCTTTTTTTAATACATTTCCTGCGCCGTTAAACATAGAAGGGCTTCCGGTTACCAACAATTGCTTGCCATCGGGAGAATAGAGAGCTGAACCGCCAAAACGGGTTACCCACAAAGTATCCACCGTGAAGGTTTGAAGGTTTAATTCCATCATGACTTGTTGAGTATAGGGACGAACCGTATAATCGGGAAAACTTTGCGAAATCAACAAGCGCTGATCATCGGGCGAAATATCTTCCAAATGATTGGTCAAATAGCCATATGTTAAAGGAGTGACAGAAAGATCATTCATCGACAGCTTATAAAGTTGTGTCCGAATACGATAAGTCGGCAACCGATCTTCCATTCCGCGAACAATAAATACGCCTGACGTGTCTTTTTGATAGCGCTCTTCTTTGGAAAAAATAAGATACTTCCCGAAATGATCCCATTGATAATCGGAAAAACGTTCCAGCGGACTCATCAATTTCTTTTCCTGATGCGTATCGAGGTTATACCACATCAACGCTTGGTGCTCTCCATCGTTGGTCACATAAGAAATGGCGTGCGAATCAGGAACCCATTGAACCTGACTGATATCGCTGTGCACAGAATTGAAAAGGAGAACCTGATCGGCAATCCGCTTCACTTCTACCCAACGAACAGTTTTTCCTTGTGGCGGAAAGGTCTCTTCATAACTCAACAACACCATCGATCCATCGTCGGATAGCTGCGTGTTGGTCAGTTTTTTCCCAAGTAAAATGTGAGAAAGATCAATGCATTGCTCGTCAGAGGTAGAAAGCACCACTGCTTGATCGGTGAATCGTTGATTGTAGGACAATTGCATCTTCACACTCCATGGGGCTTTAGCTGCTTTTTGATATAGACTTTTAATAACCACCAAGTATTTACCCGGTTCCAGAGGAATCGAATCACTCCGGTGATTTTCTTTGCCATCTGCCTGATAATTTGATAATTTCATATCTCCATTCACAAAGAGCTCAAAATCTTGCGGAGTCGTCACTTCGAACTTCACCGGAACATAGCGATTAACCTGAACGTAAAAGGCTTGCCATTTCAGCGCCAAATCGGCATCGGTGTGCGTGGTCGCAGGGTCGGATTCAAGCTGCCAATCTATTTTTTCGCTGTCGGAAACCAAAAATTCAGCCCCTTGTCGCACTTCAGCTAAAGGTTTTTGCTGAAATTTGAGCAAGTCAACAGGGCTAAACGGCTTGCCCATCATGTTATTCTTTTGATAAAAGAGCGGTTTTTGTACGGAAATCGGACCTGCCGAAAGCCACTGTGAAACCGTTAAAACGTGTTGATTGGTTTCCTGCGCATGAGTAAAAACGGCAAGACACCATAAGAACCCCACGAATGAGGGAACAAGGAAATACTTTTTCATACGTTTCATTTTATTTTTTAACGCTAAGAATGGATGGAACACTGTTTTTTTTTGAAAATGATCCGCATTGGCTCATCAAAGCCATCAATTCAAAAATCATTATGCTGAAAACCAACACGGATTAACATTCAGGATGGGACAAAGATACTGTTTTCTGTAGAAATTGTTGATTGGTGCATGGAATTTTTTGAAAAAACAAACCCAATGGGAGAGTCATCGAATCGCTGATTCCCAATGGCTAAAAACGGCACTTGTTTTCAATGGTTTAAATTCACAAAAAAGCAAATCAAAAAAAATCATAAACCTATTGATTTTAGAAATAAAATAGTTGTATCTTTGTAACCATTAAAAATAGCAACCAACTACCACAAATCAATGGAAAAAACACTCATTATTGATAAGATTGTGGATAATTTAACAACCCTTCATCCTTTGATATCCAAAAGTTTCTCGAAACATTTGCGATCAAAGACCAATCTTAATCCGGGTTCCCTTTTTGTCATGGGACTTCTCAACAAATACCAAACGTTAAGTATGTCAGACATCGGAAGAAAATTATCCATGCCTAAACCTCATGTCACCGTATTGGTTGATAAACTGATTGAAGAAAAATTAGTGGAACGAATACCCGACACGAACGATCGCCGCATTATCAACATTCACATTACTCCCAAAGGTGAATCGCAATATAAAGTGATCAAAAACGAAATTACCGAAGAGATGAGAACCAAAATCAGACAGCTTTCCGATGATCAGATCCGAAAACTGGCTGAAGCGTCAGAAACATTAAAAGAACTTCTTGTTCTCAGTTTCAACGCTTCTCCGTCGTGCAATCACTCCGGCAATCAAGCTTCATAAAAGAAAGAAATTAAACTGAAAATCAAGCTGTAAGGTTGCACACACAGCAAAGAGTCAAACACCAATCAAACACATCGGTCGAAACAACGCCTAAACCAATAATCAGGTAACGTTTTGTTCCTGTCATATATCAAATGAATCAAAATTGTATGAAACGAGCCATCAAAGAGCATATATGCAAGCAACTGTTATTAGGCGAGTTCCATACATCCTTAATGTTAAAAATAAAATAAGTGTATGAAAATCAAGAAAATCACCAAACAGAATTTAAAGGTTTATATACCGGTAACCCTCATCATTCTTTTAGTCTTTGCGGCAGGCATCTACTGGTATGAAGATTATATTCATTACTTGCAGACCGATGACGCTTATGTCGATTCGGATAACTTGTCCATCACCCCGAAAATTGTGGAGCGAATTGATCATTTGTTTGTTGATGAAGGTGATACGGTGAAACAAGGACAATTGGTTGCCGTGTTGGACAGTGCCGATTTGATCGCTCAGCGTCAACAAGTGCTTGCCTCCATTATTCAAACCAAAGCATCCGAAGCCCAAGCACAAGCCAATTATCAACTCAACACCGACAACAGCAAAGTAGCTTACATCAACTGGCAACGAGCGTTGGAAGATTACAATCGTGCCAAGACGCAGTTTGCGGGCGGAGTCATACCCAAAGAACAATTTGACCATTTCAAAAAAGCGGAAGAAGCAGCAAAAGCTCAAGTTGATGCTGCTCAAGCAATGATTCAGGTATCAAAGACACAAATCAACAGTGCCATTGCGGCGATTGAAACGGCCAAAACACAATTAGGTGTAATCAATACTCAACTTGCAAACACCCGATTATATGCTCCCTGCAACGGAATCATCTCCAAACGTTGGCAATTGCCGGGTGATCTGGCACAAGTGGGTCAAGCCATTTTCACCCTCAACAATACAGGTCATTTCTGGATTTTGGTCAATTTGGAAGAAACAAAAATGGAACGTCTTTTCATTGGACAAAAAGCCCTCTTTACACTCGATACCTATCCCGGTGTCACTTTTAAGGGGAAAATATTCTATATCGGAGCCAGCACAGCCTCTCAATTTTCGCTGATTCCACCCAACAATGCTTCGGGTAACTTCACCAAAGTGACACAACGTGTTCCTGTCAAAATATCCATTGACGGAACAGAAGACGGGAAAAATTTAAATCAATTTATTTTTAGAACAGGCATGTCTGCCGTTGTTAAAATAGTCAAAGAATAATGCGAAAGCTATCAACGTCTCATAAGATTCGACGCGCCCTCCGACCAAAAACATCTCCGTATCACCCAAGCAATCCTTCGTACAAATGGTTTGTGTTAGGCAATGTGATGCTGGGAACCTTCATGGCGGTGCTGGATTCGACGATTGTCAATGTAGGCTTACCAAAAATCATGGCTTCGTTTGGGGTAGGACTTTCCACCATCGAATGGGTCATCACAGGCTACATGCTGGCAATGGCGGCCATGCTTCCTACTTCCGGATGGCTGGCCGATCGGTTTGGATATAAAAAACTCTACTTCTGGGGCTTGTTCCTTTTTACTTTTGGATCAATGCTTTGCGGAATTTCCGGAAATGAAACCATGCTCATTTCATCCCGCGTCATACAAGGGTTGGGAGGCGGCATGGTGCAACCTCTCGGGATGGCCATTGTGCTGCGTGAATTTCCTATCAAGCAACGAGGCATCGCACTCGGATTCTGGGCTATTGCAGCGGCGGCGTCTGTTTCATTCGGACCACTTATTGGCGGCTACTTAGTGGATAACTACAGTTGGCAGTTAATTTTTGATGTCAATGTTCCAATAGGCATTATTGCACTGGCACTAACCATCATCATTCAACGGGAATTTGTGAATGAAACCGTTCGTAAATTCGACTTAATCGGATTTGTGTCGGTTGTCATTTTCCTTCCCGTACTTTTGTATGCGTTGTCAGAAGGCAATGCATCGACGAATGCCGAAGGTTGGACAGCGCCTTATATTTTGGCTTGTTTTGCCATCTCAACCATTGCTTTAGCCATTTTTGTCACGCGGGAGCTGACCACAGAAAATCCCTTGTTAGATATTCGATTGCTGGCAGATCGGAATTTCGGATTGAGCAATTTAGTCATCCTCATCTTTAGCATTGGGATGTTCGGGAGCACGTTCCTCTTGCCACTCTATTTGCAAAATGCAATGGACTATACTGCGTTGCAATCAGGAGCCGTCTTTCTTCCCGTCGGGATCATTCAAGGCATTATGGCGCCTATTTCCGGACTGTTAGCCGATAAATCAAACCCGAAAATTCCTATCATCATTGGCATCATCCTTTTGGCTATCAGTCTGTGGATCAACTCCGATCTGTCATTTTTGACCGAACGCCCTCACATCATGCTTTCGCTTTATCTTCGAGGATTTGCCATGGGCATTATGTTTACTCCATTAAATCAAATTTCCCTACTGACCATTTCTCAACAAAAAATGGCTCAGGCTTCAAGCATTACCAATTCCATTCGACAAATCGGAGGAAGTATCGGAGTGGCTTTTTTAACCACGCTGTTGACAGCTCGTGTCAGTTTTCACTCACAAGTATATGGAGAATCTGTGTTGCCCCGTTCGCAAGAATTTCACAATGTAATTCATGGCTTAACTTTTTTTGCGCAACAACATGTCGGCTCCGGCTTTGTTACTGCCATGAAACAAGCCGAATATTTGCTGATCTCGAACATTAGCAATCAAGCATTTATTCAGGGAGTCAATGATGACTTTCTCATGGCGGCATTAATCACCATCATGGGCGTTCTGCCGGTCATTGTGTTGAAAACCAAGAAAAGAAAAATAATAAATCAAACTAAACCTCAGGAATAATGAAACGAACGAATTCTATAGTCCATTACAAGCTAAGCGGTCAACATCGCCCCGCATTCTTTGTGTTGCTCTTTTCGCTTTTCCTACTCTCTTTCGATGCCACTCCTGCATGGGCGCAGGAATCATCACCCAACGTCAACGATTCGTTATCGCTGGCAACTGTGCTCAAAAAAGTCATTGCAACTTATCCGACCGTTCAGGAAGCCAGACAAGCGATCATTGCAAGCAATGCCGAAATCGGCCTTGCCAAATCAGGGTATTTGCCAAACCTTTCATTTTCATCGTCGTTTGTTTACCTTAACCCGACAACTACCATTACTTTTCCGGGATTAGGAACATTCCACATGAATCCGGCCAACAACTACAATGCGACCCTCGATCTGAATCAAAAAATTTATGATTTCGGAAAAACAAACGTGGGCGTTGATTATGCCAAACAAAACAGCGAATTGGCCAAACTCAATGAATCGCAACTGAAACAACAACTCTCCTTGATTGTGATCAACGCTTTTTATACCATCGATTATTTGCAACAGGCGATCAAAATCAAAAATGACGAACTCAAAAATTTATATGATCACCTCCATTTTGTAGAAAAGAAAGCGGCAACGGGATCAGCTACCGAATATGAGATTTTAACCACTCAAGTACGCATCTCATCCATAGAAAATCAAAAAACGGATTTAGAAACAGCATTAAAAGTTGCTCAAAGTCAATTGAATGCACTCCTGGGTAAACCGCAGACCAATGTGTTGACGGTTCAAAATGATCTCTCGGCACCCGTGATGCTCGTTCAAAATGATTCACTCATTGCGCAAGCCCTTCGTCAACGAGAAGAGATTAAAATTGCGACACAAAAAATGTTGCTGGCTCAACTGCAATTGAAAAAAGTCAACCTTGCCAATAATCCTTCATTTGACTTTATGGCTAACGGCGGATATAAAAATGGGTACATTCCTGATTTAAATGCAATGAAAGCCAACTATTTAGTGGGAGTGAGCCTTACTTTTCCCATTTTTGATGCCACTCGAACCAAATACAATCGCATAGCAGCCAAAGCTCAAATTGAAAGCGCCATGCAGGATCAAGATCTGACAAAACGGAACGTTGAAAGCAACGTGATTCAAAGCTATGAAAATACGCGCTCGGCTAAACAAAAAGTCAATGAAGCCACCATGCAAGTACGCCAGGCAAAAAAGGCATACCAATTAGCTCAAACCAGCTATGAAAGCGGTAGCATTACCAACCTTGATCTCCTTGACAGCGCCGTGAATCTGGCCGAAAGTGAATTGTCGTTGCTCAAAACGCAAATTGATTACACGGTAAGCCTATATCAATTGAAAATCGCATTGGGCGAAACAGTTTATTAAACAGAACAGCAAGCAGCTTGAGTCTCATTTCAAAAGATACAAAAAAGATGAAACTTCATGGATCTGTGGATGCATGAAGTTTCATCTTTTTAAAACAAACCTGATCAATTGTTCACCACGTTCATTTTTAAACTCGACTCAAAATCGACTGCACAACGTTCGCTTCGCACCGCCTTGACAAATTGTTGAATTTCTTTATGCTTAGGATGTTCCTGATAATAAGCCAATGCATTGCGTGATTCAAATTCAGCATATAACGCTACATCATAACTATCTTCCATTTTGGAAAAATCAATTCCCACTTCCAAATGAATTAATCCTTCGATCTGGCCATTCAAATCTTCCAATTTTTTCTTGATCAACAATGCATTCGTCGTTTTATTATTCCCAAATGCCTCGTCTTTTAACCTCCAGAATACTAAATGTTTTACCATATCATTTCAATTTAAAAGATGTTTACCCTATCCGTTTTCGGCATCAACAAAGATAGTAATTTCTTTGATTGCATTTTCATTGCACCCATGAGAAGCATAAAAACAACCCCTTTCTGGCAACAAACGATCAAAAGCCATTGGGGACAATCGTCAGCATCCCTTTTTTCATCGTTGCGACGTCCATCAACAGAATCAAAAATTATTTGTACTTTTGGACTGTTGAAAACGAAAGCAAAACTGACGGCTCTACCAAAATGAGCTTTTTTTCAGCAATAACCAATCAAAGGATCAATAACATCGTTCAACCTTTATAATCTCTATTTTATGAATCGTTTATTGTACTTAGTCGCTCTTCTTTTCTTTGTCAGCGTCGAAAGCATGTTTTCACAAAAGCAAGCATTTACTATCGCTGACTTGTATAAAATTCAATCCGTTTCGCAACCTACCCTTTCGCCTGATGGAAAAAAGATTGTTTTTGTTCTCACCCGCTACGAGTTATCCAAAGGTAAGGCATTGACAGATCTGTACATAATGGATGCCGACGGGAAAAACCAACATCCGATCACTACCGATGGAAAAGGAAATTCAAATCCGATTTGGACCAAAAACGGAGACGGATTGTATTTTGTTTCCAATGCATCCAAAACACCGCAAGTCTATTATTATTCATTCTTGACGCATCAAACCAAACAAATTACCCATTTCTCCATGGGAGTTGATGCGCCTGTTTTATCACCGGACAATAAGCTGATTGCTTTTGCTTCCGAAGTTTACCCAGAATGCGGAGCAAACAGCCGATGCAATGCCATCAGGGATTCATTAGCCGAAAATGGTCCTGTTCAGGCTTATCTGGCCGATCATTTATTGTTCAGACATTGGACCGAGTATGCTGCCGGCAAATATTCACACATTATCATCTACAACACAGTCAATCATACCTATACGGATGTAACACCCGGAAAATTTGTATCACCCACTTTTATGCTCGGCGGAGGCATTGGGTATAATTTTTCGCCCGACAGCAAAGAATTATGTTATGTCTCCAACCACGACGCTCATCCTGAAGCTTCCACCAATGCCGACCTGTTCATCGTCCCCGTCACCGGAGGCGAAAGCAAAAACATCACTTCCGACAACAAAGCTTGGGATGGTTCTCCTGTCTATTCACCTGACGGGAAATACATTGCTTACCGCAAACAAGTGATTCCGGGCTATGAATCCGACCTGTTTCGCATCGCCTTATATGATCGACAAACCGGAACTTCCAAAATCATCACTTCATCTTTTGACAATTGGATTGACGACTTAAAATGGGCAGCCGACTCCAAATCAATCTATTTTACAGGCGAAGTAGAAGGATATGAACCAATCTACAACATTGATATTGCTTCACAAACCATCACGCCGGTGAGTGGCAATCAATCCATTGGCGGTTTTGATTTTGACAACAAAGGATCTTTATATTTTACGGCCAGCACGGTAGGCAAACCGGTGGCTATGTACAAAATGAAAATCAACGATCCCAAAGAGATCACACAACTCACTCACTTTAATCAAAAAATAGAAGAAACCGTCGATATCAGACCGGCCGATACCATGTGGGTTGCAGGAACGGATGGTTCCAAAATTGAAGTCTTCATCGTCAAACCGCATGATTTTGATCCAAGTAAAAAATACCCGCTGATTCTGAATGTACACGGAGGTCCTCAAAGTCAATGGATGAACTCATTCCGTGGCGATTGGCAAGTTTATCCCGGCGCCGGATACGTGGTAGCTTTTCCAAACCCTCATGGATCAACCGGTTATGGACAAGCATTCACGCGTGAAATCTCAGGTGACTGGGGCGGAAAACCTTTTCAGGATTTAATGAAAGTAACCGATGCCTTAGCCAATCTTTCTTATGTCGATTCAACCCGCATGGGTGCCATGGGATGGTCTTACGGCGGTTACATGATGAATTGGTTTCAAGCACAAACCAAACGCTTCAAATGCTTAGCTTCCATGATGGGCCTTTTTGACCTGCGTTCTGAATGGGGCGCTACCGAAGAACTGTGGTTTCCGAACTTTGACTTGCAAGGTCAACCTTGGAATTCCGATTTATACAAGAAATTTTCACCATCCGAATATGTGAAAAACTTTGCAACACCAACGTTGATTATCACCGGACAACTCGATTTTAGAGTTCCCTACACACAAAGCATTCAATATTTTACGACCCTTCAAACCTTAGGAATCCCTTCCCGCCTGATTATTTTCAAAAACGACGGGCATTGGCCAAACGTTATCAAATCCATGCCGTTGTATTATGATGCGCATTTGGATTGGTTCCATCGTTATTTGGGCGGTAAACCTGCTCCCTATGATGTTAAAAAAATGGTCGAAAATCAAGCATTTACGAATGTAAAAATCAATCAATAGAACGGAGAAACAACCCGTAAAATCATCCTAATTTCTTCAAAAAGAGCTAATGGTTTTGTTACCATGGCTCTTTTTTTTCAAGTTTCTTTAGCTGGCGTGGAATCAAAAAAAATTCGGATGGAAGGATGGAATGGCTTCAGAAGGAATAAAAATGGAGTGCTTTTAAAATAGAAAGGGTTGTCTCTCGACAACCACAGTCTTTTGTTAACCTTAAATCTAATACCATGAAAAACACGATGCAAAGATAAATGTTTTCATTGATGAATTCCAAATTTTAAATAGAAAAAGAACATATTTTAATGTTATTTAATATCCATCCCCACTGCTATTCCATGTTCTGACAGCCGTTTATTCAACGTACAACACAAGACCTTTCAAATATTCGCCTTCTGCATGATAAATATTGATGGGATGATCAGCCGGTTGGGCCAATTGATGCAAAATGCGGACACGTCGTCCTGATTGTGCAGCAGCCGAAAAAACGGCCAGTCGAAACTGTTCCTTTGAAACAATTTGAGAACAAGAAAAAGTAAATAAAATGCCGTTGGGAGCAATTTTTTCAAACGCTTTGGCGTTGAGTTTGCGGTAACCTTGCAATGCGTTGTGCAACACATTTTTATGTTTGGCAAAGGCCGGAGGATCGAGAATAATTAAATCATAGGACGTTTCGGAATGTTCCAAAAATTGGAAAGCATCTTCAGCAAAAGAGTGATGCCGATCCTCGTTCGGGAAATTGGATGCCACATTTTGATTGGTCATTTCAATGGCTCTGCCTGAACTATCGACGGAATGAACCAGCTTTGCCCCTCCTCGTAAAGCATAGACCGAAAAACCGCCCGTGTAACAAAACAAATTGAGAACCGATCGGTGTGGAGCATAGTGCTGCAGTAACGTTCTATTTTCTCTCTGATCAATAAAGAAGCCGGTTTTTTGTCCATGAATCCAATCGACCTGAAACAACAAATCATTTTCTTTCACCATGCCCTGATCCTCATGACCGATTAAATAACCGTCCTCAGCCTGCAAATTGGCTTTGAAAGGCAACGTAACCTCCGACTTATAATAGACATGCTGCAACCCTGTCACCACATCAATCAACGCTTTGGCAACCGAACTGCGAACATGATGCATGCCGACGCTGTGCGCCTGAATCACGGCGGTTGGGCCATAAATATCCACAATCAGACCCGGCAGATGATCGCCTTCTCCATGGATCAACCGATATGCATTCGTATGTGGATTGTCAACCAATCCCAACGCTTTCCGAACCAGATAAGCCTGTTCAATGCGTTGTTTCCAGAACAAATCGTCGATGGTTTCTTCAGCAAAACTTAAAATACGTACGGTGATGCTTCCAATTTGATATTGGCCAACGGCTAAAAAACGATGATCAAAAGAAAAGACGTTGACCACATCGCCTTCACGAAGATGGTTGTCCATCTGTTGAACAGCGCCCGAAAAGATCCATGGATGAAAACGTAACAAAGGCTCTTCTTTCCCTTTTTTTAGAATAATTTTTGGATAGCTCATGAATCATGTTGAATTAAATGCGTATAAATTTCATAACAAGCCCAAGCATCAGTAGCGGCATACAATTGTTGAGCTTCCGTCAATGGATTGGCTTCCCAATTGGAGAGACGTTTGTTTTTCGAAATGCGTTGACCGAAAATGATGGCAAATAACTTAGTTAAACTGGTTTCTTCAATCCCCATTTTTTTCACAAACAATTGTAAATCGATGAAGCCATGCTGCGAAATGACCGCACGCTGGCTTAATGCTCGAAAATCATCCCGAAGCGACAAGCCGATTTTCAACACCTTCGTATCATTCAAAAGATCGACCAGTGCAACAGGCATTCCGATCATGTTTAAACGAAACAAATAACAAACATCGGCCGTAGCCAATTGAAGAAGAGCCACCGTGTGATTCGCCGTACGTGAAAAATTGGGTTTGGTTTCTGTGTCAAAACCAATGATTGGCTGCTGTTTTAAGAATTGAACAGCCGGTTCAATTTGATCAGGACGATCGACCAGGCGGATGTCACCCGGGAAAGCCGCTACCGGAAGCGTTTGTAATAATTCTTTGGAAATGGTGGGTTGAAAATCCATGCGCTGAAAGATTAAAGATCAAGATCGTCATCCCGCAATTGATGCTGCAAAAAAGAGTCTTTGCGCCTTGTTTTTTGAGGCACTTCGAGCGGTTCATGCACATCCTCATCATCAGTCAATTCCTCACTGTGCAACAATTGATGCAACGCAGCAAGCGCATTGAGCAATTTGCGTCCCCAATGCAAATGAAATCCGTTCAAACAAGTGATGAAGCCTGATTGAACCAGCTCATCGTCTCCCAATTGACAGTTGAACAAAAAATCTTTTAACTCCTGAAAAAGATCAGCTAAGTCTTCAGCAATGGAAGCAGAAACCGGAAGATCTGAAAATTGCATATCCGGATGAAACACCGTGAGGTAAGCATCGTCCATGCCTAACAACTCCTCTATGGAAGTACGGATCGTTTCATATTCCACTTCGCTCACCGTGCGTTCCGCTTCAGCATTCGATACATCGTAAACGACGGGCAACAGAGCCGTTTTCAAATATAATGCTGATAAATACTTGATTGCTTGTTCAATAAACGTTTTCTTTTCCGATGAAGCGGCATTTTCGATAAAAATACAATATTCCGCAGCAACGGTAATAAATTCTAAACGATCCTTTTCTAAAATAGTTGTTTCCATCATGTTAGGAATTCGTTGGTTTTTGTTTACAAAAGTAACAAATGATTTCGGAATCAGCATGACAAATCGACCATCAAATGGCCTCATCGAAGCGAAAAGATGACCCGCGCTGTTTCATCATTCCGATCTTTCCTGAAATCCGCTGAAACAGATGTTTCGAAAAATAAAAAAAAGCTGCCTCAAGAGACAGCTTACTGTTGCGGAGGATGGACTCGAACCACCGGCCTCCAGGTTATGAGCCTGACGAGCTACCAACTGCTCTACTCCGCGATTTTGTTTTGCAAAGGTAATACATTTCCGAGAAATCACCAAATGTTTTTTGGAAAAATTCAACTCTTTCCATAAGCCTTTGATCAAAGCTATTTTATCCTCCCGTCATTCGCTTTGCTGACCTCAAAACAAGACGAAGGAGGCTCCCACAGCCACTGCCACCGTTCCAAAAACCGAGCAATCCATTCCGAAGTACATCAAAAAGCAAGCCAATTTAATTAATTATATATTTTTTTACAATGTCATCATTTTCTTATTTTAATGTATGTTTTGTATAATCATTTTTATTTACATTTGCAGCATGATTCATCCAAATTGAGAGGATGCGGTCGATGCGTTGATGATCCAAAAGTTTTCCATCAAAAATAGGTCAAAACAAAACCCGAATCATCATGTTCCGATCGCGAATGCTGCCTCCATCAAACTTGAAGATAAATCATTTGCTATGAATGCGTTATAAACTCGCTGCGAGAGCATTTGAACACACAAGCATGGACAAATTGTCGGTTTCAAGTCCTTGCGACCAAAACCTTCAAACAACATATGTTCAAGCAATGGGTTATCCGGCAAGTTTTATACAACCTTAGTGTAAAAAAATAAAACAAAACCTATGAAAACATGGATTCCCGTCATCTGCTTTCTTTTTATTTTTGTTGAAATCAAAAGTGAAACCATCGTTGTGATTCCTCAAAGCTACGCAGCCGGCAATGCCTCGGTGGCACGCACAGGCGACTGGCTGCCATTTCATAATCCGGCTCTGATGGAAGGCATTCGCCAATATACCGTTTCGCTGTTGTATCAAAATCGATTTCAGGTGAAAGAATTGTCCACCGAATCGGCTTCATTGCTGATGCCGTTGAAAAATATTCAAATCGGAGTCAGTGTCGCTCATTTCGGATTTTCCGCTTATTCAGAGATGCTGGTTGGTCTGGCGGCGGCTCACACCTTTGACAAATACCTGACTATCGGCATTCAAGTTGACTATTATTCCGTTCGCGATGCCATTGCCGTCAACAACAAAGGCGTGCTGATTCCTCACATTGGATTGTTGTCACAAATCACTCCGCAATGGTATATCGGCTTTTCAACCTACAATCCCACTCGTCAACAAATTCACTACACATTGGAAACCAAAGAGATTCCATCTGTATTCAATCTGGGCGTCAGCTACCTGTTTTCGAAACAATTCACTGGATTAGGGGAACTCTCAAAAACCATCAATGCTCCATTGGAATGGCGATTTGGGTTTGAATACCAACCCGTTGAGTTGTTAACGGTGCGACTGGGAGGTTATGGCTCGCCATTGGTATCCACTTTGGGGATTGGATTAAAAGTCAATCCCTTTCGGGTGAATGTGAACATTGAACGGCATCCGGTTTTAGGACTTTCTTCGGTGGCCGGATTGCAATATTGCTTCTAAACGTATAGATCCTTTTTTTGTTATGCCTGCACGAAGCCCGATAGCCATTCTGATGCTCATCCTCATGATCTGTTCGCATCCCGTTCTGTCACAAAACAAAGAAAACACGACAGAAAACGTCATTGCGCGCATTGTGGAAGATATGGCGGCCAACAGTGAAGAAAACATTGATTTTACGACGTTGGAAGAAGATCTGACCTATTTTGCGGAAAATCCCATTAACCTGAACAACACATCAAAGGAAACCTTGCAAAAACTGCAATTTCTTTCTGATCAACAAATTGAAAATCTATTGTATTATCTCTATCGCAACAAGCCGATGCATTCCATTTACGAACTTCAATTAGTGGAAGGATTCGACGAATTTACGATTCAAAATCTTTTGCCATTTGTCTATGTTGGCAACATGGCAACGTCTCCATTCAAAATTCCTTCGTTAAAGACCATTTTCAAATACGGGAAAAATGAATGGATCGGGCGTTTTGATCGCACGCTGGAACAAAAAGCCGGTTTTGCCGCAACCCCTAACGATTCATTAGCTTATGCCACAAACCAAAAATACCTTGGAGATCCGAATTATTATGCCATGCGTTATTCCTTCCGCTACCGCGATCAAATCAATGCCGGCATCACAGCCGAAAAAGATGCAGGAGAGCCATTCTGGAGCCGTAGTCACAAAGGATTCGATTTCTATTCGGCTTTCCTGGAACTGAACCATTTTGGAGTCGTTCAAACATTCGTGGCCGGTAATTTCCGCGCCAATTTCGGACAAGGCTTAGTGCTGCATCCCGAAATGACTTACGGCAAAACCAACGATGTGTTAAATGTGTTACCGCAAAACGGTGGTCTGAGCAAATGCTCTTCAAGCGATGAATACAATTACCTGAGAGGCATTGGACTCACGCTGGGGCTCGGACATACCGAAGTATCAGCTTTTTACTCTTATCGTTTTTTGGATGGCGACACCACCGGCGGCACCGTGGCTACGATCAGAAAAGACGGATATCATCGTACCCAAGCTGAACAATCAACCAAAAACACCATCGGAATGCAAGTGATGGGCGGCAATATCCAATGGCATGCTGCATCCTTTCGTGCAGGATTTACGTTCAACGACACCCGCTTGAGCCTGCCTTATCAGCCCAAAAAAAGCGCATACCGATTCTATTCGTTTTCAGGAACTCATCAATGGGTCGGAGGCATCAACTATCAATATCAATGGCTTTCATTCCGTTTCTTCGGTGAGACAGCGTTAACCGATCAGAACGCAATGGCCACGATAGATGGTTGCTCATTCACGCCCACTTCACGAACGCAAATCATTGCCCTCTATCGCCATTATTCAACCCGTTATTCGGTGCTCTTAGCCAACAGTTTTGCCGAAAGCGGATCCATTCAAAACGAAGAAGGCTTTTACCTGGGCTTTGTCACCAATCCCATCAAACATTGGCAATTTTCCATGGCGACCGATTCCTATCGCTTCCCATGGCTCAACTACTCGGTGAGCCGACCTTCATCCGGATACGATTTCCTTGTCACCGCACACTATCTGTCGCCTCGTTCATTGGAGCTGTTTTGGAAAGTTCGCTATCGTCAAAAAGAGCAAAACGAACCGACCACAGCCCCAACCTATTCCACAGGAACATACAGCACGACCCAATTTTATTTTTCCTTGAACTATGCGTTGAATCGCCCATTTTCGTTGAAAAACATCATTGTCGTCAACACCGCTCAAGATGCCCAAACATCGTTGCATGCCGGATACGTCATGACACAGGATTTCACCTACACGCCCACTCGATTGCCATTGGTGATCAATGTTCGATATGAATTTTTTGACGCTCCTCAATACGACACCCGCCTTTACCTGTATGAAAAAGATCTGCTGTATGTTTTTTCCATTCCCATGTTGTACGGAAAAGGAAGCAGAGCCTATCTCAACATCCATTATGACTTCAATCGGCGTCTATCGTTATGGGGCAAAATAGCTCAAACCGTTTACGAAGATGTTTCATCCATAGGATCGGGACTCGACAAGATTGCTCATCGTCATCGCACCGATCTCCGCATGATGGTCAGAGTCAAATTCTGATCCATCTTTACCCGACGCCATCATAACTTCACCATCGGATAGCCCAAGATTGGCAAAAAATGATTACTTTTGTAGGCTAATCACGATTTGATGAAGTTTTATTGATCATGCCGTTATCCTTTTCTTCTGTACTCACAAAACAACCAATCGGTCAACAACGAACAACACGTCTTGAAAAAAATCATTTCCAAAAAACCTTTTTTTCAACACGCCGGCTCATCGATCATTCATCTCATCATTTCATCATCAATTTATCATAGTTATGTTACGAATTGCAGTTCAATCAAAAGGTCGTTTATACGAAGACACCATGACATTATTTGCTGAAATCGGCATCAAATTGGGAAGTGCCAAGCGGACTTTATTAATACCGGCTTCCAATTTTCCGATCGAAGTGTTATTTCTTCGCGACGATGATATTCCTCAATCGGTGGCTGACGGCATTGCCGATGTAGGCATTGTGGGCGAAAATGAATTTGTGGAACGAGCTGTTCATGCCAACATTGAAAAACGATTAGGGTTCAGCAAATGTCGCCTGTCGTTGGCCATTCCCAAAGAGATTGACTATCCCGGATTGCAATGGTTTGAAGGAAAGAAAATTGCTACCTCTTACGCTCATATTTTGAACACCTTTTTTGCCGAGAAAGGCATTCATGCACACACCCATCTCATCACCGGGTCGGTTGAAATTGCTCCAAGCATAGGCCTTTCAGATGCTATTTTTGACATTGTCAGTTCCGGAAGCACTTTAGTAAGCAATCACTTGAAAGAAGTGGAGGTGATCATGAAATCGGAAGCCGTGTTGATAGGCACACCGGGGTTGGACGCCGACAAACAAGCCATTCTGGATGAACTTGTGTTTCGGATTGATGCCGTTCAAAGCGCAGAAGGAAAGAAGTATATCTTACTGAATGCGCCAAACGATCAATTGGAAGAAATCATTGCCGTGTTGCCTGGGATGAAGAGCCCGACCATCATGCCGCTGGCAAAACAAGGCTGGAGTTCCATTCATTCGGTATTGGACGAAAAGCAGTTCTGGGAAATTATCGGCAAGCTCAAATCGTTAGGTGCTGAAGCCATCCTGGTTATTCCCATTGAAAAAATGATTTTTTAAATTCCTCAAAGCGACTCTCATTATTTCCATACCAATATGATTCAAGTTATTAAAAATCCTGCTGTTGAAAGTTGGGAAACCCTCTTAAAACGTCCCGTGATGGATTTCACCCGTCTTTTTTCCACCGTTCAACCGCTGCTCGATGCGGTTCGTGAACGAGGCGATGAAGCGCTTTTTGAATTGGAACAACAGTTTGATCATATTACACTGCAGGCCTTGCAGGTTACTCAGGCCGAAATAGCTGCTGCCGCAGCTCAACTGCCTCATCAGCTCAAAGAAGCCATTTCGCAGGCCAAACGAAACATTCAAAAATTTCACGAAGCACAAGAAGACGAACTCCCTTACATGGAGGTCATTCCTCAAGTACGTTGCTGGCAAAAACGAGTCCCCATTCAAAAAGTGGGCTTGTACATTCCCGGCGGGACGGCGCCACTTTTTTCGACGGTGCTCATGCTGGCCATTCCTGCACAAATTGCGGGTTGCGAAGAGATTGTTCTCTGCACGCCTCCCGACAAAGAAGGCAACGTTCCACCGGCTATTCTTTTTGCAGCACAACTTTGCGGCGTGACCAAAATTTTCAAAATCGGAGGCGCTCAAGCCATTGCTGCCATGGCTTATGGAACGGCATCCGTCCCGAAAGTGTATAAAATATTCGGGCCCGGCAATCAATACGTCAACGCAGCCAAACAATTGCTCAGTTTAACCGAAGTGGCCATCGATATGCCGGCCGGCCCTTCTGAAGTGGCCATTCTGGCTGATGGCTTTGCCCATCCGAAATACGTGGCGGCCGATCTGCTTTCACAAGCCGAACACGGCATCGACAGTCAGTCCATCCTCATTACGTTGGATGAAGAATTGATCGAAAAAGTGATCAAAGAATTGGATATTCAAACGGAAGCATTGCCCCGCAAAGAGTTGGCACGCCAAGCATTGGATCACAGCAAAATCATCTTCTTGCCAAACATTGACGATGCCATTCGGTTTGTCAACGAGTATGCGCCTGAACATTTGATCATCATGCATAAAAACTATACCGTGGTGGCCGAAAAAATCATCAATGCCGGATCGGTCTTTTTGGGCGATTACAGCCCCGAGAGTGCAGGCGATTATGCCTCCGGCACCAATCATACCCTGCCCACCAACGGCTTTGCCAAAGCGTACAGCGGCATTACGCTCGATAGTTTTACTAAAAAAATCTCGTTTCAGGAACTTTCGCGCGAAGGACTGATGATGCTAAGCAATGCCATCGAAATCATGGCCGAAAATGAACAACTGACTGCTCATAAAAAAGCGGTAGAAGTGAGATTGGAGCGCATATACCGCGAAGAAGAAGATGATTTGTCTTGGCGTCATTGACCATAAAGTCACCAACGGAAACAGGCGGCCTGTTTCGCATAACACAACGAAAACGAAGCATGGCTGTTTTTCATCGAAACGAACAAACCATGGATCATGGTCTGTTTTGAGCGTTCATTTTAATTAAATTGCACAACAATGGCTGAATCAAATTTTGTGGATTATGTCAAAATATTTTGTCGCTCCGGCAAAGGAGGCGCAGGATCCACGCATTTCCATCGTGAAAAATACATCCCCAAAGGCGGTCCCGACGGAGGCGACGGAGGACGCGGCGGTCACGTCATTTTGCGTGCCAACAAAAACTACTGGACGTTAATTCACTTGAAATATGCACGTCACATTTTTGCCGGCGACGGCGAAAGCGGCAGCAAAAGTCGCAGCTTCGGCAAAGACGGCGAAGATAAAATCATAGAAGTTCCTTGTGGCACGGTGGCTCATGATGCCGAGACGGGAGAATTCATTTGCGATGTCTCCGAAGACGGACAGGAAGTCATTTTGGTTCAAGGTGGACGAGGAGGTCTGGGCAATTGGCACTTTAAAAGTTCCACCAATCAGACGCCGCGCTATGCTCAACCGGGCGAACCGCGTGTGGAACGCTCCGTGATTCTCGAACTGAAAGTGTTGGCCGATGTGGGACTGGTGGGATTTCCCAACGCCGGAAAATCTACCTTGCTGGCTACCATCACCGCCGCTAAACCTGAAATTGCCAACTATCCCTTTACCACGTTAGTCCCTAACTTAGGCATCGTCTCCTATCGTGACAACCGCTCTTTTGTCATGGCCGACATTCCGGGCATTATTGAAGGAGCACATGAAGGGCGCGGCTTGGGGCTGCGATTTCTGCGACACATTGAACGCAATGCCATCTTACTGTTCATGATTGCTGCCGACTCCAAAAACATTGCCGAAGAATATCAAGTGCTTTTGGACGAACTGAAAGCCTACAACCCCGAATTACTTGATAAACAACGCATCCTGGCTATTTCCAAATCCGATTTGTTGGATGACGAATTAATGGTTCAATTAGAAACGGAACTCCCTGATGTGAAGCATGTTTTCATTTCGTCCGTTACGGGCTTCGGCTTGCAAACGCTCAAAGATATGCTCTGGAATGAGTTGAATGACGAATCAAACCGAGTGATGACCATCAGTCACCATTTGCCGTCCAATGTCGTACTTCAATCGGAAAACAAACCAACGAAGCAGGACGACGAAGAGGATGACATCGAATACGATTGGGATGAATAACGAATCAGTGACAACATCAAAACGGGACAAAAAAACAAGTCAACTTCTTAAAAAAAAGACTTTTAAATCGTATCGATTGATGCGCTACCGAGTGAATGAATCGATCCAATGAACGGATTATGAGTTTTATATTATTTCTGCTGCTGCTGTTTCTTTTCTTTGCTCTCTTCGTGGTGACTTCTGTCTTGCGTCTGTTCGGCTCCATTTTTCGCTTTGGACGCAACCATCGCCGAGATCAGGTCAATCAACCAACAGATGCTGACCGTGCCCATCAAAAAGTGTTTTCGAAAGACGAGGGAGAATATGTCGATTTTGAAGAAATAGAAGAAAAAGAGAAGGAGCATCCGTCATGAACCATTTGGCACCACTGCGCACCTACTTTCTGCTAATCCGGCCGTTCAATCTGTTGATGATTGGTCTGCTGCTGTGGGCACTTCATGCGTGGCTCATCATCCCGCTGCTGCTTCCCTATCATGTTGATCCTGCCACGCCGCTCTCTCTGTTTTGGCTTTATTCCTTGGCACTGATCCTGATTGCGGCTGGCGGCTATGTGATTAATGCCTATTTTGACGTGCCCATCGACGTGGTGAACAAACCGGACCATGTCATCGTCAGCGTGTCGGTGAGCAAAAAAGCAGCCCGTCAGTTTTACCTTATCCTCACCATCACGGGAGCGCTGGCCGGATTTTTTGTGGCTTGGCGTGCCCATTCATCCATGTTGGCTATTTTCATTTTTCTGCTCATCGGCTTACTCTGGTTTTATTCTTCCACTTACAAACGGCAGTTTATGATCGGCAACCTCATCGTAGCGTTTGTGGTGGCGCTCGTTCCGTTGGCTGTAGCTGCTTTGGAACAATCTTTTTTGTCATTACGCTACGGCGATCTATTGAATTTCACCCGCATCCCTGCCAAACTCTATTCATGGACGGGCGGTTATGCGCTTTTTGCTTTCCTGTTGACCTGGATCCGCGAGGTGATCAAAGACATGGAAGACGAACCCGGCGATCGAAAAATGGAATGCCACACCATGCCTATTCGATGGGGAATCAAACGCACAAAACTGTTTTTGTATGCCCTCATCGCCATCACGTTATTCTTGCTCTATCTCGTGGTGAGTGCCATTGATTTCCCGAACGATTTCATCACCATGCGCTATTTCCTTGTCGGAATCGTGCTCCCATGTGCTTGGGTGGTTTACCGATTGATGAAAGCCAACACGGCACATGATTTCAAAACAATTTCATCCGTCTTGAAAATCATCATGTTGATTGGAATCGGTTATACCGTAGCCTTTTATTTTTTACAAGCCACCACCTATCACTTTCCATTTTTCGGTTGGATGATTACCCCGACCCTTTAACGATTACAAAAAAGCGTATGTTTCCTCATTTATCCACTTACACCGTTTGGCTGGCATCTCAGTCACCTCGCCGACAAGAACTGCTGCGTGGCATTGACATTCCGTTTGAGGTCAATGTACTGCCCGACATCGATGAATCCTTTCCCGAGGAGTTGAAGGCAGAAGCAATTCCGCTGTTTCTGGCCAAGAAAAAAGGCGATGCCTATCAATCGTTGCTGGATGAAAAAACCATTGTCATCACAGCCGATACCATTGTGTGGTTAGACCATCGCGTGTTGGGGAAGCCGCAGGACGAAACCGACGCCATGAACATGCTGCGCCAATTGTCGGGAAAAGCACATCATGTGTACACCGGCGTTTCGGTGCGTTCCCTCAGCAAACAAGTCGATTTTGTGGCTGACAGTGAAGTGCGTTTTGCGCAGCTGACCGACGAAGAGATTCACTATTATGTGTCCACTTATCGTCCGATGGATAAAGCAGGCTCTTACGGCGTTCAGGAATGGATCGGTTACATTGCGGTAGAATCCATTCAAGGTTCATTTTACAACGTCATGGGATTGCCTATCCATCAACTGTATGAAGTGTTGAAAAAGTGGTAATGCCACTCCCGCTGCGAATCATTTGCCAATCTGAAAGAAATTTACTTATTTTGCAGTGTTAAAAAAACGGTCTCGTAGCTCAGCTGGATAGAGCAACAGCCTTCTAAGCTGTGGGTCTTGGGTTCGAATCCCAACGAGATCACCACCAAAAAATGCTAACTCCCTTTCAACAGGCAGTTAGCATTTGTGTTTTGAACATGCACACAATGTGTTCATTTTTTATTTGTCGTGAGATAGCGGATTTCTTTAAGAGGTCGATCAGTAAGATGGTTTTCAATTCTTTCCTTCTGTTTTTTCGATCCTTCATTGAAAATCGGCTTTTCAAAGTGACATGTATAAGATAAACTCAAGCAGAAAAAACGCTTATACCCTTTTTAGTTACTATCGATTTTTAAGCTCGGAAGCGTGATTTTCACGGTCGAGAGTGTGATTTTCACGGTCGAGAGTGTGATTTTCACGGTCGAGAGCGTGATTTTCACGGTCGGGAGTGTGATTTTCACGGTCAGGAGTGTGATTTTCACGGTCGGGAGTGTGATTTTCACGGTCGAGAGTGTGATTTTCACGGTCGGGAGTGTGATTTTCACGGTCGGGAGCGTCTTTTTCACGCTCCCGAGCCTCTTTGTCACGATCGTCTCTTCTTTATTGTGCTTTTGCTTGGGTTTTGGCTTTTGCTTTCTTGAAGAATACGCTCATTTCGTCGGCGGTGACATTTAATCCCGGCACTTTGTCTTTGTTTTGTTTCACGGCCGCATATATTTCCAGCGCGGCCACAAACGCATCACTGCCTACGGCATAATAGGTATTCTGCAAACTTTCGGCTATTTCGTTCAACTGATTCAATAGCGGACGAATGGCATTGAATAGGTTGTAATCGCGGATAAATTCCTCTTTGTTGAACACTTCCGAAAGAATTTGGGGATGAGCTTGTAAAGCTTGATAGGCTTTCTCAAGAAAAGGCTGATACGCATTGCCCACTTTAATCATGGAACTAATGTCTGCCGGTTGCAAACTGAGAAGAAAACCGAGTTTGGATTTCACCTCTTGTAAACTTTGTTCAATTGCCACAGCATCGGTTTCGCTTAACGTGGCCGAAATAAGATTTTGTGCCATAAATGAATAATTTTTTAATGTTGATATGAACTTATTAAATTAAAATTGACAAACAAAGATACATTATTTTTCTTTTATGGCCAACTTTTTGAAATTTTTAAATGGAGATGCCCAAAAGCAGCTTCGGCTACGCCCTCACACGCCATCGCCATCCGGCTTGCGATGTCCTCTTCGGGGGTTTCCGGCGTGACATGTCGGACTGTTTTGTCCTTCAGCGTTGCGCCTGCCGATGGATCACCACCAAAAAATGCTAACTCCCTTTCAACAGGCAGTTAGCATTGGTTGTTTTGAGCGGTTGGAACAAGAGAAGATGATCCGCGTTTGGTGACTGCTTCACTCCACTGAAACCGTCATAGCAGATGATAGCCATGCAGCATCCGATAGAACAAGAAAATCAATAGCAACAGCACCAATAAAAGGGTGACCCCGTTTTTGCTTTTCTTCTCCGGCTTCTTTGATTTCATTTTCGTCATGGTTACTTCGTGTCGGGTGAAATCATCGTGCGCAGTTTGGCACGAATAAACTCAAGCGGAATCACGCCGGTACGTTTCCCGTCAAAAAGATAGACCCGACATGTATAGCTGCTGCCTTCGGGTTTCTCTCCGGTGTAGATATCGACTCCGTCAATGAGGATGGTGGGCGAACCTTGAAAATGCAATCGTTCGGATGAAGCGGCATCGGGCACTTCCACGATGTCTATTTCCCGTGAGTCGATGCCTAACTCTGCTTGTACCATGCGGAGATGTTCCAACGTTTGCTTGGCGTTGGGACATCCTTCAAAATATTGAAATTGAATCATACGAGGTGAATGTGGTGTGTTGGTTGTCATCGCCATGTGCGACTTACGCCGTGTAAAGACGGTTGCAAAAATACAAAACAAAAAGTACAAAATCGGTTGGGTTGACTCCCAGTCACGACGGTTTTTTTATGGGTACATAAGGAGCCATGCTCTATCTTTTCCCTTCGACAATGGCAATTTCTTCTTCCGTCAAATCGTACAAC
>Ga0078972_1007279_pt1 | contig 24845 bp, 23 predicted proteins | sample YelNatPaOPGAMG01_FD_67568 | JGI IMG/M metagenome (GOLD analysis project Ga0078972, IMG submission 67568) | Hot spring thermophilic microbial communities from Obsidian Pool, Yellowstone National Park, USA - OP-RAMG-01 (SPADES assembly) (version 2) | ecosystem: Environmental > Aquatic > Thermal...
GCCCAACTCGGAGCACGTCGACCAAGCCGGACCCGCCATCGACCCCATCTTGCTGAAGGTACTGGATGCGGTGCCGTTTCAGTTGTCGCTCGACGACGGGGTCCAAGCGGCGCGCCAACGGCTCCGGAATCTGCCGCGGCGGCTGCTGCATCCCGAACTGCGCGTCGAGGACCGCAGCATCGACGGCCCGGTCGGCCCGATCAACATCCGGATCTACTGGCCGCCAACCGATTCGGCGCCGCCGGTGCTGGTGTACTTCCACGGCGGCGGCTTCGTCCTCGGTGATCTCGACACCCACGACGGCACCTGCCGCCAACACGCCGTCGGCGCCGGCGCGGTCGTGGTGTCCGTCGACTACCGGCTGGCGCCCGAGCATCCCTACCCGGCCGCGGTGGAAGACGCCTGGGCCGCAACGCAATGGGTGGCCGCCCACGGCGAGGATATCGGCGCCGACAGCACCCGGCTGGCGGTGGCCGGCGATTCCGCGGGTGGCACCCTGTCCGCGGTGATCGCTCAGCGCGCCCGCGACCACCGCGGCCCGGCCATCACCTTCCAGCTGCTGTGGTATCCGTCCACGCTGTGGGATGCGACGCTGCCGTCGTTCACCGACAACGCGTCGGCGCCGATCCTTGATCGCGACGCGGTCGCGGCGTTCTCCCGCTGGTACGCCGGCGAAGTCGACCTGTCCGATCCCCCACCGGGCATGGCACCCGGGCGGGCGAAGAACTTCGCCGGATTGGCCCCGGCCTACATAGCGGTCGCCGAACACGATCCGTTGCGTGACGACGGGATGCGCTACGGCGAGCTGCTCGCGGCCGCGGGTGTACCCGTCGAGGTGCACAATGCCGAGACGCTGGTGCACGGCTACCTCGGCTACGCCGGTGTGGTGCCGGCCGCCACCGCCGCCATGGACCGCGGATTAGCTGCATTGCGAACGGCGCTGGCCCGATGACCGGCCGGCCGGAGATCGACCCCACCCTTAAGGCCCTGCTCGACGCGATGCCGCTGACATTCACCGCCGCCGACGGTGTGCAGGTTGCCCGGGCGAAGCTGCGTCAGCTGCAGGCCCCGCCGGAGTTGTTACCGCAGTTGCGCATCGAGGAGCGCACCATCGCCGGCGATATCGGTGTGCGGATCTACTGGCCACCGGCGACCGAGCATCACGATGTGCCGGTCGTGGTGTTCTACCACGGCGGCGGCTGGTCGATCGGCGACCTGGACACCCACGACCCGGTCGCCCGGGCCCACGCGGTGGGCGCCGAGGCGATCGTGGTGTCCGTCGACTATCGGCTCGCGCCGGAGCACCCGTTCCCGGCCGGGGTCGAGGACTGCTGGGCAGCGTTGCAGTGGGTCGGCGAGCACGCCCGCGAGCTCGGCGGTGACCCGGCCCGCGTCGCCGTCGCCGGTGACTCCGCGGGTGCCAACCTGTCGGCGGTCGTGGCGCACCTGGCCCGCGACAACGGCGGCCCGGCGCTGACATTCCAACTGCTGTGGTATCCGACGGTCACCGGGGACCTGTCGCTGCCGTCGTTCGCCGAGAACGCCGACGCGCCGGTGCTGGACCGCGCGGTGATCGACGCGTTCCTGCAGTGGTATCTGCCCGGCGTCGACCTCAGCGACCCGGCCACTCTGCCGGTGACGCTGGCCCCGGCCAACGCCACCGACTTCTCCGGTCTGCCGCCGGCCTACATCGGCACCGCCGAACACGATCCGCTGCGCGACGACGGAGCCCGCTACGCCGAGCTGCTGCGCGCTGCGGGCGTGCCCGTCGAACTGCGCAACGAGCCGACCATGGTGCATGGTTTCGTCAGCCTCGCGCTGGTGGTGCCCGCCGCTGCCGAGGCGACCAACCGCGGGCTGGCCGCGTTGAAAGCCGCACTGCACTAAAGCCCAATCTCACTCCGGTAATCGCAGGCCGGCCTTGCGGTTCACGGCCTAGCGATGCCTGGCGAGCAGACGCAGAATCGCATCGCGCAGGCACTGCGCGTGCGATTCTGCGTCTGCTCGCGGTGCGGGTCGACTAGACGGCGCGCTTGAGGTCGTCGACCTTGTTGAGCTGCTCCCACGGCAGCTCGATGTCGGTGCGGCCGAAGTGGCCGTAAGCGGCAGTCTGCGCGTAGATGGGCCGCAGCAGGTCCAAGTCGCGGATGATCGCGCCGGGCCGCAGGTCGAACACCTCGCCGATGGCTTTTTCGATCTTGGCCGGGTCGACGGTCTCGGTGCCAAAGGTCTCCACGAACAGCCCGACCGGCGCCGCCTTGCCGATGGCGTAGGCGACCTGCACCTCCGCCCGCTCGGCGAGCCCCGCCGCGACGACGTTCTTGGCCACCCAGCGCATCGCGTAGGACGCCGACCGGTCCACCTTGGACGGATCCTTGCCGGAGAACGCGCCGCCGCCGTGGCGGGCCCAGCCGCCGTAGGTGTCGACGATGATCTTGCGGCCGGTCAATCCGGCGTCGCCCATCGGCCCGCCGAGGACGAACTTGCCCGTCGGGTTGACCAGCAGCCGTACCGACGAGGTGTCCAGGGTGTCGTGCGCCAGATCGTCGAGCACGGCGTTGAGCACTTTGTCCCGGATATCGGGAGTCAGCGTGTTGTCCAGGTCGACGTCGGCGGCGTGCTGCGTGGAGATGACGACGGTGTCCAACCGCACCGGCGTGGTGCCCGCGTACTCGATGGTCACCTGGGTCTTGCCGTCGGGCCGCAGATAGGGCAGCACACCATGCTTGCGGGCCTCGGCCAGCCGCCGCGACAGCCGGTGCGCCAACGCGATCGGCAGCGGCATCATCTCCGGGGTGTCGGTGATCGCGTAGCCGAACATCAAACCCTGATCACCCGCTCCCTGCGCGTCCAGCGGGTCTCCCACGCCCTCGACCCGCGCCTCGTAGGCGGTGTCGACACCCTGGGCAATATCAGGTGATTGCTTGCCGATGGCGATGTTCACCCCGCACGACGCGCCGTCGAAGCCCGTGTCGGACGAGTCGTAGCCGATCTCGAGGATGCGGGCGCGCACGATGTCGGTGATGTCGGCGAAGGCCCGCTTGGCGCTCGTCGTCACCTCACCGGCGACGTGCACCTGGCCCGTGGTGACCATCGTCTCGACGGCGACACGCGACCGGGGATCGTCGGCCAGCAGCGCGTCGAGAACCGAGTCGCTGATCGCGTCGCAGATCTTGTCCGGATGCCCCTCGGTCACCGACTCACTGGTGAACAGCCGTCCCTTTTCGCCCACGCTGCGATCCTTCCCCGGTCAGCCTCGAAATGTTAGTGCGGCAAATTTTATCGGACCGTTGTCGGACCGTTGTCGGCCCGACCCGGCTAGGCCGCCCGTCGAGCCTACCCGTTGCCGCTGCGCAGAAAGGCGGCGATGGCGTCCACAATACGGCTGGCCATCAGCGTCTTGGAGCCGTGCTCGAGCGCGGACTCGGTGCCGTCGGACGCCAGCAGCCAGCCGTCGTTGCTGTCCACTTCGAAGGCTTTGCTCTCGCCGACGGCGTTGACCACCAACAGGTCACAACCTTTGCTGCGCAGTTTGGCCCGGGCATGGAACAGCACGTCACCGTTGGCATCACCAGTCTCGGCCGCGAACCCGACGATCGCCCGCATGTTGGGCAGCTGCCCGTCGATGCGAGCCCGCACCGTGGCCGCCAAGACGTCGTCGTTGCGGACCAGCTCGATGGTCGGCGGGGCTTCCTGCATGTCTGGGCTCTTCTTGATCTTGGCGCTGGCGACCTGCGCCGGACGGAAATCGGCGACGGCAGCGGCCATCACCAGCACGTGCGCGTCCGGCGCGTGCTTGGACACCGCGTCCCGCATCTGCTGCGCCGAACTGACGTGCACCACGTCGACTCCGGCGGGGTCGATGAGCCCGGCGGTATGTCCGGCGATCAGCGTGACCTGCGCGCCCCGCTGGGCGGCGACCCGGGCCACCGCGTAGCCCTGCTTGCCCGAGCTGCGGTTGCCGACGAAGCGCACCGGGTCGATCGGCTCGCGGGTGCCGCCGGCGGTCACCAGCAGCCGGCAGCCGGCCAGGTCGTAGGGCAGCGCGTCGTGGCGTTCCAGCAGCAGGTGGGCGAGCGTGGTGATCTCCTCGGCCTCGGGCAGCCGACCCGCGCCGCTGTCCGCGCCGGTGAGCCGCCCCGACGCCGGTTCCAGCACCACCGCGCCGCGACGGCGCAGTGTGGCGACGTTGTCTTGGGTAGCCGGGTGCAGCCACATCTCGGTGTGCATGGCCGGCGCGAACAGCACCGGGCATCGGGCGGTCAACAGTGTCGCGGTGAGCAGGTCGTCGGCCCGTCCGGCGACGGCCCTGGCCAGCAGGTCGGCGGTGGCCGGCGCCACCACCACCAGGTCGGCTTCCTGACCGATCGCGACGTGCGGCACCTGTGCAACGTCGTCGAAAACACCGGTGTGGACCGGTTCACCGGACAGCGCCTCGAAGGTGGCGGCCCCGACGAAGCGCAGCGCGGATTCGGTCGGAATGACCCGGACCCGGTGTCCGGCCTCGGCGAGCTGCCGAACGACCGTGCACGCCTTGTAGGCGGCGATGCCCCCGGAGACACCGACGACGATCCGTTTCCGCTCGATCACGTCCGCTCTGCGCCCGCCAGGCTCCCCGACACGATCACCGCAAGCCGCCCCGACTCCGCTACTCGCCCTCGGTGTGCTCGAGCAGGCCGGCGTGGATCTCGCGCAATGCGATCGACAGCGGCTTTTCCTGCAGTCCCGGCTCCACCAGCGGACCGACATATTCGAGGATGCCCTCGCCGAGCTGGTTGTAGTAATCGTTGATCTGACGCGCCCGCTTGGCGGCATAGATGACCAGCGCGTACTTGCTCGACACCCGGTCCAGCAGCTCGTCGATGGGCGGGTTGGTGATGCCTAACGGCGGGTCATAGGCGGCCATGCCCAACGCCGGATCGAATTGATCGACGGCCGGCGGCGCCTCGGGTTGCGGCGTAGTCACAGACGTTGTTCTCCTGACGACGCGAAGCGCAGAGCGCTCCTCGTCTGAATCGGGTTGAGCTGGCGGATCACGCCGTGTCCAGCGTGGTACCCCGCAGCAACGATACCAATTCCGAGCAGGCAGTTTCCAATCGACTGTTCACCACCACCCGGTCGAAGTCACCCTGAGCTGCCAGTTCGGTCCGCGCGGTGCGCAGCCGACGGCGAATGGCTTCCGGAGTCTCGGTGCCGCGGCCGACCAATCGGGACTCCAGGACCTCCCAGCTCGGCGGGGCCACGAACACGGTGATCACGTCCGGCATCGCCTGCTTGATCGCGCGGGCCCCGGCCAGGTCCACCTCGATCAGCACCGGATGCCCGGAGGAGACCGCATCGCGGACCGGCTCGGCCAGGGTGCCGGACCGGTGCAACCCGCCGTAGATCTCGGCCCACTCCAGCAGGGCACCCTGGTCGATCAGCTGCTGGAACTCGGCCGGGGTCACGAAGTGGTAGTCGACGCCGTCGACCTCCCCGGGCCGGGGTGCCCGCGTCGTCACCGACACGGAAAAACGCAGGTCGGGTATCCGCTCACGCAGACACCGAACCAGCGTGGACTTTCCCACCGCAGAGGGACCGGACAACACGACCACCCGCCCCCGGCCCGTCGGCTGTGTTCGGCGGCTGGTCGTGTGGTCCGGTCCGTCCCCGGTGCTCAACGACCCTCCGGGGTCTGGCCGCGCGGGTTTGCCCCGCGTGCGGGGGGTTCCCCGACCCAGGCCACCATGGCCTGCATACGGCTCAGGAGGCTTAGGAAAAGTCGAACTTTTCCAGCAGCGCCTTGCGCTGACGGTCGCCGAGGCCGCGCAGCCGCCGCGTCGGCGCGATCTCGAGCTCGGTCATGATCTCCTGCGCCTTGACCTTGCCCACCTTCGGCAACGCCTCCAGTAGCGCCGATACCTTCATCTTGCCCAGAACCTCGTCGCTCTCGGCGTCCTTGAGGACTTGTTTGAGGTTGGTGCCGCCACGCTTGAGCCGGTCTTTGAGCTCAGCTCGCGCTCGCCGCGCGGCTGCAGCCTTCTCCAACGCAGCCGAGCGCTGCTCGTCGGTCAACTTGGGAAGGGCCACGGTTCCTCCGTCTCGTCGATCTCGATTGTCTCAGCCGGGTACTCCAGCCAGCGGAGACGCCAGCGGACACGACCGTACTCACGGTATCTGACAAAATCCAACCCGACCCTCTGCTTTGAGCCACAAAGCCCCAGCTTGTGGGCCTTGCACCGGTCGGGCGGTGTCGCCGCCGGGGCGACCGTCCCGGGTCGCCCCGACAGCCGTAATCCACTCTGGGACGCCCGCATCATGCGTTCTACCAGCGGTTTTGACAAACCACCGGGCCCCGGCGCCACCCACCGCGTCGCCGCGAGAAGTTCGCGCTACCCGGCCCCGCCGCGCCGAAATCCAGCAGGTGCGCATGGTCCGGCGTGTCGCGCGTGTCACACCGCGTCGGCGGGAGGCGGCGATGCGACTGTCCGCGCGCCCTCGTCGGCGCTCCCGAGGCCACCGCGTCCACGACAGGTCTCCACTCCGGCGTCCCGCCGGCCCGTATAGGATCGACGCCGTGGCGACGATGCGGGTTGGCCAGGCGGCGGCCCTGCTCGGGGTCAGCGACGACACCGTGCGGCGCTGGATCGACCAGGGCGCGTTGTCGGCCGGTCAGGACAAAGCCGGCCGCAAGGTGATCGCCGGAGAGGTGCTGGCCGAGTTCGCCCGCACCCACGCACCCACACTGCCCCGCAATCCGCTCGGCGTCGGCAGCTCGGCGCGCAACCGCTTCGTGGGTTTGGTCACCAAGGTGATCTCGGACAAGGTGATGACCCAGGTGGAGATGCAGTGCGGGCCCTTTAGCGTCGTATCGCTGATGAGTACCGATGCCGCGCGTGAACTGAAACTCGAGCCGGGCAGCGTCGCGGTGGCAGTCGTGAAGGCCACCACGGTCATTGTCGAGACACCGCCTGACTCCGCCGAGTCGCTGGCCGACGACTGAGACGCATGGGCCGCTTCAGCACCGAAACCCGCTTCGTGCTAGCTCACGAGGTCCCAGCCCGCTAGCCGGCGGTAAGAAAGCCGACGGCGTCGCGCATCCGCTCGGCCGCAGCACGCAGCGCGTCGACGTCCGGCCCGGCCCGTAACACGGCACGGGATACCGTGGGCCACAACTGATCTGGATCTGCCCCGCCGAGCTGCAACAGCGCGTCGGGCTGGGCGCCCTGCGCGCCGATGCCTGGCACCAACACCGGGCCGTCCAGATCGCGCAGATCGGGAACCGAAGCGAGCGTGGCGCCGACGACGACGCCCACCGACTCCGACCGCAGGGTGCGGTTCCAGGCGGCGACGTCGTCGACCACGGCCTGTGCCACACTGCGGCCGGCGACGACGGCGCCCTGCACGCTCGGTCCCGCCGGATTCGACGTGGCCGCCAGCACGAAGACCCCACGACCGCGCTCTGCGGCCAGTTCCAGCAGTGGTTTGAGCGCACCGAATCCCAGGTACGGCGATGCCGTCACCGCATCGGCGGCCAGTGGCGAGTCGCCGACCCAGGCCATCGCATAGGCGGCCATCGTCGAACCGATGTCCCCGCGCTTGGCATCGGCCAGCACCAGCACGCCGGCGGCCCGCAGCGCCGCGATGGTGCGCTCCAAGACCGCGTAGCCGGCCGACCCGTAGGCCTCGAAGAAGGCCACCTGGGGTTTGACCATGGCGAATCCGGTGAACGCCTGCACGCAGGTGTCGGCGAAGGCGGCCAGCCCGTCGGGCGTCGCCGGCAGTCCCCACGCTGCCAGCAGCTCCGGATGCGGGTCGATACCCAGGCACAACGGCCCGCCGCGCGACCTCGCCTCGGCAAGCCTGGCGTCGAACTCGGCCACGGCTACCGCCCGCCGATGGCGCTGTGCAACTCCTGCAGGCAGCGCACCCCGATGACGCCGCGGATGCCGGCCTCGATGCCTTGCACCGCAGCCGCGGCACCCTGCACGGTCGTCACGCAGGGAATGTTCATTGCCACTGCTGCCGAGCGTATCTCGTAGCCGTCGATACGCGGGCCGGAGTTGCCGTAGGGCGTGTTGATCACCATGTCGACCTCGCCGGCGCGGATGGCGTCGACTGCGGAGACCGCCGGGCGGCCGGGTTGTGCCGGCTCAGAATGCTTGCGGACCTCGTCGCAAGGAATCCCGTTGCGGCGCAACATTTCCGCTGTACCTTCGGTGGCCAGCACCCGGAACCCCAAGTCGGCCAGCCGCTTGACCGGGAACACCAGCGACCGTTTGTCGCGGTTGGCCACCGACACGAACACGGTCCCGGCAGCCGGCAACGATCCGTAGGCAGCGGTTTGGCTCTTGGCGAAAGCGCTGCCGAAGTCGCGGTCGATGCCCATCACCTCGCCGGTCGACTTCATCTCCGGACCGAGCAGCGAATCGATGGCCGCCCCGTCGACGCTCCGGAACCGGTGGAACGGCAACACGGCTTCCTTGACCGCGATCGGCGCGCCCGGCGGCACGCTCGCCCCGTCGCGGGATGCCGCCAGCATGCCCTCCCGGCGAAGCTCGGCGATGCTGGCGCCCAGCATGATCCGCGCACACGCCTTGGCCAGCGGGACCGCGGTGGCCTTGGATACGAACGGCACCGTACGGCTGGCCCGCGGGTTGGCCTCCAGCACATAGAGCACGTCGTCTTTGAGGGCGTATTGCACATTGAGCAGGCCCACCACGCCGATGCCGTGCGCGATGGCTTCGGTCGCATGACGGACCTTCTCGATGTCGCTGCTCCCCAACGTCACCGGCGGCAGCGCGCAGGCCGAGTCGCCGGAGTGAATACCGGCCTCCTCGATGTGCTCCATGATCCCGCCGATATAGACTTCGGTGCCGTCGCAGAGCGCGTCGACGTCGATCTCGATGGCGTCCTCGAGGAACCGGTCCACGAGCACCGGGTGTTCGGGCGACAGTTCGGTGGCGCGGGTGATGTAGCCCTCCAGCGTGTGATCGTCGTAAACGATCTCCATGCCGCGACCACCCAGCACATACGACGGCCGGACCAGCACCGGGTAGCCGATCTCGGCGGCGATCCGTCGGGCCTGCTCGAAGGTGGTGGCGGTGCCGTACCGCGGCGCCGGCAATCCGGCCCCGGCCAGCACGTCGCCGAAGGCGCCGCGGTCCTCGGCCAGGTCGATGGCCTGCGGAGGGGTCCCCACGATCGGGGCGCCGGCGTCGGCCAGTCGCTGCGCCAGCCCGAGCGGGGTCTGCCCGCCGAGCTGCACGATGACGCCCACCACACCCGGGCCCCCGCGCGCCGATTGCTGCTCGGCGTGGATGACCTCCACAACGTCCTCGAGGGTCAGCGGCTCGAAGTACAACCGGTCGGCGGTGTCGTAGTCGGTGGACACCGTCTCCGGGTTGCAGTTGACCATCACCGTTTCGAACCCGGCCTGGCTCAGCGTGGTCGCGGCATGCACACAGCTGTAGTCGAATTCGATGCCCTGCCCGATCCGGTTGGGGCCCGAGCCCAAAATCAGAACCTTGGGCTTGTCGGTCTGCGGCGCCACCTCGGTTTCGGCGGCGGGGTCGAGCTCGTAGCTGCTGTAGTGGTATGGCGTGGTGGCCGCGAATTCCGCGGCGCAGGTGTCCACGGTCTTGTACACCGGACGCACATCCAGCCGCTCGCGCAGCCAACGCACGCCGTCCTCGCCCGCCAATTCCGGTCGTAGCGCTGCGACCTGGCGGTCCGACAAGCCGCTGTGCTTGGCGCGCCGCAGCAGGTCGGCGTCCAGCACCGGAGCGTCGACCAACTCGTTACGCAGCGCGACCAGTTCGGCGATCTGGGCGACGAACCACGGGTCGACTCCGCTGTGTTGCGCGACCTGCTGCACCGACGCGCCCAGCCGCAGCGCCAGTTCCAGGTCGTAGAGCCGGCCCTCGGTCGGTGTGCGCAGCCGCTGCAGCACCGCCTCGACGTTCTCGTCGGGATCCGGCGTGGTCCAGAATCCGGCACGGCTGGTTTCCAGCGACCGCATCACCTTGCCCAGTGCTTCGACGAAGTTGCGGCCCAACGACATCGCCTCACCAACCGATTTCATCGTGGTGGTCAGGGTCGGGTCGGCGCCCGGGAACTTCTCGAACGCGAACCGCGGCGCCTTGACCACGACGTAGTCCAGGGTGGGCTCGAAGCAAGCCGGGGTTTGCCCGGTGATGTCGTTGAGGATCTCGTCGAGGGTATAGCCGATGGCCAGTTTGGCGGCGATCTTGGCGATCGGGAAGCCGGTCGCCTTCGAGGCCAGCGCGCTCGACCGCGACACCCGGGGGTTCATCTCGACGACGATCAGCCGTCCGTCGCGCGGGTTGACCGCGAACTGGATGTTGCAGCCGCCGGTGTCGACCCCGACCTCACGCAGGATCGCGATGCCCAGGTCGCGCATCCGCTGGTATTCCCGGTCGGTCAACGTCATGGCCGGGGCGACGGTCACCGAGTCGCCGGTGTGTACTCCCATCGGGTCGACGTTTTCGATCGAGCACACCACGACGACGTTGTCGTGGCCGTCGCGCATCAGCTCGAGCTCGAATTCCTTCCAGCCGTAGACCGATTCCTCGATCAGCACATTGGCGCTGGGCGAGGCGGCCAGCCCGGCGCCGGCCATCCGATCGAGGTCCGCCAGGCTATGTGCCATGCCCGATCCCAGGCCACCCATCGTGAACGACGGCCGCACCACCACCGGCAGGCCGAGTTCGGCGACGGTCTCGCGCACCTCGGCAAGAGTGAAACACACTCGGCTGCGAGCGGATTCGCCGCCGACCTTGGCGACGATGTCCTTGAACCGCTGCCGGTCCTCGCCGCGCTGGATGGCCTCGAAGTCGGCGCCGATCAACTCGACGTCGTAGCGTTCCAGCACCCCGTTCTCATACAGCGCGACCGCGGTGTTGAGCGCGGTCTGCCCACCCAGCGTGGCCAGCAGCGCGTCGATCTTGTTGCCGCGCTCGGCCTGTTGGGCGATGACTCGCTCGACGAAAGTCGGCGTGATCGGCTCGACGTAGGTGAAGTCGGCGTACTCGGGGTCGGTCATGATCGTGGCCGGGTTGGAGTTGACCAGGCTGACCTGCAGCCCCTCGGCGCGCAGCACCCGGCAGGCCTGGGTGCCCGAATAGTCGAACTCGCAGGCCTGCCCGATGACGATCGGCCCGGAGCCGATCACCAGGACATGGCGCAAGTCGGTGCGACGCGGCACTAGCGACCCCCTCCGATTTGCCCGCGAGCGTGCACAGTTGTACGCGATCGACGGCGTGTCGGCGTACAAACACGCACGCTCGCCAGTGGGGGCCGGGGGCGCGAACGCTCCCGTCGCGCGCTCATCGCCGGCCCTCCATCAGGTCGACGAACTGGTCGAACAGGTATTCCGCGTCGTGCGGTCCGGCCGCGGCCTCCGGGTGATACTGCACCGAAAAAGCTTGTCCACCAGTAAGTTTGACTCCCTCCACGACGCCGTCGTTAGCACAGCTGTGACTGATGACCGCCGGGCCGAACGGCGTGTCGAAGGACTGCCGGGCCTCGCCTTCCAGCGCGAAGCCATGGTTCTGGGCGGTGATCGCGACCCGGCCGGTGGCGTGGTCGATCACCGGGATGTTGATGCCCCGGTGACCGAACACCATCTTGTAGGTCGACAGGCCCAGCGCACGGCCGAGTATCTGGTTGCCGAAACAGATGCCGAACAACGGAATCCCGGCACCCAGCACCTCGCGGGTCACCTCGACGATGTGGTCGGCGGTAGCAGGGTCGCCGGGGCCGTTGGACAAGAACACCCCGTTCGGTTTCAGCTCGGCGATCTCGACGAAATCCGCCGACGACGGCAGCACGTGGCAGCGGATTCCGCGCCGGGCGAAATTGCGCGGGGTGTTCGCCTTGATCCCGAGGTCGATCGCGGCCACCCTAAACCGCTGCGGCCCTTCGGGTTCGATGACATAGGGTTGGCTGGTGCTGACCTGGCCGGCCAGGTCAGCGCCCAGCATCGGCGGCTGGCTGCGCACCCGCTCGACCAACTCGGCGGGCCCGGCGAGCGACCGGCCGGAAAACACGCCGGCCTTCATCGAGCCGCGGCTGCGCAGATGCCGCACCACAGCGCGGGTGTCGATACCGGCGATCCCGACGATGCGTTGCCGGACCAGTTCGTCCTCCAGTGTGCCGGTGGCCCGCCAGTTCGAGGCGCACGGCGAGGGATCGCGCACCGCGTAGCCGGCGACCCAGATCCGCTGGCTCTCGTCATCCTGGTCGTTCCAGCCGGTGTTGCCGATCTGCGGCGCGGTGGCCACCAGGATCTGTCGGTGATAGCTGGGGTCGGTCAGGGTCTCCTGGTAACCGGACATGGCGGTGGAAAACACGGCTTCGCCGAGGGCCTGACCCACCGCGCCGAACGGCTCGCCGGTGAAGATCCGGCCGTCCTCGAGGACCAGCTGGGCTGTGCCGCGGGCGTTCATCGATGCTCCTCCACCAGCCAGCGGGCGTAATCGCCGCGGTCGTTGCCGCGAAACCCGGTGTCGATCTCGGTGCCCGACGGCAGCCGCCACCTGATCGCCAGGATGCCGTTGCGAGCGGCGACCTTGCCGACCATGCCGCGCTCGGTGCGGATCCCGACGATCGAGTCCTGGGGTATCCAGATCGGTTGGGCACCAATGCGCTGCACCAAGATGCCCTCCGGGTAGCGGGTCAGCACCGCCTTGCTGCGATAGCCCAGATCGCCGACCACCACCCGGTCGGTCCAGCCCGGCGCCAGACTGCAGCCGACATACACCCCGCGGGTCGGCTCGACCGTCGGCGTGCCCACCGTGTCCGGCACCGCCGGCAGCGTGCCGATCAGCGCGTCCTGCCGTTCGGTACGGCGTCGCCAGCCGCGCAGCATCAACGCGATCACGCACCCGATCAAAAGCGCCAGCACCAGGGCGAAAATCAGCGACCCGACCAGTGTTGCGGTGTTCACGTCACAATCTTCCCGTCGCGGGCGGTGAGCTTGCCGCGCAGCAGCGTCGCGGTCACCGTGGCCGGCAGCGTCATCGACTCATACGGGGTATTGGCCGACCGGCTGGCCAGGTCGGCCCCGACCACCGTCCAGTCGGCGTCCGGATCGACCACGGTGAGGTTGGCCGGTTCGCCCACCTCCAGGGGCCGGCCCTGATCGGGCAACCCGGCGATCCGGGCCGGGTTCTCGCTCATCACCCGGGCCACATCGCGCCAGGTCAGCGTGCCCGGTCGCACCATCGTGGCCACTACCACCGACAGCGCGGTCTGCAACCCCAGCATGCCCGGCAGCGCGGCCGCGAACTCGACGCATTTCTCGTGTTCGGCGTGCGGCGCGTGGTCGGTGGCCACGCAATCGATGACGCCTTCGGCCAGCGCTGCCCGCAGCGCGACCGCGTCGGCGGCCTCGCGCAACGGCGGGTTGACCCGGTTCACCCCGTCGTAGCCGGCCAGCCGGCTGTCGTCGAGCAGCAGGTGATGCGGGGTGACCTCGGCGGTGATCGCAATGCCCTGCTGTTTGGCCCATGCGAGGATCTCGACGGTGCCCGCGGTCGAGGCATGGCAGATGTGGATCCGGGCGCCGGCGTCGCGGGCCAACAACGCGTCGCGCGCGACGATGGACTCCTCGGCGGCCCGCGGCCAGCCCGACAGTCCCAGCCGCGCCGCAGTGGGCCCCTCGTGCGCGACGGCGCCGACGGTCAGCCGCGGCTCCTCGGCGTGCTGGGCGATCAGCACCCCCAGCCCGGTGGCGTACTCCAGGGCACGGCGCATCACCAGCGGGTCGTGCACGCACTTGCCGTCGTCGGAGAACATCCGCACCTGCGCGGCGCCGGCAGCCATCATGCCCATCTCGGTGAGCTCGGCTCCGGCCAGCCCGACGGTGACCGCCCCGACCGGGTGCACGTCGACCAGGCCGACCTGCTGGCCGCGATGCCAGACGTGGTCGGTGACCACCGGGCTGTCGGCAACCGGGGTGGTGTTGGCCATCGCGAACACCGCCGTGTACCCGCCGAGCGCCGCCGCCGCCGAACCGGTTTCGATGTCTTCGGCGTATTCGCGGCCGGGTTCGCGCAGATGGGTGTGCAAGTCCACCAGTCCGGGCAGCAGCACCTGCCCGGTGGCGTCGATGACGTCGGCGCTGTCGGGAATCGCCAGTCCGACGCCGATCTCGGCGATCTGGCCCTGGTAGCCGGGACTGTCCACCAGCACGTCGACCCGGTCGCCCTCGCCGTAGCAGCGCACGCCGCGGATCAGCACCGTCATGCCGCGATGTCCTCTGCGCCCACCAACAGATGGAACAGCACCGCCATCCGCACATGCACCCCGTTGGAAACCTGCTGCAGCACCGCCGATTGCGAGGAGTCGGCCACCGAGGAGGCGATCTCCATACCGCGCAGCATCGGGCCCGGATGCAGCACCACGGCATGGCCGGGCAGCATCGCCTGACGCCGGTCGGACAGCCCGTAGAGCACCGAATACTCCCGCGCCGAAGGGAAGAAGCCGCCGGTCATCCGCTCGGCCTGGACCCGCAGCATCAGCACCGCGTCGGCGGCGGACAGCTCGGCGTCCAGGTCGTAGCAGACGGTGACCGGCCAGCCGGCCACCCCGACCGGCAGCAGGGTCGGTGGCGCCACCAGCACCACCTCGGCGCCCAGCGTCGCCAGCAGCGCGACGTTCGACCGGGCGACCCGGCTGTGCAGGATGTCGCCGACGATCACCACCCGCCGGCCGTCGATGCCACCGAGCCGCTGCCGGATGGTCAGCGCGTCCAACAGCGCCTGGGTCGGGTGTTCGTGGGTGCCGTCCCCGGCGTTGATCACCGACGGGCCGACGCCTCCCGACGAAGTCCAGTCGGCGAGCCGGTGCGCGGCCCCCGACGCCGGATGCCGGATCACCAGCGCGTCGGCGCCCGCGGCGCGCAGCGTCAGCGCGGTGTCGCGCAGCGACTCGCCCTTGGCCACCGACGATCCCGTCGCGCTGACGTTGATCACGTCGGCGCTCATCCACTTGCCGGCCACCTCGAACGACACCCGGGTGCGGGTGGAGTTCTCGTAGAACATCGTGACCACGGTGCGGCCGCGCAGGGTGGGCAGCTTACGTACCTCGCGACCCACCAGCGCCTGCGCGAACCGGTCGGCGTCGTCGAGGATCGCCGTGGCGTCGTCGCGGCTCAGGTCGCCGGCGGCCAGCAGGTGCCTGCTCATCGCGCGATCACCACCTGGTCGCGGTCGTCGTTCTCGCGCAGCAGCACGTGCACGCTTTCCTGTCGCGAGGTCGGCACGTTCTTGCCGACGTAGTCGGCGCGCACCGGCAGTTCGCGGTGGCCGCGGTCGACCAGCACCGCCAGCTGCACGGCCCGCGGCCGGCCGAGGTCGCGCAGCGCGTCGAGCGCCGAGCGCACCGAGCGCCCGGAGTACAGCACGTCGTCGACGAGGATGACCAGCGCGTCCTCGATGCCGCCGGCCGGGATCGAGGTGGCCGCCAGCGGGCGTGGCGGCTGGCGCATCAGGTCGTCGCGGTACAGGGTGATGTCGAGCGCGCCGTGGCCGACCTGCACACCGGAGAATTCCGCGATGCGGGCGGCTAGCCGCGCGGCCAGCGTCACGCCGCGGGTCGGGATGCCCAGCAGCACTACCCGCGGCGCCCCGGGGGCATCGAGCGCGGTCTTTTCGATGATCTGGTGCGCGATGCGGGAAATGGTGCGACCCACGTCGGCCGCCGACATCAATTCGCGGCCGGTGCCGTCGTCGGCAGCACCCATGCGAAACCCTGACCTCCTTGGCCGCCTCACCGGACGGATCGTTAAAGGATGTCGACTGGCCAGCAGCCTAGCACCTGAAACCGGGCCGGCGGACACGACAGGCCCGACATCCGCCCGGCCGGGTTCATTACCCTGAGCGGGTGAACCTCGACGACAACCAGGCCGCCATCCGGCAGGCCTGCGATGCCGGGCTGCTCGCCGGCGCGGTGACGCTGGTCTGGCGGCGCGGCGGCGTGGTGCAGACCGGCGAGATCGGGTACCGCGACGTCGACGCCGGGCTGCCCATGCAGCGCGACACGCTGTTTCGTATCGCGTCGATGACCAAGCCGGTGACCGTCGCCGCCGCGATGAGCCTGGTCGACGAGGGCAAGCTGGGGTTGCGTGACCCGATCGCCCGCTGGCTGCCGGAGTTCGCCGAGATGCGGGTCCTCGACGACCCGAACGGTCCGCTGGACCGGACCCGCCCGGCGTGCCGGGCGATCCTGGTCGAGGACCTGCTCGTCCATGTCAGCGGCCTGGCGTACGGATTCACGGTGTCCGGACCGATCTCGCGGGCGTACCTGCAGCTGCCGTTTCGCCACGGCCCGGACGTCTGGCTGGCCGCGCTTGCCGAGTTGCCGCTGGTGCATCAGCCCGGTGAGCGGCTGACCTATGGACACAGCACCGACGTGCTGGGGATCTTGCTGTCGCGGATCGAAGGCAAACCGTTTCATCAAGTGCTTGACGAGCGCATCCTGGCGCCGCTGGGCATGCGTGACACCGGGTTCTTCGTGTCTGCGGCCGCGCGCCACCGCGCCGCCACCATGTACCGCCTCGACGACAACGACCGGCTCAGAAACGACGTAATGGGCCCGCCGCATCTTTCGCCGCCGCAATTCTGCAACGCCGGCGGCGGCCTGTGGTCGACCGCCGACGACTATCTGCGGTTCGTCGAGATGCTGCTGCGCGACGGAACCGTTGCCGGGACGCCGGTGTTGTCGCCAGAGTCCGCGCGGGCGATGCGCACGGATCGTCTTACGCCCGAGCAGAAACGGCAGCCCTTCCTGGGTGCGCCGTTCTGGATCGGCCGCGGATTCGGGCTGAACCTCTCGGTGGTGACCGATCCGGCGAAGTCGACGCCGCTGTTCGGGCCCGGCGGGCTGGGCACCTTCAGCTGGCCGGGCGCCTACGGGACGTGGTGGCAAGCCGACCCGGCCGCCGACTTGATTCTGCTCTACCTGGTGCAGAATCACCCGGTGCTGTCCGCAGATGCCGCCGCCGCGGTCGCCGGCACCACGTCACAAACCACACTGCGGGCGGTGCAACCGGCGTTTGTCCGCCGCACCTACCGGGCGCTGGGACTGTAGGCGGTGCGCGTTAGGGGTTGCCCGGAGCGGGCCCGGTGCCGAGGTTGATGCCACCCAGGTCGAGTCTGCCGGGGTCCAGCGGGCCGAGGTCGGGCGGTGCGAGCCCAGGCTTGGGCAGCCCGCTCGGGGCGGGCGATTCGGGAAAGACCCCCTGCACGCCGGGGGCCATGCCTTCGATGCTGCCTAAAAGGGAGGTGAGATCCTGCTGGCTGAAGCCGCTCAACTCCGAGCCGGCGGGCTGCACCGCGGGCACCTCGATATTCGGCAGCTGGGGCGCTGCCGGGAACGCAACTATGGCGCTGGCGCCTGCGATCGCGGCACCAGCGATGATGTATGGACGTAAGGCGAACCGCATGGCCGTCTCCGTTGCTGGTCGCCGGCTTTGACGGCATTCAAAACTGGCACCCTGAGTATAGCTGAGCACGCACTAAGAAACAATCAACCGGCGCGCCGGGCGTCGCCCGCTCCGGTCCCTACCTGATGATGGCCGGCATTGCCGCCACGACGGCGTCCGCTACCCGGCCGTTGGCGCGCGCGTCGGAAACGGCCCTCCTGCTCGCGGCTATCCGTTTGACCGCGGCCTCGGTGAACACCGACAAGCCCAGCTCGGGGTCGTACCCGTGGATTTCCTTCACGTCGAGCTCGGCCAGGAAATAGAGGATCTGCTTGGAGATCACCTGACCGGGCACCAGCACCGGGAAACCGGGCGGGTAGGGCACCACGAACGTGGTCGACACCAGGGTTTTGCCCTCGGCGAGGCGCCGGCCCGCCTCGCCCAGCAGCAGGTGCTCGCGGTCGGACGGTTCGTAGCCGGCGTAGAAGGCTGCCCGCATGTCGCCGATGGCGGCGGCGCCCTCGGGCCGGAATGCGCTGTCGAACTCGCTGAAGTCCGGCAGCGACGGCAGATCCTCGGTGATCTCGGCGACCCGCCGCTGGTGCAGCGCGCGATCCTCCGCGCTGGCCCCGTCCTGGCTGCGCTCGAAATCGGCGGCCACCCGGCGCAGCACGTCGAGCAGGTAATGCACGCTCGACCAGGTGACGCCGATGGTGAAGATCAACAACACGCTGTTGATGGATGTTTTGTTGATCTGGATACCGAACCGCTCCATGAGGACTTTCTCCCGGAAGTCGTATCCGGTCATTCCGGTCTTGCCGATGAACAGGGTGACCCGGGTGGGGTCGAGCACGAACTCGTCGGAGCACCAGGCCTCGTTCCACTCCGCCAACGCGCCCTGGCGGACCTGCCGGTAGGAGCTGACCGCTGACGACCGGAAGGCGTCGGGCACCAGGTCGGACTCGTCGAGGATGCGGAACCACTTGCTGATCAGCCGGTCCTTGCGGACCCGGTGGCGAAAGACCAGCGCCATGTTGTACACGTAGCGCACCATCTCGAACCCCTCGATGTCGACCTGGCGGCGGGCCAGGTCCAGCGAGGCGAGCAGCTGCTGGTTCGGCGACGTCGAGGTGTGGGTCAAAAACGCCTCGTGGAACGCGTCGCGGGCCAGCGCGTTGAAATCCTGGTCGCGGATATGGATCATCGAGGCCTGCCGAAGCGCCGATAGCGACTTGTGGGTGGAGTGCGTCACGTAGACCCGCACCCGGGCGCGGCCCGGGTCGGGCAGCAGCCGCTGGTCGAGCCACTGCTCGGGGTCCTCTTGCGCCAAGCCGGCCGTCGAGGCGCGCCACTGCCGGTAGGTCGCGGCGTAGTGCGGCGATGACAGCATCGATTCGAGCTGCTCGGCGGCGATCATCGCGGTCCGTTGCCGGGTCCAGGGCACCGCGGTGGCGAACGCGTACCAGGCTTCGTCCCACAAAAAGCAGATGTCCGGCTTGATCGCCAGCACTTCCTCCATCACCCGGCGGGGGTTGTAGACCACGCCGTCGAACGTGCAGTTGGTCAGCAGCAGCATGCGCACCCGGTCCAGCTGTCCGGCCGCCTTGAGGTCGAGCAGCGCCTTTTTGATCGTGCGCAGCGGGACGGCTCCGTAGATCGCGTAGGGCTGCAGCGGATAGGCGTCCAGGTACAGCGGGTAGGCCCCGGCCAGCACCAGGCCGTAGTGGTGCGACTTGTGGCAGTTGCGGTCGATCAGCACGATGTCGCCCGGCCGGGTCAGCGCCTGCACGACGATCTTGTTGGCCGTCGATGTTCCGTTGGTGACGAAGTAGCTGTGATCGGCGTTCCAGGTCACGGCGGCTTTGTCCATCGCCTCCTTGATGGTGCCGTGCGGGTCCAGCAGCGAGTCCAGCCCACCCGACGTCGACGAGGTCTCGGCCATGAAGATGTTGCGGCCGTAGAACTCGCCCATGTCCTGCAGCGACCTCGAGTTGAAGATGCTGGCACCGCGAGCGACGGGAAGCGCGTGGAACTGGCCGACCGGCGCGGCCGCGTAGGCGCGCAGGGCGTCGAAAAACGGGGTGGCGAAGCGGTTCCGGATGCCGGCGAGCACCGTGCTGCGCAGGTCGGTGACGTCGTTGAGCCGATAGAAGGTGCGGTCGTAGACGTCGAACTCGTCTTCGGTCTCCGCGGCGGCGATCGACTCGTCGGTGAGCAGGTAGAGGTCGATGTGTGGCCGCAGCTCGCGGATCCACTGGCCGCATTCCACCCAGGCGTCGGTGCGGTCGCCGGCCCTCGGGTCGTCGCTGTCACCGAGCAGCGTGGTCATCAACGGCGGCCGGTCACGGGACCGCAGCGGCAGATCGTGCCGAATGATCGCCGCCTGGATCTCGCCGTTCAACGCCACCGCGGTGATGGCGTCCTCGATGCTGGGCATGACGAGCAGTTCGAACTGCACATCCTCGGCCGGGTCACGAAGGGCCCGTAGGCTTTCGGCCAGACTCTCGGGCGCGTGCTCGGGGAAATCGTCGGCGAGCACGACGGTGTAGAACTGTTGCCGTTTGGCGCGCGCCACCAGTTCCTGGTCGGCCAGCGGCGCCGACATGTCGAACAACGCTGTGCGATCGCCGTACTCGCAGAGCAGCCGCACCGCCAGCGACACCTCGGCGGCCAGCCGCCGTACCACGCCGTCGGCGAGATACTTGCGAAACCGTGCCAGGTTCTTCGCCCCGGGATACAGCCAGTACCGTTCGTAGGCGCTTAGCCGATTGAGCAGACGCTGCACCTGGGCCGCCTCATGGCTGGTGTCCAGCCCGGCGCGCCCGACGTCGACGAGTTTCTGGCACGCGTCGTCGAGCAGATTCCAGGTGTCGATGCGCGAGTACGACGGATTCGCCACTGCCGCCAGCGCGGAAACTCGGAGCCGTCGTGGACGGTCGTTGTTGTGGTGCATGTCGCTAGTGTGTCTCGTCGCCGGGCCGCTGGGCGAGCCTTTCGTCGGGGTGCACGAATCGTGGTCCAGCCGCGCGCACCGCGTTCGCCGCCGCGCGGATCTGCGGTGTCACCAGCATGACCTGGCCCAGCAGCCCGTTGATGAACCCGGGTGAATCGTCGGTGGAGAGCTCCTTGGCCAGCTGCACCGCCTCGTCGACGGCGACCGGCTCCGGGACGTCGTCGGCGTAGAGCAGCTCCCACACCGCGACCCGAAGGATGGCGCGGTCCACCGCGGGCAGCCGTTGCAGTGTCCAGCCCTGCAGATGCGCGCAGATCAGGTCGTCGATGTGCGCGGCGTGCTCGCCGACTCCCCGAGCCACCGTCTCGGTGTACGGGTGCAGCGGCGCCACCTGGGTATTCGCCTTCGCCAGCGCGGTTCGCGCGTCGACCGCCTGGATCGGGGTCAGTCCACGGGCCTCGGCCTCGAAGAGCAGGTCCACCGCGCGCTTGCGGGCCTGATGGCGTCCCTTGACCAGCCTCGCCGGCTTGGCCTCAGCCATGGTCACGCACGTCCCAGATAGCTACCGTCGCGCGAATCGACCTTGAGCTTGTCGCCGGTGTTGATAAACAGCGGGACGTTGATCTGCGCGCCGGTCTGCAGCGTCGCCGGCTTGGTGCCGGCGCTGGAGCGGTCGCCCTGCAGTCCGGGCTCGGTGTGGGTGACCTCGAGCTCGACGGTCACCGGCAGCTCGATGTACAGCGGCGACCCGTCGTGAAACGCGATCTGCACCGGCATGCCCTCCAGCAGGAACCGGGCCGCGTCCCCGACCAGCGACTCTGGCAGGGTGTGCTGCTCGTAGTCCGTGCTGTCCATGAACACGAAGTCCGTGCCGTCGCGGTACAGGTAGGTGCTGTCGCGGCGGTCCACGGTGGCGGTTTCCACTTTCACGCCCGCGTTGTAGGTCTTGTCCACGACCTTGCCCGACACCACGTTCTTCAGCTTGGTGCGCACGAACGCCGGGCCCTTGCCAGGTTTGACGTGTTGGAATTCGACGATCTGCCACAGCTGGCCGTCGATCACCAGCACCAGTCCGTTCTTGAAGTCGGCAGTGGATGCCACAGTCGCGCGTCTCCTAAAGGGTGGTCAGTTCCCTGGGGAACCGGGTCAGTGATTCCGGGCTCTGCCCGGCGGACTCGGCGGGTACGACCAGTGTGTCCTCGATGCGGACACCGCCATGATCGGGCAGGTAGACACCGGGCTCCACGGTCACCACCGAGCCCGCCCGTAGTGTACCGGCGGCCGTCGGGCTGATCCCGGGCGCTTCGTGGATCGCCAACCCCACGCCGTGCCCCAGGCCGTGCCCGAAGTGCCCGCCGTGGCCGGCGTCGGCGATCACCGCGCGCGCGGCGGCATCCACCTCGGCCAGCGGGGTTCCCGGTCGCAGCGCGTCCCGCCCGGCCTGCGCTGCGGCGGCCACCAATTCGTGGATCTCCCGCTGCCAGTCAGCGGCACGGCCCAGCACGAACGTGCGGGTCATGTCGGAGTGATAGCCGCCGAGCAGCGCACCGAAGTCGATCTTGACGAAGTCACCGGCGGCCAGCACCGCATCGCCTGCCCGGTGATGCGGGATCGCCGAGTTGGCCCCGGCGGCCACGATGGTCTCGAAGGACACCCCGTCGGCGCCGTGGTCGAGCATCAGCGTCTCCAGGTCGCGGCCCACCTCGCGCTCGGTCCGGCCGGGCCGCAGCCCGCCGCGCTGCACCAGGTCGGCGAGCGCCGCATCGGCCGCCGCGCACGCCGACCGCAGCAACGCCACCTCATCGGGGTCTTTGACCTCGCGCAGGGCTTCCACCGTTCCCGGGGCGCGCACCCACTCGACGCTGCCCGCCGCGCTCACCAGCGCCTCGAACCCGTCGACGGTGACGACATGGCTCTCGAAGCCCAGCCGGTGCACGCCGGCGGCCGCCGCCCACCCGGCCAGCCGCCGCCCGCAGGCCCGCTCGATGACCAGCTGCAGGTCGGGCGCCTGCCGAGCGGCCTGGGTGCGGTAGCGGCCGTCGGTGGCCAGCACCGGTTCCCGGTCGTCGGCGAACACCAGCAGCGCCGCGTTGGACCCGGTGAAGCCGGACAGATACCGCACGTTGACCAGGTCGGTGACCAGCATCGCGTCCAGCCCGGCGGCGCGGATCCGGGCGCCCAGATCGGCTCGCCGCCCCGAATGCCTCACACCCGTGCACGCTACTCGCTACGCTGTGGCCCCATGACTAACTGGAGGCTGCGCGGCCTGGTCTTCGCCGCCGCGATGGTCATCGTCCGCCTGTTCCAGGGAGCGCTGATCAACGCGTTTCCAACGCTAGCCGGGTTGATCAGCATGGTGCTGGTCGTCGCGTTCACCGCCGGGGCACTGGCGTGGGGTGTGCTCGACGGCCTCGCCGACGCCAGGGCGAACCCCGATCCGGACCGCCGCAACGACCTGGCCATGACGTGGCTACTGGCCGGCCTGGTGGCCGGGGTGCTCAGCGGTGCGGTCACCTGGCTGATCGCGCTGGTCTACAACGGGATCTATGTCGGCGGGCTGATCAACGAGCTCACCACGTTCGCCTCGTTTACCGCGCTGCTGGTGTTTCTGGCCGGGATCGGCGGCGCGGCGATCGGCCGCTGGGTCGTCGACCGCAATCCTGCCCCGGCGCCGCGCGGCGGCGGTGGCGAGGAACGGGTCGACACCGACGTGTTCGCCGCGGTGAGCACCGGTGCCGCCGTGACCGAGCAGGCCGCGGCGGCCAGCCCGGACGAACCCACCACGGTGCTGCCGGCCTACAGCGAGGAACCCACCGGGTCGATCCCGGCCATCGGCGAGGACGCTACCGAAGCGGCGCCCAAGTCCGAGGAGAAGCCCAAGTCCGAGGAGGATTAACGCTCGATCGTCGAAAGGTAACGCAGGGCAAGCAGGTAGCCCTGCGCGCCGAGGCCGACGATCACCCCGGTTGCGACCGGGCTTACATACGAATGACGCCGAAACTCCTCACGCGCGTACACATTGGAGATGTGCACCTCGATCAGCGGCGCGCTCAGCTCGGCACACGCGTCGCGCAGTGGCACCGAGGTGTGGGTGAGCCCGCCGGCGTTGAGGATCAGCGGCTCCCCGGCGTCGGCGGCCGCATGCACCCATTGCAGCAGCTGCGCTTCGCTGTCGCTTTGCCGCACCAGCACGTCGAGTCCGAGATCGGCGGCTTCGCGTTCGATCATCGCGACCAGATCGTCATGGGTGGCGCGCCCGTAGACGTCGGGTTCGCGTCGGCCCAGCCGGCCCAGGTTGGGTCCGTTCACCACGTTCACGCGTTTCACGGCGCAGCGACCTCGGTGTAGGCCGCCGCCAGCAGCGCCGGGTCCGGGCCCGCCAACCTGCCCGGTTTGGCCAGCCCGTCGAGCACGACGAACCGCAGCACCCCGGCCCGGGTTTTCTTGTCGCCGGCCATGTATTCCAGCAGGTCCGGGAACGCGTCGGCGTCGTAGCCGACCGGTAGGCCCAGCGACGTCAGGATGGCGCGGTGCCGGTCGGCGGTGGCGTCGTCCAGGCGCCCGGTCAGCCGGCCCAGCTCGGCGGCGAACACCAGGCCCACCGAGACCGCCGCGCCGTGCCGCCACCGGTAGTGCTCCCGCCGTTCGATCGCGTGCCCCAGGGTGTGACCGTAGTTGAGGATTTCGCGGAGCTGCGATTCCTTCTCGTCGGCCGCGACCACCTCGGCCTTGACGGTGACCGCCCGCCGGATCAGCTCGGGCAGCACGTCGCCGGCGGGGTCCAGCGCCGCCGCCGGGTCGGCTTCGATCAGATCGAGGATCACCGGGTCGGCGATGAAGCCGGCCTTGACGACTTCGGCCATCCCGGCGACGAGTTCACCCTGCGGCAACGTCTCCAGCAGGGCCAGGTCGATCAGTACCGCGAGCGGCTGGTGGAACGCCCCGACCAGGTTCTTGCCGGCCTCGGTGTTGATGCCGGTTTTGCCGCCGATCGCGGCGTCCACCATCGCCAGCAGCGTGGTGGGCACGTGCACGATCGGCACTCCGCGCAGCCAGGTCGCCGCGGCGAAGCCCGCGACGTCGGTAGCGGCCCCGCCGCCCAGGCTGACCAGCGCGTCCGTGCGGCCGACTCCGATGCGGCCCAGCACTTCCCAGATGAACCCCAGCACCGGTAGATCCTTACCGGCCTCGGCGTCGGGGATTTCGATCCGATGCGCGTCAACACCTTTGCCCGCCAACCGGCCCCGGATGGCCTCGGCGGTGGCGGCCAGCACCGGCTGGTGCAGGATCGCGACCCGATGCCGGCCGGCGAGCAGCGTGTCGAGCTCGGCCAGCAGCCCGGTGCCGATCCGCACCGGGTAGGGCGGGTTGACGGCGACCTGCACGGTCAGCGGCGCGGCGGGACGGGTCATGTGCCCGCCTCGCCGCGAGGCGCAGCGGCCAGCCTGGCCGTCTCGGCGCCGG
>Ga0078972_1007280_pt1 | contig 24844 bp, 22 predicted proteins | sample YelNatPaOPGAMG01_FD_67568 | JGI IMG/M metagenome (GOLD analysis project Ga0078972, IMG submission 67568) | Hot spring thermophilic microbial communities from Obsidian Pool, Yellowstone National Park, USA - OP-RAMG-01 (SPADES assembly) (version 2) | ecosystem: Environmental > Aquatic > Thermal...
TCTTTATAGGTATTGTATTTGGATTTATCGCCGCGCTAATGGCGTTTGTTATTACGTGGCATGAATACGCCAAACACAAGCTTACAAAAGAAAGGCTTCTTAAGGAAACATTTAAATCTGCAATTTTTGCCTTTATTATTTTTCTGTTTTTGTCAATTCTCATTGGTTTTCTAGTTATACGTTTCATAATTAAATAATCATTAATCCTTCCGACAAGTATTTTTCTTGGTGATATCCATTTACTTAGATAGGAAATAGTGTCGCAGAACAAATTACTGTACACTAAACGCTATTTTAAAAATTAGTCAGGGGTTAGGAGTTAGGAAGTTAGGTGAGTTAATAAAAAGTAGTGAGTAGTAAGTATTGAGTATTGAGTAGTTAGGGTTATAAAAAAATAAAAAACGAAAATAACGAACTCAACCAACTTAACGAAGATAACGAAAATTACCATTTACCAATTACCGATTACTAAATTATAAAAATTCTTGACCAAGAATAACTTTTAATATATTATTTACTTAAATGAAAAATATAATAAAATGTTTTTTAAATACTTTGCTATGCATTTTTTTAATAAATTTTAATTATCCTGCCCATTCGGAAATTATAAAACCTGAAGCAGAGGCACCTCCATATTTAGAAAAAGAAGCAAAAACTCACCGTCAACAAGGGCTTAAAGCACAGCAGAGTGGCTTATATGATGAAGCGATAACTTTTTATAAGAAGGCGATCATGCTTGATCCCCTTTGTGTTGATGCTTATAATGATTTAGGGGTAGTTTATGAAATAAAAGGGTTATTGGATTTGGCAGAGGAATACTATCAAAAGGCGTTAAGCCAGAATAGTTTTTACCTGCCCGCTTATTATAATTTAGCGGCTTTATATGAAAAAAAAGGCGACCTTAAAAAAGCAGCGGAATATTGGCAAAAGAGGATAAGACTGGGTTTGCCAGATGACCCTTGGACAGTAAAAGCCGTCCAGCATCTTAAAAATATCAGTTTTGTGGTAAAAGAGTTAGCTCAACAATTAAGGGAGGAAGAAATAATTGATTTGGTAGAGAGCGTAAAAAGAAACCCCGCTTTAATTTCCTCTACTAAAGAGAAAGACGAGAAAAATAATAAGATAAAATACTATCTTGATCGCGCAGAGGTAAATCTTAAAGAAAAAAATTATATTTCTGCCTTAAATAACGCAGCGATAAGCAAGCACCTTGACCCTACAAATACTCGGGCGCAGACGATTATAGATGAGGCACATAAAAAAATAAGAGAAGAAACTTATCGCCGCTAATAAGATTCCGCTCTATTTCCAATGAAGTGTTTCCTTTTAAAATAGGTGTAATTTAAGGATTGGCTTTTTAATTTTATTTATAGATGGAGAATTCTTTTATTTTAAATCCCGAAGTTTACCTGATTGACGCTACTGCTTTTTGTTATCGCGCTTTCTATGCTTTAAAAAATCTTTCTACTTCAAGCGGACAACCTACCAATGCCATATATGGATTTGTTAATATGTTAAATAAAATTTTAAAGGAATATAAACCAGGATACTTGGCTGTCTGTTTTGATGTTTCGCGTAAGACCTTTCGCCAGGAGAAGTTTTCTGATTATAAAATCCAAAGACCTGCTATGCCTGATGCTTTAAGTAGCCAGATCCCCTTTATTAAACAGATTATTCAAGCTTATCGGATTGCCTGCTTTGAGAAAGAAGGTTTCGAAGCAGATGACCTTATTGCTACTTTTGTAAAACGTTTAAAGGATAAAGCATTTTCTATTATTATTGTGAGTTCAGATAAAGATGTTTTGCAACTTGTGGATGAGAAGGTAAGGGTTTTTAGTCCCTACAAGGATGGCGGTAAATTTTATTCAAAAGATGAGGTGACAAAGAGGTTTGGTGTAGAACCCAACAGGATAATTGATGTACTTTCTCTAATAGGCGATGTTACGGATAATCTGCCAGGGGTAGCAGGTATTGGAGAAAAAACCGCCGCTTCTCTTATTCAAAAATTTAAAAGTTTAGACAATTTAATTGAAAACATTGATAAAATAGAATCTCCTACTTTGATTCAAGCCATAAAAAATAATTTAGAAATTATTGAAATGAACCGTCAACTTATTAAATTACGAGAAGATGTTGATTTAAATTTTGGATTAGAAGACTTACAGGTTAAAGAGCCGGATTATGTTCAACTTTACCGGATATTTAAGGAGTTGGAGTTTAAGCGCTTATTAAAGGAATTGCCTATAAAAGATGATGTGCTAATAAAATTTGAAGACGCGGAGGAAATGCAGTTACAGGATTTAAAAGGAGTTAATGAATTGATAGTAGCGCTAGATTATCTTCGCGGCGAGGTCCTATTTTATACCTGCGAAAAAAAATTTTTTACCACCTGTAAGTTGGAAGAGATAAAAGATATTTTAGAAGATCCAACGGTGCGAAAGATCGGATATGATTTAAAGAGAATAATGCGTTTTTTGTTGGATTACCAGATAGAATTAGCCAGTCCATATTTTGATGTGATGGTCGCCGCTTATCTTTTAGAGCCATCTCAGGCGGACTACAGCTTAGAGGCAATTGCCTTTCGTTATCTTTCTCTGATTTTAAAAGAGCCGACGCTTTTAACCTGTGGTGAGTTGATTTTGAAATTATACGATATTTTAAAAAAAGAATTGGATGATAAATCTTTAAGAGAACTTTTTTACAATGTAGAGATGCCGCTGGTAGAGGTTTTGGCTACCATGGAAAAAAACGGCATAAAACTTGACGAAAATACCTTGGCGGAATTATCTTTGCAGACAGATTCAAAATTAGAAAATATAAAAAAAGAAATTTTTTCCTATACTGAGATGGAATTTAATCTTAACTCTCCAAAGCAATTAAGAGAGATACTTTTTGGAAAATTAAAATTGCCCATAATAAAGAAGACCAAAACCGGGCCTTCTACCGATGAAGAAGTCCTGCGTGCCCTTTCTGAAAAACACCGATTCCCCTTACTTCTATTAGAGTACCGCCAACTTATGAAATTAAAGTCTACATATATAGAACCATTTTTGAATTTGCTTCAAACTTCAAAAGGAAAGATCCATGCTTATTTTAGCCAGGTTTCTACTGAAACCGGAAGGCTGGCTTGCAGTCATCCCAATTTACAGAATTTACCTGTAAAGACCGAGGTAGGCAGATTAATAAGAAAGGCGATTGTCTCTTTTAAACAGGATAGCTGGCTTGTCTCTGCTGATTATTCTCAGATAGAATTAAGGATACTCGCGCATTTTAGCCAGGATCCCCTTTTGCTTGAATTATTTCACAAAGATTGCGATGTGCACAAAATTACCGCCTCTTCGCTCTACGGTATAGATGAAAAAGATGTAGATGAGAAAATGCGCGATGTAGCTAAACGGATCAATTTTGGGATTATTTATGGTTTAAGTCCCTACGGATTGGCGCAGGAATTGGGAATCAGTTTCGAAGAAGCAGAAGCATTTATTTCTGCTTATTTTTTACGTTACCCCAAAGTAAAAGAATTTATTCAAAATCAGATAGAACTGGCGCAAAAAAACGGCTTTGTCAGTACTCTTTTGGGAAGAAGAAGATTTATTTTTAATATTAACAGCCCAAATCCGAATTTGCGTAATTTAGCCTATCGGCAGGTAATCAATACGCCAATACAGGGAACCGCAGCGGATTTAATCAAGGCAGCGATGATAAGAATCCATCGCATTGTTAAAGAATTAAGACTAAAAGTGTCTTTGATTTTACAGATTCACGATGAACTGCTTTTTGATGTGGAAGAAAAAGATTTAACCGCGGCTATTCCTCTAATTAAAGAGAATATGGAAAATATCCTTAAGTTTAGCGTGCCTATAAAGACAGTTATAAAAAGAGGTAAAAACTGGCTGGAGATGGAAGAGGTATTTTAATTAGGCAGAATTAGCGTTATTGCGTTCTAAATTTAAAAATTAGCGGAATTAAACCAATTGAAAAAGAAAGGAGTGATTTATGAAGATAGCGATTTGTGCTTCTGAGGTTTTTCCTTTTGCCAAAACAGGCGGGTTGGCAGATGTCACAGGCGCTTTGCCTTTGGCGCTGGAGGATTTAGGGCAACAGGTGATTATTTTTATGCCTAAATATCAGACGGTCTCTTTAGGAAAATGGCCCTTGAAAAAGGAAAAAGATGGTCTTTTTTCTACTTCATTAGGGAAAAACATAAAAGTATATTTTATAGAGCATGATGGTTATTTTAACCGGCCAGGGCTTTATGGAGAAAAAACGGGTGATTATCCGGATAATTTAGAAAGATTTGCTTTTTTTAACAAAAAGACCTTGGATTTTTTAAAAGAGATAGATTTTAAACCGGATATTATTCATATTCATGACTGGCAGGCTTCCCTTATTCCAGTATATTTAAAAACTGTTTATAGCGACAACCCATTTTATAAGGACATAAAATCGCTTTTGACAATTCATAATATTGGGTATCAAGGGTTGTTTTCCAAAGATGAATTTTATAAATTGGGATTGGATTGGTCCCTTTTTAATATTAATGGTTTAGAGTTTTACAATCAGATAAATTTACTAAAAGGAGGTATTATTTTTTCTGACGCTATAAATACCGTCAGCCCTACTTATAGCAAGGAAATTCAGACTAAAGAATTCGGATTTGGCTTGGAAGGAGTTTTAAACCAAAAAAAGGATTCGCTTTATGGTATCCTTAACGGTATAGATTATTCTGTATGGAATCCAGAGACCGACCAATTTATATTCAAGAATTATTCAGCGCAGCAATTAGATAAGAGATATGAAAATAAAGCTGCCCTGCAAAAATTTTGTAATTTACCGGTTAAGGATGTGCTTTTGATAGGGATGGTTTCCCGTTTGGCAGAGCAGAAGGGTTGGGATATATTGGGCGAGGCGATTGACCCGATATGTGAATATGATTTACAGTTAGTTATTTTGGGAACCGGCGACCTGAAATATCATATACTTTTAGAGGAAATTCAGAAAAAATATCCCCAACGTTGCGCAGTTTATCTTAAATTTGATGAAGTTTTGGCGCACCGTATATACGCCAGCTCAGATGTTTTTCTTATGCCTTCCCGATATGAACCCTGTGGTCTGGGCCAAATGATTAGTTTAAAATACGGGGCGGTACCCTTGGTATTTAAAACCGGTGGTTTAGCGGATACCATTTCTTCTAAAAATGGTTTTGTTTTTGATGTGTATAAAAAAGAGGAACTTATAAATAAGATAAAAGAAGCCCTTAATTTATATCGGAATAAAAATAGATGGATTTCTTTGGTTAAAAGGACTTTTACTTATAATTTTTCTTGGCAGGAGTCTGCTAAAGAGTACATCCGATTGTATCAAAAATTAATCTGTAAATGATAATTGTAGGTTTGACGGGTAGTTTTGGCACAGGCAAAACTACGACAGCGCGCATGTTTAAGAGAATGGGCGCGCATATTATCTCTGCGGATAAGATTGCGCATCGTTTTATTCCTTCGCCAATTACCCGTCGGAAAGTAGCAAAAGTTGTTTTTAAAAGAAAAAGATATGTTGAACTTATTTGTAAAATTTTACACCCGCTTATCATTTCTCAAATAAAGACGGAGATTAAAAAAGTAAAACCTACAAAAAAGGTAGTGGTAATTGATGCGCCTTTATTATTTGAGACGGGTTTAGATAAAATAGTAGATGTATGCGTAGTAGTTAAGGCGAAAAGAAAAAATCAGATAGAAAGGTTAAAAAAATCCCGAAGGCTGACTACTTTAAATATATTAAGGAGGATAAAGTTTCAACTTCCTTTAAAAAATAAGCTTTACAAGGCAGATTTTGTGATTGATAATAATGGCTCGTTTTATAATACTTATATACAGGTAAAAGAGATTTATCGAAAACTTATTAAAAGGGAGCCAACTATTTAAAATAAACCCGTTTTAATTATTAGGTATTAGATAGTAGTTAGGATTTATAGTTATTACCTTATAGCATTAAAAGGATAAAAAACAAAAATAACGAACTAAACGAAATTAACCAATTATCATTTTAACAATTTAAAGTAGGAGGTAAATGGATGGAAAAATTAGATATCGGGAGTTTGAAACAGATGAAGATTGCGGAGCTAAATAAACTGGCTAAAGATTTAGGGGTAAACAATGTAAGCGGACTTAAAAAACAGGATTTAATTTTTAAAATTTTACAGGCGCAGGCAGAAAAAGAAGGATTTATGTTTGGCGAAGGGGTATTGGAGGTTCTGCCTGAAGGGTTTGGTTTTTTGCGCTCTCCCAATTATAATTATTTGCCCTGTCCGGATGACATATACGTTTCTCCTTCTCAGATAAGGAAATTTGATTTAAAAACCGGTGATACGGTAAGCGGTCAAATCCGGCCCCCTAAGGAAGGAGAAAAATATTTTGCTTTGCTAAAAGTAGAGGCGGTTAATTTTGAGAACCCTGAAGAAGTAAAAGAAAAAGTGCTTTTTGATAATCTTACCCCTATTTATCCTCACCAGCGTTTTGTTTTGGAAACCGCGCCGCAAGAAATTTCTATGCGCATAATGGATTTACTCACCCCTTTAGGCAAAGGGCAACGCGGTTTAATTGTGGCTGCACCTTACAGCGGAAAAACCGTGCTTTTACAAAAAATCGCCAATTCAATTATGTATAACCATCCGGAAGTAATTTTAATCGTGCTTTTAATCGATGAACGCCCAGAAGAAGTTACGGATATGCAACGCTCTGTAAAAGGAGAGGTGATATCTTCTACTTTTGACGAATCCCCTGAACGGCATGTGCAGGTAGCCGAAATTGTTTTGGAAAAAGCAAAAAGACTAGTAGAGCATAAGAAAGACGTGGTTATCCTTTTAGATAGCATTACCCGTTTGGCGCGGGCATATAATGCGGTAGTGCCTCATAGCGGCAAGGTTCTTTCCGGAGGGATTGATTCCAATGCTTTACAGAAACCCAAACGTTTCTTTGGCGCGGCACGGGCTGTAGAAGAAGGCGGCAGTCTTACTATTATTGCCACCGCCCTTGTGGATACGGGAAGCAAAATGGATGAAGTAATCTTTGAAGAGTTTAAGGGCACTGGTAATATGGAATTACAGCTCGATCGTAACCTTTTCCAGCGCAGGATTTATCCGGCGATTGATATCAAACGGTCCAATACGCGCCACGAAGAACTTTTGGTTAAATCTGAAAATTTACAAAAAATCTGGTTGTTGAGAAAAGTGCTTAATGAACTCAACAACGTAGAAGCGATGGAACTTTTAATTGAGAAACTTTCTAAAACCAAAAATAACGATGAGTTTTTAAATATTATGAATCAATAAAAATAAAGGAGGTAAGAAATGAAAAAAGGAATTCACCCTAAATATGGAGATTGCACAATTATATGCGCTTGCGGAGAGGTTATCCATACCCGTTCTACGCGCCAGAATATTCGCGTGGATATTTGTTCTAAATGCCATCCTCTTTTTACCGGCAAGCAGAAATTGATTGATTCTGCAGGTAGAGTGGATAAATTTATGAAGCGCTATGGAAAAGACACTTCAGGAAAAATTTGATATATTAGAGAAACGCTATCAGCAGCTACAAGAGATAATTTTAAATAATGATATTTTAGCGGATCCTTTGCGTCTAAGTCAGTATGCCAAAGAATTCGATTCCATTAAGGATAAAAGGGAACTTTTTTTGAAATTGATAGACTTGGAGAAGCAGATGAACGAGCTGGAACTTATTTTCAATGAAAAGCACGAGCCTGAATTTATCACATTGGCAAAAGAGGAATATGAAAATTTAAAAAAAATTTACCGGGAGACTGAAGAGAAAATTTGTCTCATTTTAAAACAGGAGTCCCAGAAGGATTCCGCTAAAGATATTATAATGGAGATTCGCGCAGGCACAGGCGGGCTGGAAGCATCTTTATTTGTTAATGATCTATATCGGATGTATACCAAATACGCCAATTATAAGAACTGGAAAGTAGAATTTATCTCTGCGCATCCTACCAGTTTAGGGGGGTTTAAGGAAGTAATCTTTGGGATAAGCGGTAGAGATGCTTGGCAGAGGTTGAAATTTGAGAGCGGGGTGCATCGGGTTCAACGCATTCCGGAAACTGAGGCAGGGGGAAGGGTGCATACTTCTACCGCCACGGTTGCTGTATTGCCTGAACCAACAGACGTGGAGGTAACTATTGAGGCGAAAGACTTGAGGATAGATGTTTTCCGTTCTTCCGGACCCGGCGGACAAAGTGTAAATACTACTGATTCGGCGGTAAGGATTACTCATCTGCCCACAGGGATAATAGTTACCTGTCAGGATGAACGGTCCCAGTTAAAAAATAAGAATAAAGCGATGCGGGTATTAAGGGCAAGGCTTTTAGAACTTAAAAAAGATCAGCAGCAAGAAGAACTTTCGCAGACGAGAAAATCGCAAATTGGCAGGGCCCAACGCAGTGAAAAAATCCGTACTTATAATTTTCCGGATCGTCGGGTTACTGATCACCGGGCGGGCATTACTATCCATCGTTTAGAAGAAATAATGGAAGGAAACTTGGATTTGCTGATTGATGAATTATTAAAAAAAGAAGAAAATGAATGAGATAGAGATTCTGCTTACCCAGATATTGAATTGTTCGTATGAGCAGCTTTACTTTGACAAAGAAATAAATCTTTCTTGCGAGCATAAACTTTTAGAAGATGCAATAGAGAGAAGACTAAAAGGCGAGCCCCTTGCTTATATTTTAGGCAAAACTGAATTTATGGGTTTGGAGTTAAGAGTAAAAAATGGGGTATTTATCCCTCGTCCAGAAACGGAAATTTTAGTTGAGCAAACTATGCTTCTAGCTTTAAAATTGTGCCAACATAAAGACAGGTATTTAAAGATTCTTGATTTGGCTACAGGTTCAGGTTGTATTGCGGTTTCGCTGGCAAAATATCTGGATAATTTGGCTAAAATATACGCAGTAGATATCTGCCCCCAGGCGTTGGCAGTTGCTAAACTGAATGCGTGCTTACATCAGGTAAAGGTAGGATTTTTAAGGAGCGATTTATTACAAGGGTTAAAATACGGTTCTTTTGATATAATTGTTAGTAACCCTCCTTATATATCAGCTGAGGATATAGATAAACTTCCTGTAGAAATTTCTTATGAGCCGCGTCGGGCTTTATGGGGAGGGAGAGACGGCTTGAGATTTTTCCGGCGGATAATCAGAGAAGCACCTTTTTATTTAAATACCACAGGATATTTATTGATGGAGATAGGTTTTGGCCAGTTAAATTCCATAAAAAATATCTTTAAAAAAATAAAAAATTTGCGGATAATAGATACTGTTAAAGATTATAATAATATTGACAGAATAATAGTGGCTCAAAAATATGTACAAGTTGGTGATTGAAGGGGGAAAAACCCTAAAAGGCGAAGTAATAATTTCGGGCGCAAAAAATGCTCTGTTGCCTATCTTGGCTGCTACGTTGCTTACGGATGAGCCCTGTATAATTAAAGGCGCGCCCAATTTGCGCGATACACATACTATGCTTAAGATTTTGCGTTCTTTGGGCAAGATAGTGGATTTTAATAACGATGTAATTAAGGTATCTTCTTCGGGGAATGCTTATTATGTGGCGGACTATAAACTCGTATCTACTATGCGGGCTTCTTTTTGCGTTTTGGGTCCTTTAGTGGCAAAACTTAAAAAAGCAAAGGTGTCTTTACCGGGTGGTTGCGTTATTGGAGTAAGGCCGGTAGATCTGCACCTTAAGGGGCTTTCCTGTTTAGGGGCACAGTTTAGTATAGAGACAGGTTATATAGTGGCAGAAGCAAAAAGAGGGCTTAAAGGCACGCATATCTATTTGGGAGGTGCTTTTGGTTCTTCAGTTTTGGCTACTGCCAATGTGATGATGGCTGCCACTTTAGCTAAAGGAATTACTACTATTGAGGCAGCTGCCTGTGAACCCGAGATTTTAGATTTAGCGGAATTTTTAATCAAGATGGGTGCACGTATTAAAGGAGCAGGCACTCCTTATATAGAGATAGAAGGGGTAAAAAAACTTAAAGGGGCAGAACATAAGATTATACCTGATCGTATTGAAGCCGGAACATTTATGATTTCTGCTTTGATTACCAGAGGCGATATCTTGATAAAAAATGTTTTTCCTCAATATTTAGGAGCAGTGATTGATAAATTAATCTCTATGGGTGCGGAAATTAGGAACAAAGATAATACTATGCGGATATGCTATAAAAGAAGATTAAAGCCTACAAATGTAACTACCTTTCCTTATCCGGGTTTTCCGACGGATATGCAAGCTCAAATGATGGCTCTTTTGGCAGTTACCGATGGCATAAGCATAATCACCGAAAAAGTTTATCCGGATAGATTTATGCATGTAGCAGAACTTAATCGTATGGGCGCGCATATTCAAAGAGAAGGGCCGCATGCTATTATTCAGGGGGTAAGGTGTCTTTCAGGGGCAGCGGTAATGGCTTCAGACTTGAGAGCTTCTGCTTCTTTGGTTTTAGCAGGTCTGGTGGCTAAAGGCACAACCGCTGTTTCGCGAATATACCATCTGGAAAGGGGTTATGAAAATCTGGAAGAAAAATTGAAAAACCTCGGCGCGATAGTTTATCGCCAAAAGGAGTAAAATGATTCTGGTGATTGATAATTACGATTCATTTACCTATAACTTGGTGCAATATTTAGGCGAATTGGGTAAAAAATTAAAGGTGGTAAGAAATGATGCAATAACTATCCTTCAGATTAAAAGATTAAACCCGGAGAAAATTGTGATTTCTCCTGGTCCGGGAAGACCAGAAGAAGCGGGCATATCAGTAGAAGTAATTAAAGAGTTTTATAGAAAGATTCCTATTTTGGGGGTATGTTTGGGGCATCAGTGTATTGGTTTTTGTTTCGGTGCAAAGATTGTTTTGGCAAAAAGACTTATGCATGGTAAAACCTCTTTGATTTATCATAATCAAAAAACTATCTTTAAAGGATTGCCCAATCCTTTTGAGGCAACGCGGTATCATTCTTTGGTAATTTCGCGCAGGAATTTCCCCAAAGATTTAGAAATTATTGCTTGGGAAAAGAAAGACAATGAAATTATGGGTATAAAACACAAGGATTATCCGGTATGGGGAGTGCAATTTCATCCTGAATCAATTTTAACCAAGGTAGGTAAAAAACTTTTAGAAAATTTTTTAAAGGGATGATTAAAGAAGCGATTTTAAAGTTAATGGAAGGTAAAGATTTAAATGGCTACCTGATGCAGGGTTCTATAAAGGAAATCTTAACAGGTAATGCCACATCCGCTCAGATTTCCGCATTTTTAGTACTTCTGCATAAAAAAGGTGAAACCTCAACAGAATTAGCCAATGCGGTAAAAGTGATGCTTAAGTTTTCTCAAAGAATACATATTAAAAGAGATGTTATTTTAGATACCTGTGGCACAGGTGGAGATAATAGTCATTCATTTAATATCTCTACCGCAGTTAGTTTTGTGGCTAGTGGTATGGGTATAACTGTTGCCAAACATGGGAATCGGGCAGTCTCTAGTTATTGCGGAAGTGCTGACCTCTTGGAGACACTGGGGGTTAATATAGATATGGATGCAAAAAAAGTAAAAGAAGCGCTTAATAAAATAGGGATTGCTTTTTTATTCGCCCCAAATTTTCATCCTGCGATGAGATATGCTTTGCCAGTACGTAAAGAATTAGGTCTGCGTACTATTTTTAATCTTTTAGGCCCTCTGATTAATCCGGTAAATATCAGTCATCAGTTGGTGGGAGTTTATGATAAAAGATGGCTTAAGGTTGTTGCCTTGACTTTAAAAAAATTAGGAAGAACCCATGCTTTGGTAGTCTGTTCTGATGATGGGCTGGATGAGATAAGTATTAATGGTAAAACTTATGCAGTAGAATTAAAAGAAAATAAGATAAAAAATTATGATATTGACCCCAAAGATTTTGATTTCCGTTATCCTAAACATAAAATACCACAAGGAAAAAACCCTAAAACTAATGCCAAAATACTTATGGATGTACTAAATGGTCAGCCCGGTATTTATCGGGATATAGTCTTGTTAAATGCAGGGGCTGCTATCTATGTAGCGGATAAAGCGGTTAATTTAAAAGAAGGCATTGAACTAGCACGCCAATCCATTGATAAAGGATGGGCATTAGAAAAACTTAAAAAATTAAAGGAGTTCTCCGTTGCAAAATGATTTCTTAAAAGAAGTAGTTCTTAAGAAAAAAGAAAAACTGGTTATAAAAAAAAATGAGCTCCCCTTGGAAGTTATAAAAGAAAAGTTAAACTCTTCCTCTAAAAAGCCTTTATCTTTTTATAAAGCGGTAAGCAAAAAAAATAAGCTATGTTTAATCGCTGAGATAAAAAAGTCCTCTCCCTCTAAGGGTATTTTAAGGCAAGATTTCGACCCTTTAAAAATTGCTTCAGATTATGAAGAGGCAGGCGTTGATGCCCTTTCCGTGCTAACTGAGGAGCAGTATTTTAGCGGGAGTATCTCCGATATTAATTTGATAAAAGATAAGATAAACCTACCTATTTTAAGGAAAGATTTTATTGTGGATCTTTACGAAGTATATGAATCAAAGTTAGCGGGAGCTGATGCTTTACTTTTAATTGTTGAACTTTTCTCCAAAGAAACCCTCTCAGAGTATCTTGAGGTAGCCGAAAGTTTAGAACTCGATTGTCTTTTAGAGATAAATTCAGAAAAGGACTTAAAAAGAGTGTTGTCTTTAAAGAAGGCAAAAATTATTGGCATAAATAATCGCAATTTACATACTTTGGAGGTGGATTTAAAAACCACAGAAAAACTTTTTCCTTTAACCCCCAAGGAGAAGACCATCGTTGTGGAAAGCGGGTTATCTAATTATAAAGATGTTTTATTTTTAAAGGTATTAGGGATAAATGCAGTATTGATTGGTGAAGCGTTTATGACTGCAGGGGATATAAAAAGTAAAGTCAGCGAGATAATGGGTTGGTAATAAGAAAGTAGTAAGTATTGAAATGGTTAAAGTAAAAATTTGCGGGATTACCAATTTAGAGGATGCTTTAGCGGCTATTGAATTAGGCGCACAGGCAGTAGGTTTTGTTTTTTATAAGAAAAGTCCACGTTATGTTTCAGAAGATAAAGCAATCCAGATTATTTACAACTTGCCTAAAAGAATAAAGAAGGTGGGGGTATTTGTAAATGAAAAAGAAGAAAATATAAAAAAAATAGCCGAATTTTTAAAATTAGATATGTTACAATTCCATGGAAATGAATCAATAGAGTTCTGCCAACATTTTAAGGACTATAAAGTAATTAAAGCCATTCGTCTGAAAAGCAAAGAGAGTTTAAAAAATATCGATAAATACCCAGTCTGGGCAATTCTTTTTGATCGCTACGAACCGGGTATTTTTGGAGGGACCGGTAAAAAAATTGATTGGAATTTGATTAAAGATACAAAGTTAAAAGGTAAAGCAATCTTTCTTTCCGGTGGACTAAATAAAAATAATGTAAGAACCGCGATTAAAATTGTAAAACCTGACTGGGTCGATGTTTCAAGTTCCTTAGAGATAAAACCGGGTAAAAAAAGTTATCAGAAGATAAAAGAGTTTATTAAAAAAGTAAAAAATTGTTATTAAGTAAGAAGAGATTTTGAAAATACTATGGATAATCAAAGAGTAAATTTTAAAAATGAGAAACAGCTTCAACAGCTGATCTTAGAAGAGAAAGCAAAAAGAATCCCTGATATAGAAATTGGTAAGATTTACGGAGTTACATTTAGATACATTGAAAATCTTATTACCAAAACCCACGGACTCAATATCAGTTCTTTAAAGGTTTATAAAAGGTAACTTAAATGGCTTATTTTTTAGTTTCCGTTTCAAATAGAACCCATCTGGAATTATGTATAAAATTTGGACTATCTGGTTTTGCAAATAGTATAAATGGATTGTGGACATATACAGAAATTCAAGAGAGTGATTTTATTTCGTTTTTGTATGGAGCTAAAGTTTTCAATCTATATAAAGTTATAAATAAGGAAGCCATAAAGCATGCTGACAAAATTGGTCCTTGGCCCCCAGTAACTTTTAGAATGTCTGGTAAAACTTACTATTTTCCTTTTCGTCTTTATTTAAAACCACTTCGTGAATTTGTTGAATCTATGGTTAGACCAGAGTTTGCTTATGTAGCAGAAAATTTACTTTTAAGAGGTGGCTATAGAAAGACCCATTTTCAAGCAGATCAGACTACATTACAATCGGTTTCTCAAATGGGGAATCTTTATGATAAGCCAATAGAAATGTTTGTAAGCAATAATTATGAAACATTTACCCCAAAACTTACCTGGAATAGAACTTTGGTATCTATACCAGAAGTTTTTTATTTTCAGGAACTTATTCTTCAGTCTTTAATAAAGCAATGGTTATCCCAGAATAAAAATTTACAAATGTTGTTTAATTTTAGTGGGCTGAATAGCTTACAAGCAAAAAATTTTGAAGTGCTTAGCGAAAAAGCCTTACCTGAAGAACATATAGATATTTTAATTAAAGATGCCATCCCTACCGGGTATTCTCGAAATATTATCATAGAAGTAAAATTAAATAGAGTTCAATTAAAACATGCGAGTCAGTTAGAAAATTATATGAAAGAGATAGGGAACGAATGTATAATGGGAATTTTGATAGCTAATAATTTTTCTAAAAAAGTTCTACTAAATTGTAAGGAAAGAAATATAAAATGTTTTGCTTATTCTTTTGGTGAAATTAATACATCGGGAAGATATTCTATTGCTGAACTTGAATCACGAATAAAATTAATTTATTATTAGAGATATAATTATGTTATGATAGAATCAAATGTATCTATAAATGAGAGATCAAGCTAAAAATTATTGGAGGATAGTATCAGTATTCATATAGGGGAGGTTGCCACATGTGGTCGTAAGTGGCTTCTAGAATATTTATCGGATAGTTTATTAGCAGTAGAAGAATTGCCTGATAATTTAAATAATATTTCTAAACAATAAAAATCCCATGCTACCTAATAAAAAAGGATATTTTGAAGAATTTGGGGGAAGGTTTGTCCCGGAAACTTTAATGTATGCCTTAAAGCAATTGGAAGAGGAGTATCTTAAGGCAAAGAAGGATAAAACTTTTCAACAACAGCTTAATTATTATTTAAAAGAATACGCAGGAAGGCCTACGCCTTTATATTTCGCAAAGAATTTAAGTAAGTTTTTAGGTTATAAGGTGTATTTAAAAAGAGAAGACCTTTTACATACCGGAGCCCATAAAATAAACAATACTTTAGGTCAAATCCTTTTGACTATCAGGATGAAAAAACAAAGAGTAATTGCCGAAACTGGTGCCGGTCAACACGGAGTAGCTACCGCTACAGTGGCGGCGATGTTTGGATTAAAATGTGATATTTATATGGGACAAGAAGATATAATAAGGCAGAGATTAAATGTTTTTAGAATGAAACTTTTAGGGGCAAGGGTGATTCCGGTAAAAAGCGGATCCCAGACCTTAAAGGATGCCATAAATGAGGCGTTAAGAGATTGGGTTACCAATGTAATGACCACTCATTATATTATTGGCTCGGTAGTCGGACCGCATCCTTATCCGGTGATGGTAAGGGATTTCCAGTCGGTAATTGGTAAAGAAACAAGATCCCAGATCTTAAAAAAAGAAAATAGACTCGCTGATTATTTAGTTGCCTGTGTAGGCGGAGGAAGCAACGCTATTGGATTATTTCATCCTTTTTTTAATGATAAAGAGGTAAGATTTATTGGCGTAGAAGCTGCGGGTAGAGGACTTTCTACGGATATGCATTCCGCTACTTTAGCCAAAGGCAAAAAAGGCATCTTACATGGCTCTTGCTCTTTTGTTTTGGAAGATAAATTTGGCCAGATAAAAACCGCGCATTCTATAGCCCCGGGATTAGATTATCCCGGCGTGGGTCCGGAACATGCCTATTATAAAAAGATAAAAAGAGCCCGGTATGTCACGATTAACGATAAAGAAGCGCTGGAAGGTTTTAGATTGTTGTCTTTAACTGAAGGAATTATCCCTGCATTAGAGCCTGCGCATGCTATTTTTTATCTTACGAAATTAAAGGGAAAACTTAATAGTAATTCTATAGTCGTGGTTTGTCTTTCAGGGAGAGGAGATAAAGATCTAGATATCGTGATGGAGCATTATGAATAGGATTGAAGAAAAATTTAAAGAGTTAAGAGAAAAAAATAAAAAAGCGTTTATTGCTTTTTTGACCTGTGGTTATCCCGATTTAAAAACCACCGAAGCTTTAGTTAAAGAATTTTCGCGTATCGGTGTAGATATTATAGAGTTGGGAATTCCTTTTTCTGATCCGGTTGCTGATGGAGTGGTAATCCAAGAGTCCTCGCAGGTTGCTTTAAAAAATAAAATCGATACCTTAAAAGTTTTTAAATTGGTAAGTCGAATAAGAAAATCAACCAATATTCCTTTATGCCTTATGACTTATTATAATCCCGTATTCTGTTTTGGAGTAGAGAAATTTATGCGGGAAAGCAAAAGTTCCGGAGTCGACGGTTTAATTATCCCGGATTTGCCTGTTGAGGAAAGCAGAAGCGTTTTAAAGATAGCCAAAAATTATAATATAGATATAATTTTTTTTATCTCACCTACCACGGATTTTAAACGGTTAAATTTAATTTTAAAATTGGCGAAGGGTTTTATTTATTACGTTTCCTTAATCGGCGTAACCGGACCGCAGCAGAGATTGCCTTCAGATTTAATCAGTAATGTGAAGGGGATAAAAAGTATGACAAAAAAACCGGTATGCGTGGGGTTCGGTATTTCTAATAGGGAACAGGTAAGAGAAATTTATAAAATTGCAGATGGTGCAATTGTTGGCAGTATAATTATAAAGAAGATAAAAGAAAATATACAAAAAAATAATTTGGTAGGAAAAGTAAGCGATTTTGTTATTAAGCTTAAATCTTAAAAAGTTTATGTATGAAACAACTATTTTAGATAACGGCGCAAGGTTGGTTTCAGGGTATCTTGAAGAAAGAGAGTCGGTAGGTTTTGGCATCTGGATTCGTGCGGGAGCGCGTTTTGAGAATATAGCCAATCAGGGGATTGCCCATTTTTTGGAACATCTTCTCTTTAAGGGTTCGCGTAATTACTCTTCAAAAAAAATAAAGGAGAGTATCGAAGGGGTAGGCGGCGCATTGAACGGCTTTACTTCTGAGGAATTTTGCTGTTATTTTGTAAAGATACCGTATCAGCATCTTTCTATGGCGGCAGATATACTTTTAGATATGGTTATAAGTCCGCTTTTATTAGAACAGGAGATAGAAAAAGAAAGAGGCGTGATTTTAGAGGAGATAAAACTTTACTATGACCTTCCGCAAAACTATGTTCAGCAGTTATTGGATGAAATTCTTTGGCCAAATCATTCATTGGGGAGAAACATCTTGGGTACTTATAAAACAATTAAAAATATAAAGCGAGAACAACTGCTCTTTTTTAAGAAAAGATATTATACCCCTGTAAATATGGTAATCGCTGCCTGCGGGAACTTAAAGCATGAAAATTTGCTTAAAAAAATAAAAGAGGCATTTAAGAAATATAAATTTAACTATAATCGTAAAAATACTTTTAAAGAATTTGTTTTTCGTTCTCACCAACCAGAGATAAAAATTGCCTCCCGTTCCATTGAGCAGATTCATTTAGCAATTGGATTTCCCGGGATTAGCCGTAATGACCCCCGGCGTTACGCTTTAGGGCTTTTACATGTAATTTTGGGGGCTAATATGTCGAGTCGGTTATTTAATGAGGTAAGGGAAAAAAGAGGGCTTGCTTATGATATCGGTACGCAAGCGCAGTTTTTTTTAGATACCGGAAGTTTTCTTATTCATGCCGGGATAGATAAAAAAAATTTAAAATCCTGCCTTAAAATTATCTTTAAAGAGTTAGATAAAATAAGTAGATGCCCTGTGTCTTTGAAGGAGTTAAAACGTGCGAAAGAGTATTATTTAGGACAGCTAAGTATTTCTTTAGAAGATACGTTAGAACATATGTTGTGGATAGGCGAATCCATGCTTGCTTTAGATAGAATCCATACTTTTAAAGAGAGCAAAGACAGGATAAATCGTATTTCTGCAGAAGAGATAAGCAGGATAGCTAAAGATATATTTATGCCTCTAAAAAGAAAGTTGGCTTTGGTTGGGCCTATTGCCGAGACAAAAGAAGAATTATTTGCTTATCTTTCAAAAATCTAAAATATAAATGAAAATCAGTTTATTTTTTGTCTTTATACTTATTATATTATTCAGTATATTTTCGTTCTTTTTTTCCGCTGCCGAAACCGCTATTATCGCTTTAAGTAAAATAAGAGTAAGGCATCTTGTTTCTCAGGGGATAAAGCGCGCATTGAGTATCCAAAGGTTATCTGTTAAATTGGATAAATTTATTACCGCTATATTAGTGGGGAACAATTTTGTAAATATTGCTATATCTTCTTTGATTACCGCCTTATTGGTGGGGGTATTGGGTTACCGTTGGGGAGTAGTTTTTGCAACCATTACAGCCACTTTTTATGTCCTTATTTTTTGCGATATTACTCCGAAGTTATTGTCAATAAAACATACAGAAAAAATCGCTCTTTTTTGCGCCCCCATTATGGAGAAAATTATAAAATTATTCAATCCGTTATTCCATGTATTTATCGGCACCAGCAATTTTATTTTAAAATTATTAAGGACAGAAGTTCCCCGTCGTTCCCCTTTAATTAGCGAAGAAGAGTTAAAGATGATGATTGAGATTGGCAAGGAAGAAGGGGTTTTAACAGAAGAGGAAAGGAAGATGTTGCAAAGAATTTTTTCCTTTGGCGACACCAAGGTTAAAGATGTGATGATTCCGCGCGAGAAGATGGTAGCCATTAATATCAATTCTTCATTAGAAGAGATATTGGATATTCTTGCCGAAGAAGGGCATGCGCGTATCCCCGTATATAGAAACAATCTTGATGATATCGCCGGTATTATGTATGTGAGGGATTTACTCTACCTTTTGAAAAATGGCCGGCTTTTTGTGATGGAAGATATTTTAAGCCATGCTTATTTTGTCTCGCCGGATAAAAGGATAAATGAACTTCTTAAGGATTTTCAGGTAAAGAAGGTCCAAATTGCATTGGTAAAGGATGGGAAGGGGGTTGTGCAAGGGCTGGTGACTTTAGAAGATCTTATTGAGGAAATTGTTGGCGAAATAGATGAAAAGTTCAACAGATAATGTAAAATATCTTTCGCACTTTTATATTGCCAAATAAACAAAAAAGGCATATCCTCTTAAAAATACTTGACGTAAATTAATTTAAGTAGTATAAATAATATAAATAAACATGCCTAAAAATTATTCAAAAGAAGATTTGTTGCTTAATGAAAAAGAAAGACGCAATTTAAGCATTTTAGAAACCATCCGACGTTTCGGTCCTATCAGTAGGCCTGCAATTTCTGAAAATTTAGGTTTAAATGTAGTAACCATCTCCCATTATGTGGATAATTTTTTAAGAAAAAATCTTGTGGTAGAAACGAGTCTGGCGGTTTCCGAAGGCGGGAGAAGACCTTTGCTTTTAGATTTGAATCCTCAGGGAGGATATACTATCGGCATAGGAGTAAACTTGCTGAATATCGTTGCGCTTTTAATCGATGCCAAAGGTAATATCCTTCAGAAGGTTCAACTTGATGTGGATATAAATTCTCCCTCTGATATTTTAGGTAAAATTCTAGATATAACGAGAAAGATTATTCAGCGTTCTAAAGAGTATGTGGATAGGATTAAGGGAATAGGGCTGGCAGTGGCGGGTTTAGTTAATAAACATAATGGGACAGTATGCTGGCCTCAACGGACTTCCCCTAAAGAATATAATTATATATCGGTAGATATTCCTCTGGCAGAGATGCTGGAAAAGGAATTTGGTCTGCCGGTTTTGGTTGATAACGATGCTACCTGTGCCTGCTTTGGAGAAAATTGGTTTGATAAGGAGCGGCATTGGGAAAATGTTCTTTATATGTTTTCCGGAGTAGGTTGTGGAATGATTCTTAATGGAAAACTTTATCGGGGGAGTTTAGGTTATGCAGGCGAAGTGTTTATCCATAATTATAAAGAGATGAATTTATTCCAATGTAATTTAGGCAATTCTTGTTTTCTTAAATGCTGGGAGTACGATTTGGGGATTTTGGAAGAGATAAAAAAGAGATTGTCTATTGAAAAGGATGTCGGACAGCAGATTCTTGATTTAGCCCAGAATAAAATAGAAAATATAAGCTTAAGGACGGTGTTCAACGCTTATCGTATCAAGAATCTTTTGGCTGAAGAGGTGGTAAATAAAGCTGCTCAACGGTTAGGAATTAAAGCTGCTTTTCTGGTGAACTTTTTAAATCCTGAGGTGTTGATTCTGGGAGGGGGGTTAGAAGAAGCAGGGAATGAATTCTTGAAAGTTTTTATCCGGGCATTAAGAGATTGGGCTTTTTATGTAAATACGGAAAATCTAAAGATTATTTATTCTAAGTTAAGAGAGAATGCCTGTGCTTATGGAGCGGCAGCTTTGATGATGGAGAATTTTTTTGCCAATATATAATATATAAATAAAGGAGCAGAAATGGAAAACAAAGAACGCATAATAATTATTGGCTTAATTGTGCTTCTTATAATAGTGTTTATTTGGGGATTTTTAAGTTCAGCAGGTAAAGAGGCATTGAAAAGAGAATTTGAATTTGCCCGAGGGGAACTTCAGAAAGAAAACGAATTACTGGCGCAAAAAGCAAGCGTGGCATTGGAAGAGAAAAGAAGAGCGGAAAGCAAACTGGATGAGGTAACAAGGCAACTTGATAGCATTTCTCAGCAAAAGGTAGATTTAGAAAAGAAATATGAATTAGCAGTGCGAGAGAAAGAACTACTTATGGAAAAATTAAAATCCATGCCTTCTCCTGCGCAACATACAGCCAAATTACCATCTTTGCCTAAGCCAGAAATAGAAGATGCATATCTGGCAGGGGTGTTAAAAGAGAAAATGAATTTAGAAATGCGTTTAGACCAATTTAAGGAACAGATAAATGCTTTAAAAGCACAGGTGGAGGAATTAAAGAATAGTAAGGTTAATCTAGAGCTGGAGTTAAGGAATGTTACACAGGAAAAGCAGTACATAGAAAGAAAACTTGCTTATAGTGAAAAATTAATTGATAGTATTTCTTTGGAATTAATGCGCGAGAAGAAAGATAAGCGCAGTGTAGAGAGCGAACTTAAGGCTTTAAAAAATGAACATCGCATGGCTATCCGGCGCATAAATAATTTAAATGGGGCAAATATCGCTTTAGAAAATAGGCTCCAGCAAATACAAACAGAAAAAAATGAATTGGAAGAAAAACTAAAACAGACAAATTCCGCTTTAGAGAGAAAAATTTTAGAGATCGAAGAAGCAAAAGAAAAACTCGTTCCTATTTTGTCTTCTAAAGAAAGCCCTTTGCCTCAATCGGTAGAACTTCCTCCGATTGTGGTGCGTTCAGGGGAAACCTCGGGTACTGAAGAGCCACAGAAAGAAATAACTTCTTTATCGGGGAGAGTTTTGGCAGTAAATAAGGAACATAATTTTATTGTGATTGATTTAGGCGAAGAACAGGCAGTAAAGGTTGGGGATACGTTTAATATATATAGAGATAATCAGAAGATCGCTACAGTGGAAGTAATCCAAATTCGCAAAAATATTTCTGCCTGCGATATCCGTCAGCAAAGCACCTCTATAAAAGTAGGCGATACCGTAAAATAGTTTTTAATAATGACGAAAAGACATTCTCCCTCGGTTAAAGTGTCTATCGAAGATGTGGCTAAACTCGCCGGTGTTTCTATCGCTACTGTTTCACGGGTAATCAATAAATCCCCTACTGTAAAAGAAGAAAACCGCAAAAAAGTATTAGCTGTTATCCAGCAACTTAAATTTATGCCTTCTGTTTCTGCCCAGCGTCTCGCCTCCGGTAAAAGTAACGTAATCGCTTTAGTTATCCCGCGGTATGAAGGCATATTTTATTCCTTTTATGCTTTGGAGCTTTTACGGGGGATAGGTACATTATGTGATGTTTTAAAACTTGATTTATTTTTTCATCTTACCGATGGACGGAGTTCTTTAAATTTTTCCGGAATAGGCGGGGTAATTTTTGCTGATATTATAGGTAACCGACATCAATTAGAACAGGTTATAGAGAATAAAATTCCATGCGTAGTAATAAATAATTATATAGAGGAAGAAAATATAAGTTGTATTGCGATTGATAATTTTAAAGGTGCGCAGATGGCAACAGAATATCTGATAGAATTAGGGCATAAAAAGATTGCCCATATTACTGGTGACTTGGTTACTCAGGCTGCGGTTCAGAGATTAGAAGGATATAAATTTGCCATTAAGAATAAAGGATGGACAATAAATGAGGAGTATATTGTAAAAACAGATTATTCTCGTGGTCAGGCAAGACAGGCAGCAGAAAAAATTTTAAGTATTAATGACCTGCCTACCGCTGTCTTTGTTGCTTCGGACTCAATGGCTTTAGAAGTAATTAATGTAGCGATTGAAAAGGGGTTTAAGATTCCGCAAGATTTATCAGTGATAGGTTTTGATGATAATCCTTCCGGTTTATATGCCCCAGTTGCTTTAACTACCGTCAGACAGCCTTTGATTAAAATGGGAGAAGAGGCGGTAAAATATTTGGATAGCATAATTAAAGGCAGAGAAAATAAAATAAAAAAAATGGTTTTGCCGGTGGAGTTGGTAATTCGTGAATCTTGTGTCTCGCCCGCATCAAATTTTTCATAATACAACTTATCGTATATAAAATAAAGCATTAACACTATATATTGTATTTTTATCTTGACAATTTGCTTTGCTTGTGTTATATTTAAAATGGAAGGGGAAATCAATGGTTTTTATAAATAAAAGGAGGGCCAATGGAATTAAATTTATCTCAAAATGCCCTTAAAGTTTTAGAAAAACGATATCTTGCTAAGGATGAGGCAGGCAGAATAATTGAGACGCCTCAACAGCTATTTAGTCGTGTAGCCAAAGCGATTGCTTCTACGGAAAAACTTTATGGGACTGCTGAAGAAAAAATAAAACAACTGGAAAAAGCTTTCTACGAAATGATGGTTAATTTAGACTTTATGCCAAATTCTCCCTGTTTAATGAATGCGGGCAAAGAATTGGGGCAGCTTTCTGCCTGTTTTACTTTACCTATTGATGATTCTATGGAATCTATCTTTGAGACTTTGAAAGCCACGGCAATGATTCATAAGTCAGGAGGTGGCACTGGGTTTTCTTTCTCTCGATTAAGACCAAAAAGTTCCGTGGTGCGTTCTACAGGCGGTATTGCTTCTGGTCCGGTTTCTTTTATGAAGGTTTATGATTCAGCAACAGAAGCGGTAAAACAAGGCGGGAGCCGTCGGGGAGCGAACATGGGGATTTTAAAGATAGACCATCCGGATATTTTAGAATTTATTACCTGTAAAGACCAACATGGTCAGATTCCCAATTTTAATATCTCCGTGGCGATAACCGATGATTTTATGAAAAAATTAGAGAAAAATGAGGATTACGATTTAATTGACCCCCATACAAAAAAGATAGTTAAAAGGATAAACACTAGAGAAGTCTTTGATTTAGTTGTAAAACAGGCGCATAAAAATGGAGAACCGGGAGTTATTTTTATTGACCGGATAAATGAAACAAATCCTACGCCACATTTAGGTACAATTGAAAGCACTAATCCTTGTGGTGAACAGCCACTTTTGCCTTATGAGAGTTGTGACTTGGGCTCAATTAACTTGGTGCGGATGTGTAAAAAAGTAGATGATCATTATTATGAGATTGATTGGGAAAAATTAAAAAAGACAACGTGTTTAGCAGTGCAATTTTTAGATAATTTAATTGATGCCAATAAATTTCCTTTGCCCCAGATAGAAGAGGCAACCAAAAAAACGCGTAAAATTGGTTTAGGCGTAATGGGTTGGGCTTCGCTTTTATTAAGGTTAGGTATTCCTTATGATTCCGAAGAGGCTGTAAATTTAGCAGAAGAAGTGATGAGTTTTATATTAGAGGAGGCAACTAAAAAATCTGTGATGTTAGCAGAAGAAAAAGGGGTATTCCCTGCTTATAAAGGAAGTGTCTGGGAGAAAAACGGGATTAAATTAAGAAATGCTACTTTAACGACTATCGCGCCTACCGGAACCATAAGTATTATTGCTGGTCCTACTTCTTCAGGGATTGAACCATTATTTGCCATTGTTTATTATCGGGAAGTTATGGATAAGACAAAATTGTATGAGGTAGAGCCATATTTTGAAGAGATAGCCAAAGAAAGGGGTTTCTGGTCAGAAGAACTTATGCATAGGATTGCAGAAACCGGCTCCATAAAAGATTTTAAAGAGATACCCGAAGATATAAGAAGAATCTTTGTTACCGCTCACGATATTTCTTGGGAATGGCATGTGAAGATGCAGGCTGCCTATCAGCGTTTTGTTCACAATGCCACAAGCAAAACGATAAATTTTCCTTATGAGGCAACTGTAGAAGATGTGAAAAATGCATACCTTTTGGCTTATAAGTTAGGTTGTAAAGGGATTACTGTTTATCGGGATAGAAGCAGAGAAGAGCAGGTCTTAAATATAATTGGAAATAAAGAAAAGAGAGGGGGGAAAATGCCAGAGGAAAAAATAAAAGAAGAAAAAACTGAAACTAAAGAAAAAAAGATTCTTCCCCGTCCCAGACCTGAGGTAATTACCGGAACTACCACCAAAGTGGCTACGGGTTGCG
>Ga0078972_1003922_pt1 | contig 24842 bp, 26 predicted proteins | sample YelNatPaOPGAMG01_FD_67568 | JGI IMG/M metagenome (GOLD analysis project Ga0078972, IMG submission 67568) | Hot spring thermophilic microbial communities from Obsidian Pool, Yellowstone National Park, USA - OP-RAMG-01 (SPADES assembly) (version 2) | ecosystem: Environmental > Aquatic > Thermal...
TCGCGGTACTGGAGGCTGTCGTCGGTTTCATCTTCATTGCTTGTTGTTTCTTTGAGGACGACGCGGTCGAGGAGGGTTTTGCCGCGGTGGCGGCCCTGCCGCCAGGTGAGGATGCTTTCGGCGGGGTAGCGTACGAGGTAGGGGCGCGCTTCCCCGCGTTCGGCGTCGGCGAGGCTCATGCCGGCTTCGATGGTGCCCGAGTAGTCGACAAGGACGCCGCAGCGGCCGACGGTGAGGGTTTCGGCGGTGGTTTCCTCCATGAATTCCTCTAAGGTGTTGCCCTTGAGGTCGCAGTCGGCAAGGAGGGGGGATTCTTCGGGGATGCCGTGGATGGCGGCTGCCTTGGAGAAGATGAGGCTTAGGTAGAGTTCGAGGGTTTTGCCGGCGACGTTGAAGAAGATGGCGCGCTCGAGGTAGTGTTCGTAGGCTTCCTGGCTTTGGCCGGGCAGGCGCTTTAGGTAGAGTTCCCGTGCCTTCTTGACGGCGTCGGAGCCTTCGATGACGTCTCTGCAGCGTTTCCACAGGGGGGCGTACCTTCGGTACTGGGGGTGGAGGATGCTTTCTTCCATGCTCATGCGGCCTCGATCTGGATGCTTTTGGCAATGGGCCTTACGGTGGTAAGGCGGTAGCCTATGTCATCCCATGCGTGGTCTTCAGCCCTGGTGTCGATGTCTTCAGGGTTGCGGGGGTCCCGTGGCAGTGTTGGGATGGTCCTTATTGCCCCATAGATGCAGCTTTCAAAGAAGAAGATGCCGGGCTCTTCCATGGGCTCATGCTCGCTTGCCGCGAGCATTCTTCGGAATACCGCAAGGCGCTTGATGCGCGAGCCAGGCCGCTTGTCGGCAGGATAGAAGAGGTCTTTCCTGCCATAGCCATCTTCGATGCCCTGGGCAATCGAAGGCTTGCCCGGCTGCGCCTCAAAAATCATCCCGTCCGCAGGCCCCGCATTCACCCCCTCAATCCCCAGCGTCTCTCTCATTGCCACCTCCATCTCCCTCATCCTCTTGCCGATTGCAGTGTCCTCGAGCCTCGCATAATAGGCCTCAAAAATTGAGCAGTTCCGAATACGTAAACACTCGTATCGCTGGTTTTAAACGTTGAAGCTCCATTCCCAAAAGCCCCAAACGCAGCATCGATGGTTATAGGAAACTTATCATCGGGGATTACAATGGCCGATCATCTCGCGCAAGGATGAGCGCGCTTTTGTTCCTCGAATGGCCATATGCGTGCCTGCGGTTTGGATTGCATTTTAAAAAAAGCCGATGCAATCTTGACGTCGGTGCATCACTAGAGGACACTCAGTTCATCCAACAGCAGCAAGAATGCAGATTTATTGTTGAAAAGGAGCAATGCGAATGAAGAAAATTGGGATCATCATTTGCGATCGATATCGTAGCTGTGCCGCAGGCAAATGCCTGCGCGCAATGCATAATCGCGAAGGAGCCTTTTCCGTATATAAAAATGAGGAGATTGAGCTTGTGGGGCTCACGACCTGCGGGGGCTGTCCTGGCGGAAATGTGGAGTATGCACCCGCAGAGATGAAGAAGAACGGCGTGGATGTCATTCATTTAGCGACGGGGCTAGTTGTCGGTTATCCGCCGTGCCCGTGGCTGGAATTCTTTACTCAATTCATACCGGCCAAATATGGCATACCGGTTGTAGTCGGCACGCATCCAATTCCTACAAGTTATTTCGATACCCATACGCAATTGGGCACATGGAAATCAGATAAATGGAGTGATTGGATAAAGAATGTACTGGCCGATGAAGAAACCCGCAGCGCCTATAATTGACGCACATACCATAAAAAGACATGGTGCAGAAGGGACCTGCTTGAGCTGGCACGGTGGCGGTGGGCTGCTTGTACATTATGCTGCTTGTGCATTATACAAAAGCATACTTGGCGGTATCGGCGCCATTGCCGCGCCGATTATTTTGTGGCGATGCCTCCTTGTGTACTATACAAAAGCCTACTGCGTGTGCAGCTGGGCCGCGGTCATGGTTCGAATAAATGCGCGATGAGGCAATGCGTCGTTTCGGTTAGATTTTCGATGAGGCAATGTATGTACTTGACAATGCGCCATAATGTGATACCATAAGTAAACCGGTTAAACACCGCGATTTTTCGATAACTCTAAAAGGAGGAAGACAGTATGAAACGAATTGCATTGGCTTTCATGGTTTTGATGGCTGCAACTGCGGCATTTGGAGCGGGCAAACTCACGCTCATGCAGAATAAGCCCGAAATCGATGCCCAGCTCAAGGCATATGCAGCCGAATGGGGCAAAAAGAACAATGTTACAGTCGTTATCAAATCCATTGGCGGTACTTCTGGCGGCATGGGACCCCAACTCAAAGCAGATTACGCGGCAGGCGATATGCCGGATATTTTTGCTTTCGACGGCCTTGAGTCATATAAGGAATGGGAAGGCATTATCCTCGATCTTTCGAAGGAGCCATGGGTTTCCAAGACCTCTGTAGCGTTCAAGTACAATGGCAAAGTGTATGGTTTCCCTGTAGCGGTTGAAGGATGGGGCATGGCATACAATGCCGATATGCTCGCAAAGGCAGGAATCGATCCAAAGACACTCACCAATTACGATGCCTACAAGAAAGCGTTCGAGAAACTCGACTCGATGAAAAAAGAGCTTGGCATCAACTCGGTCGTTTCTATGGCAGCATCGATCGAGATGGGCTGGGTTACCGCACACCACAACTTCAATTCCCTGCTTTCGAATGGATTGCCGTATGGCGATCTCTCTGTGGTGAATGATCTGCTCGCTGGTAAAGTCGATATGCAGCGCCTGCAGGAGTATGCAGACTGGGTCGAGCTCTTGTTCAAGTACGCCGACAAGACAGTGCTCCTTACTGGCAACTATGATGCCCAGGTTGGTGCTTTCGCGACGGGCAAGGCAGTCTTCCTTCATCAGGGCAACTGGGTCGATCCCAACCTCAAGGCTGCGAATGCAACCTTCAAGATGGCTTTTGCGCCCCATGGATCGATGAGAAAGACGACTGATGGTATTTTCGTCGCCGCTCCTTCATTCTATGCGATCAACAAGGATTCGAAAAATGTGGCTCTTGCGAAGAAATTCCTGAATGATCTTGTAACTACTCCCGAAGGCCACACATACATGGTAAAGGATGCCGGCATGATTCCCGCTTTTTCCGGCATCGATCTCAATCCTGAAGGCCAGCTTTCCAAATCTGTGCAGCAGTGGTCAGCAGCTGGCAAGGTGTACAGCTGGAATCAGTACTATTTCAGCGGCGACTTCAGAGACAAAGTCCTTACGCCGATTTACAACCAGTTTGCAGCTGGCAGCATCACAAAGGCTCAGTTTGTCGATCTGATGGCAAAAGCCTTCAAAGACAACGCGAAAAAGTAAGCTGCGTACATAAAGGATTGCGCGTGTTGAAAAGAGCCGCTTGCGTCACTATGATAGATGCAGGCGGCTTTTCTGTATCACCGTAATACACTGAATGGTGAGTTGCTGAGGGGGCCATATGACAAAAAGAACAGAATCATCGCTTGTTTTCTGGATATTTCTGGCGCCGGTGCTTTTTGCGTTCATCATGGTGATGGTCATCCCGTTTTTCCTTGGATCATACTATGCTTTTACAAACTGGTCTTCTTCGGCGCGCGTCGATGGCGGTCTGCGCTTTGTGGGTCTGCAGAACTTTATGGAGAGCTTCCGGGATCCCGCATTTCTATATTCATTTAGTATCACCTTTGCCTACACGATTTTGAATATGATCGCGATCAATGTGGTAGCATTCGCGCTGGCGCTTCTGGTGACAGGCGAGCTTCGACTCAAGAATGTCTATCGAGTGGGCTTTTTTGTGCCGAATCTCATTGGCGGCCTCATTCTCGGTTATATTTGGCAATTCATATTCAACAATGCCATTCCTTCTTTGGGCCGAATCATACCTGTGCTGGGGCGCACAAGCATTTACGGTGACTATGTTTTTGACGCTTGTGAATTCCTTCAAACAGTTCGATGTGAATGTCTCGCTGACGAGCGGCGGCCCTTCGACCATGCTGATGGGGCAGCCGATTCTTGGCACTGAACTGCTTGCGCTCAACATTTACAATACCGCATTTATATCGAATAAGCTTTCGGTAGCGCAGGCGAGGGCATTTGTGTTCTTCTTCGTGCTGGCGATCATCTCGATTATTCAGGTGTATGTGAACAAGAAAAGGGAGATCGAGCTATGAAGCAGCAACGTTCGCGAAAGCCTGGCATGATTGTCGCAGAAGTCGTGACGGCGCTGTTATTTATCCTTTTTTTGTTTCCGTTCGTGCTTGTGCTTCTCAATTCAGCCAAAACTTCTTTTGAGGTGACGCAGTATCCGCTGGCATGGCCAAGTCGCTGGGGGAACATAATCGACAATGTTGTAAAAATATGGACGAGTGAATCGGTGCGCTATCCGAGCTCGCTTCTGACCAGTACCATCGTCACCGTGGTTTCGCTGGTGCTGATCAATTTGTTCTCCGCCCAAGCCGGGTGGGTGCTTGTTCGGACAAAATCCAAGATTTCTCAAGTCATATTTTTTATTTTTGTCGCTTCGATGGTGATACCCTTTCAGATCGTCATGTTCCCTCTCTTGTCATGGTTCCGCACAGTGACCGTTGCGACCGGTATCCGCCTGCTGCGCACCTACCTGGGAATTATTCTTGCCTATATAGGCTTTGGTGCACCGCTTTCGATTTTTATGTTTCACGGTTTCATCAAGAGTATCCCGCTGGAGCTCGAAGAGGCGGCGACCATCGATGGCTGTAAAAAACACCAGATTTTCTACAAAATCATTTTCCCGATACTGACGCCCATTCAAGCCACCGTGCTGGTTCTGAACGGCATCTGGATATGGAATGACTATTTGCTTCCGCTGCTTGTGCTGGGCAAGGGCAACGATATCATGACAATTCCCCTTGCAGTTTCCAATTTTGCCGGAGCCTTCGTGAAACAATGGGATCTCATTCTCACAGCCATTCTGATGGCGATGGTGCCGGTGATTATTTTCTTTTTATTTGCGCAGAAATATATTGTGAAGGGCATGGTGGCCGGCGCTATAAAATAGAGGTCGCTGCCGAATTCAGGACAGAAGCACGCGGTAGTATCAGCGCCCTCATTGCCAGGTTGGCAGGATTTCGATAGTATGCGGGCCATGAAAGAATTGCAGCTTAAGCACAAGATCGAGCATGCGACGCCTGCTTTTATATTTCTTTCGGTTATATATGCGACATTGCTCATTATTTCGAATATCACGGTAGTCAAGCTTGTCAAGGTTGGGCCATTTCTTTTGACAGCTGCCTTTTTTACGTATCCAGCTGTCTATATCATCAGTGACATAATGACCGAGATCTATGGTTATCGGCTGTCGATGAAGGCGATATGGGCGAATTTTACTGCGCAAGCGCTCATGTCGGCCGTGCTTGCCTTTGCCACCTGGCTTTCGGGAACCGACAACGTTATCAATGACGCAATGAAGACGCTCTTTTCTTCAACTTGGAGGATTGTTGTTGGCTCCCTCACTGCTTATTGGGTTGGCGACTGGATGAATTCAGCCATTCTCTCGAAAATGAAGGTTGCGCAGAAGGGCAAGTGGTTTTTCCTGCGCGCGATGGGGTCGAGCTTGCCAGCGCACTTTGTCGATACGACCCTGTTCAACATCATCGCATTCCTTGGCGTATGGACTACAGGAGATATTGTCCGCAACGCACTCTCCGAATCGTCGCTTGCCACTGTGTATGAACTGGCGTTTTTCCCCGTAACCTTCCTTGTGGTGAAACTATGGAAGCGCATTGAAGGTATCGATGTATTCGATGAGGGAATCAGCTACGCCCCATTCTGAGAAAGCTTTTCTTGCAGCATGGGGTCAGACCCCTTTTGCATAATATCGAAGCTGGCAGACAAATCCGGCACAGAGACTCGCCGCAGGGTGAGTGACACTCTGCTATCAGCATGTATTCCCCGCGGAATACGCGTCTGGAACTCATATCCGAATTGTGGGATAAAAATCTGCCCTGTTTCGGCTGAAGCATCGAGTACAATACCTTCACCGCGCCAGTCCGGGTTCATGCTGAGATAGACGAGCGTCCAGTGTGCGCGAGAATCTCTTTCTGCTTGGCGGTTCTTAGCTGCCTGGGTACTGTATCTGAACAGCCGCTCATTCATAGTATCAGCGCTCATGAGGAGGGCGGGCTCAGAAGGCGCATTATCTCGCTCAGGCTTGCTCGCTGCAGCAAGAACAGCATGAATCTGGTAGTGCGCAAGCAGGTCCTGATAGCGCCGCAGAGGGCTTGTCACCTGGGAATAAAACGAAAGCCCAAGGCCTGCATGTGCGGAGCACGTTGAACTTACAAGTGCAGCTCGCATCGATCGTCGTCGCATGAAATTTTCCGCAAGACTTAGGCTCGGTCCCGCTCCGCAGCCTGCTTGATTCTCAGAAACAGGCGGGTCTTGGCTCGCGAACGGGAAAGGGATGCCCTTCTCAAACGCCCAGCGCGCTGCTGCTTCTCCTGCTAGGATCATGAGTTCTTGAACGATGCGGGCGGAGCGAGTCTGTGGCACTGGAAGAAAGGTCGGAAGGCCATCGACAACTCGTACCGCTACTTCCGGAAAATCGATATCGACCGCATTCTGGCGGCGCCTGAGTTCTGCTCGAACCGAAGCGATTTTCGAGAGTTTTTGCAAAACAGAGTTGTCCTCGAGCATTGCATCGGCCTGTTCATAGGTAAGCCGCTCAACAGCGACAATGCTTGGGAAAATGGAAATATCAGCGATTTTTCCATCACTGCGAAGCGCTATTCTGAAAGACAAAGCCTTCGATTCCGCGCTAAGCCCCAGGCCCAGCTTCTGCACAAGCGCGTCGGGCAGCATCGGTACGATTTTTTCAGGCAGGTAGAGCGTCGAGCCGCGTTCCATAGCCTCAGCGTCGAGGCTCGAAAATGGTCGGACAATCGATGCTGGATCAGCGACGTGGATCCAGACATTTTCTTCATCGACCGAGATGGCATCGTCCGGATCTTTCGACCATGCGTTATCGATGGCGTACGAGGGGAGAGCCCTCAAATCAAGCCGGTCTATTGCAAGCTCTTTACGTTCTTCGAGTGCAGAAGGGACTTCTGGTTCAGACATAATGCATCCATTGCGTTCCGGCCATGGGTTGACAGCAAGGTTCCAATAACCGCTCGATAGAAGGGCTTCATGCACTGCTTGAGGTGTCAGTTTCATACCAAGTTCGCGGGCAATTGGGCTGTCATCGGTCAGGCCTCGTGCATATCGGCTCAGTTCATCCAGGAACGGCTGGAAAGCCGGATTACCTTTGATCGGTGAAGGATCTTTTTTCTTCCATGCTGTGCGAAATTCGATTAGAAATCCGGCTTTTGCTTCAGCTGCTTCTTTCTTTTTTTGCAGCTTTTCGCGTAGTTTATCCTGTTCCGCTTCGCTTCGGATGCGGACTCCTTCATCGAGCGTTTCCACGGCAGGGTTATTCGAAAGTTCCCGCCATGCAATGACGATATGCTCAGCTCTTGGATCGCTCCATGCAAGTTCGGCAAAATCCTTCCAGGAAATAAGGGGGATGCCTTCTGGATGCTCGGTCTGAAGGAGGTCTAGTGCTTCAATGACTTCGTCTGGAGCCTCTGGAGCCCGATTTTCGGGGAATCTGCTGATCGGGCCGCTATGAGCCAAGGCTACATCTTTAGGCCGAACGCGCTTTTCTTCTGCATCGATGGTTCGAATCGAAATCCGATCCAAATCAGCAGCTACAACGATGGCTGGCCGACCTTTGTACATGACAAGCGAATTGATAGGGAGCATGACTTGTTTATAGTCCGGAAAGTGCCGATATACAATAGTAGACCATAGATAGCATTGCTTAGCGGGCATGCGTATGATATATTTCGTCTCTGTGAGCATATTGCACTAAAATTTGAAAAAATAAGAGGAGATGGAAATGACGGCTTTGTTGGTTGGTATTGGACTGATTATTCTTTCGGTGCTCATGGTGCTTCCTGGCGTTCTGGGATGGTGGAACGATGTGCTGGCCTTTCTGCGCGGTGCCATTCCGGTTTTTGCCGTCTTGATCGGCGCTTTGGCAGTGTTTATTGGAATTGCCGACATCAAGGACAAAATCGAAGAAAAGAAAGAAGAAGAAAAATCGAAAAACGAAGAAAATGAGCAGGAAACAAAGGAAGAGAAAAAGGACTGAGCCTCATATTTCTTGCTGCATGCTTGACAGATTTTTCAATCTGTGGGAATATGCACCCGCATTTTTAGAACACTCCACAATAAGGTGAAGGTATACATAGATGAAGACTGTATTTGTAACTGCTGCGACAGCCGAGCGGAAATGGTACATTATCGATGCTGCTGGCAAACCTCTTGGTCGTGTGGCAGCAAAAGTTGCGTCGATTTTGAGAGGGAAAAATAAACCGACATTCACACCAAGCCAGGAAACAGGCGACTACGTTATCGTTATCAATGCTGACAAGGTTGCTGTGACCGGCAGGAAACGGCAGAATAAGATGTATTACCATTATACAGGCTTCCCCGGCGGACTTAAGGATTACAGCTTCGACGAGCTGATCGGTCGCAATCCGATTTCTCCGATGGAACTTGCCATTCGCGGTATGCTGCCCAAAGGGCCGCTCGGGCGCAAGCTATTCAAGAATGCAAAAGTGTACGCTGGCCCGAATCATCCGCATGCGGCACAGATGCCCATTGCAATCGATCTCTGATAAGGAAGGGGAACGAAATGGTTAAGAATATCAACCTTGGTATCGGTACAGGTCGTCGCAAATGCGCAATTGCCCGTGTGTTCCTGCGTGAAGGTACTGGCAAAATAATTGTCAACCAGAAAGAACTCAAGGAATACTTTCCGATCGAGGACCTTGTAGCAAAAGTGCGCAAACCCTTCCTCGTTACCGACAGTGAAAATAAATTCGATGCATTCATCACCGTTGTTGGCGGTGGTCCGTCTGGTCAGGCCGGAGCATGTGCGCATGGACTTGCGCGCGCGCTCGCACAGATTGATCCGGCGAATCATGTTTCGCTCAAGTCAAACGGCCTTCTCACTCGCGATCCCCGCATGGTCGAGCGCAAAAAATACGGCCAGCGCGGTGCTCGCCGGAGATTCCAGTTCTCGAAACGCTAAACCATGGCTTTACGGATTGAATCCGTTCACGAAAAGGCCTCCGGAACGCTCGAATTGGCGCTCTCCGGAGGCCTTCTGTTTCATTTCAGCAGCACCGATGTTCGATTATGCGGCATGCGCTTCGACAGCTCTTCAAGAATGCTCATAACAGAAGGGTCCAGACTGGAGATAGTGCCTGGCACAGAAGCAGAAGATGCCATTCTGGAATCGCTGCGGTGTCTGGATCAACTGCATGCTGCTCGAAAGATTGCGCTTGGTATTGTTGCCCGTGCCGAGCAGGGTTCAACTCAGCTGTACGAAAAGCTCGCAAAAAAAGGATTCGATAAAGAGACCGCACGCATTGCTGTTCGATGGATGTGCGAAAATGGCTATGTTGATGACCGGCGCTATGTGAAGCTTCTTCTGCAGTCGCATCTCATGCGGAGAGGGCAGGGACCCGAACGATTGAAAGCCATAGCATGGCCGCGTATCGGTTTATTCGAAAATCCGAAGGCTATTTTCGCTGAAGCATTCTCGAGCATCGAAGAAGAAGACCTTCTCGAAGCAATGCGCCGTAATGCGGAGAACCTGCTCAAACGGGGCAGAATACCTGCCGGCCATCGCCGTGCCGTGCTGGATGATGGAAATGAGGAAAACCCGGTCGCGCCCCTTTCCCATTCGCGCAAATTGGCGTATTTGCGATCATGGTTCAGGCAGGAAGGATTCCCGAATTATGCAATTGACAGATTTTTAGAGTCATGGGAAACTGAGAACAAAGATGAAAGTTGAAAATACTATTTTCCGTTACTTGACAGACCTTACAACTAGATTCAATAATATGTCAGAAATTTCAAGTCGGAGGGGCGTATCGCATGGATGACGATATCCTGACCATTGAAGAAGTAGCCAAGTATTTGCGTGTATCCGAACGGACAGTGTACGACTGGGCTCAGAAGGGCGAAATCCCTTCCGGGAAGATAGGCACAGTTTGGCGCTTCAAGAAAAGCGAGATCGAACGATGGGTAAACGAGCGCCTTTCGTCGAACAGGCCTGTAGCCCTGATCAGCAGCGTACGGATCCAGAATATCATTTCACCTGACCGCATCCTCTTTCTGAATTATCCTTCCAAGCGAGACGCGCTGATGGCGCTTGCAGAAAACCTTGCAAGTGCGCCGCAAATCAAGAACAAGCAGGAGCTTATTTCGGAGATACTGAGGCGCGAAGAACTCATGAGCACAGCAATCGGGAAAGGCATCGCCATTCCTCATGTAAGGCTCAATTCAGTGACCGATCTGGTCGTTTCGATCGGCATTTCCAGGTGCGATATCCAGGATTTCCAGACGCTCGATGATGTGCCTGTCAGGCTTCTGTTCATGATTGCTGCAGCGTATAATCAGCATGCATATTACTTGCAGACGCTCTCTTTCTTCTCGGCGCGGCTCAAAGTTGTAGAGTTGCGGGATGGGCTTCTGAGCTGCAAGTCAGCGCAGGAAGCGTATGATCTCCTGATACGACAGGACGAGTAACGCTGTCCGGGAGGTCGGTGAGCACCTGCAGCACGCAATGGCGTCTCTGCGGGTGCTTTTTATTTTGCAGGAAAGGAATGACTTTGTGTTTCTGAAAAGCCTCGAAATATTCGGATTCAAATCTTTCGCAGACAGAGTGCGCATCGAATTTTCGCCTGGAATTTCTGCGTTGCTCGGCCCGAACGGCTGTGGTAAATCGAACATTGTCGATGCCATAAAATGGGTTGTCGGCGAACAATCTGCAAAAAGCCTACGCGCAGAATCCATGGAAGACATCATATTCAATGGCACTGAGAACAGGCGCCCTCTTTCTGTGGCAGAAGTATCGATCACGCTCGCCAACGACGGCGAAGTGCTCCCTCTCGATGTCCCGGAAATCGAAATAAAGCGTAGATTGTATCGCTCAGGCGAAAACGAATATTTCATTAATGGCAAGCAAGCGAAGCTCAAGGAAGTAAGAGAACTATTCTGGGACACCGGCGTCGGCAAGTCAGCGTATTCCGTGCTGGAGCAGGGACGCATCGACCAGATACTATCTTCCAAGCCCGAAGACCGCCGATATCTTTTTGAGGAAGCAGCCGGGATTACCAAGCACAAGGTGCGAGCCCGCGAAGCAGAGCAAAAACTTGCCAAGACCGAAGAGAACATGCGCCAGATCGAAAGCATTCTGGCCGAAGTGAAAAAATCATACGAAAATCTCAAATCTCAAGCCGACAAAACAATCAAATATCGTTCGCTCAAAGAAAAAATTTTCGAAACGGAGCTCGATCTCTACCTCGTCCGCCTGCGACAGCATGTGCGGGAACGCGATCGCAACAGTGCTCTTTTTGACCAGAAAAAAAAGGAACGAGAGGAGTTGGTACAGCGGATCGAGCGCATGAGCGAAGCGATGTCCCAAGGTCTCGATCTGGTGAATGAACTCGAGGCCAAGCTCGTCGAAATGCAGAAATTGCTCTATGGGCTGGCGGTGGAGAAAAATGGCAAGGAAAAGCAGAAGGTGCTTCTTGCAGAGCGCGTGCGCGAACTGAAGGCCAAAATTGAACAGCTCGAAGGACGTGACCGAGCCATTGCTTCCAAGATTGAATCTCTCCGCGACGAAGAAGGCGAAAAAGAAGCAGAATACGCCGGATATCGCGCCCGCGTCCGCGAAGTCGACGCAAATATTCATACCTTTGATGAAAATATCAACGCCGCAGCGTTGTCGGTCAAAGCAAATGAGGAAACAATCCGCCAGAACGCAAGCGAATCCGCGGAAATTGCACAAAAAACTTCACAGCTGCGGCAAAAGCTCGATGCAATCACCGAGCGCATCGCCGAGCTTGTCGATGAACGGCTGCGTCAATCGGAATCGCACATAGAAGCCCGGCAGGACCTCGAAGCGCAGATACGCCGTACAATCCTTGAGATATCGGCTTCGACTGCAGCCCACGCCCAAAGGCTCGAGGACTTGGTAAACATGCGAGCGCCTATGAGTGCCGAGGAGCGTACCCAACAAATCGAAACAATAAGCGCCGATCTGCGTTCACTATCGCTGCGTTCAAAATCGCTTGAGCAGGATTTTGCGCGCTATACCGCAATTGCACCGACATTCTTGAATGAATTGGTTGCGCCTGAAGGCGTCATGACTCAGAAGCGTCGTATTGATGCCGCGATACAAGCGTACGCGGTGCGCCTTAAAGAAATTGAAGCAGAGAACCAGTCTCTTTCGAGCAGGAATGGCGACTTATCCAGAAAAATCGAAACCTACCGAAAAACGCTCGAAGAAGCAAGGCTGGAAAAAGCGAAAATCCAGGCTCAGATGGAAGCCGCTCAAGAAGCGCTCTCCGTGCTCAGGCGGGAAATCGCGGGCCAGGAAGCTTATAGGCATGAAATCGCGAGCGAGCTGGCTGGAGAACAGAAACGGCTGGAAGAACTTCAGGAAGAAATCGAATCGTTCGAGGAAGAGCTTGCCGAAATCGAGCAAAAAGGCCGCCGCTTGTCAGAAGAAATGGCCGAACTCGAAGCTTCTATCAGCCAGCGCACATCGGACCTCGCCGAGCGCCGCAAGGAATCCTCCGAACTCGAGCAGAAAATGCAGGCACTCCAGCAAGAGCTCGAGAACCTGCATATGGCGGTCGCACAGAGCGAAACCGAAATCAGAAACCTCAAGGATACATTCACCGAACTATATTCAAGAGATCTTCTTTCCTTCGAGTCGCGGATGTACGAAATTCGAAAGCCCATAAGCGAAATTCGCGAAGAGCTTGGCTCAATCAAAGCGGCGCTTGCGGCGCTTGGCTCGGTCAATCTGATGGCTCCGGAGGAATTCGAGGAGATCAAGCAGCGCTACGATTTTCTCTCAGGGCAATACGAAGACCTGGTGCATGCGCGTTCCGATCTTGTGCGGATTACCGACGAGATACGAACAGAAAGTGCACAGCTCTTTATCGATACCTATAACAAGATCAAAAAGAATTTCCACAATATGTTCAGGCGTCTCTTTGGGGGCGGCCGGGCAGAATTGCGCCTTTTGGATACAGACCATGTGCTGGAAAGCGGTATCGAAATCTATGCACAGCCACCCGGCAAAAAACTGGAGAATATCTCGCTGTTGTCAGGCGGCGAGAGATCGCTGACAGCAATCGCGCTTCTGTTTGCGACCTATATGGTGAAACCATCGCCATTCTGCTTCCTGGATGAAATCGATGCAGCCCTCGACGAGGGAAATATCATCAGATTTGTCAATCTCCTGAGGGAGTTTGGGACAGCCAGCCAATTCATCGTGATAACCCATAACAAAAAGACTGTCGCCGGAGCGGATACGCTGCTGGGTGTCACAATGGAAGAATCAGGCGTGACAAAGGCGATCGCCATTCGGGTACAGAACGATGAAAAAGGTGTTCGGCCGGTATATCTGCCTGATGAGCCTTTTCAGGAAGAAGAAGTCGAATATGAAAATGGCCGCCAGCTGGATGACCAGGCTAAATCCGCAAATGCGCCTGTCTGAGCGGACTCGGATGATGGCAAGGAGCAGAGAGCAAGGGGCTTTGCATGAACGCGCATGCGCTTGACGAGCGATTGTTTTACCAGAATCCATGGCTTAAGGAAGCAGATGCCGTAATAAAGGCAATCGAACATGGGGACGCAAATATAGCTGCAAATATATCCGCAAATGCGGCCGCTAATACAACCGCAAATACAGCCGCCCATGCATCCGGAGAGGCGTCCGTACCGAAGAGCAGGGTTGAATCTCTGCGCCTTCTCCTCGATATGACAGTCTTCTATCCGGAGGGAGGAGGACAGCCTCCGGACACAGGTTTTATCGATGACCTGCGCGTTGTCGATGTGCAGGAAATCGATGGGCGCATCTGGCATTTTATCGAGCCATCGGCGAATGCGGGCAGCCCAATGAAACCTCATGCCCCGCTGAAGCCTGGCGACCGCGTGCATCTCCGCATCGACTGGCCGCGCCGTCTCGATCATATGCAGCAGCACACCGGTCAGCATTTGCTGTCGGCAGTACTTGAGCAGGAATATGGGATACATACGCTCTCGTTCCACCTCGGAACCGAATATTCTACAATCGATGTTTCTGCCAAAAGCCCCGAGGAATTGCCATTGACCGACATCGAGGCGAACATCGAAGACTGGATTGCGCATGATGTTTCAGTTCTCGTGCATTATTGCCCGCCAGAGGACATTGCATCTTTTACATTGAGAAAAAAGCCGCCTGCAGATGAAGCGGTCATCCGTGTGGTGGAAATTGAAGGATATGACTGGTCGCCATGCGGAGGTACCCATGTGGAGCGAACAGGTCAGCTGCGAGCGGTCAAGATTCTGTCGCTTGAGCGGTACAAGGGCAATGTGCGCGTATATTTTGCCGCCGGGGCGCGGGCGGTAAGGCTGCTTTCCACAACCTACGAGGAAATGAAAAAGGCAGCCTCTGTGCTTGGTGTTGGCATTGGCGAAATCTCCGCTCGAGCATCCGATACCATAAGCAAAATTGCGACTCTGGAGCGCGCATTGAAAAAAAGCACACAAACTTGGGCGGCCGCCGAGGCAAAGCTTGCAGCGTCTCAAGCTGCGCCACATGAAGTGCTTGAGTTCAGACTTGACGAAGAAGGGGCAGACAGCGCGGCCGAATTGGCCAAGGCTGGGGCATCGCTTGGTCGAGCCGTTATCGCTATTTCTTTATCAGATAAAACAATTATAATTCAAGTGCCGCAGGGCGAGGCTGGTATTTCCCTCGCGGCCATGCTTAAGCCGAGGCTTGCAGAATTTGGCGGCAAGGGTGGCGGTGGCCCGGCCTTTTTCCGGGCCAATTTTTCTTCTGAAAGCGAGCTTGCACGCTTTGCGGAAGAAGCGAAAAGGATGATTGACTCTGCGCGCTAAATTGGCATTTACAATGAAAGGGGGCGCCTGTTATCCGCAAGGCGCTGGCTTAAGTATTCGCGGTCGAGATTGAGCTCATCGATGAAGTAGCGCATCTGCTCTTCTGAGAGCAGATTTTGTTCGGCGTACAGATACACGAGCGCGCGCTCTGCGATGCACGGCACCCTGAGGGCGTTCATCTGGACTTGCCGCCCGGGCCCTTCGGCACAGCGGCTGGAAATGGAAGCATAGAGCCTTGATTCCTCGATATTGCCAACAAGCGCGTTCAATTCTGCGAGCAGGGGTGCAATATTGCCGCGCGCGGCCAGTTCTCCGAAAGGCTTCAGCGTAAAAAAGGTATACTCCTTGCCGGGCAGATAATGGTGCTCGTCACAGCGCGTGCAGTAATTCGGTTCTTTCCCGTCGTGCTTGGTGCGGTCTCCTCCAATGATAATGAGGGGATCGAAGTAGAGCGCAGGACATTCCTCGCCGTCAATCAGGTAGTAGCGGTAGGTATAGAGCGAATCCTTGAGGCATTCCTCATGCTCGCAGTAGGCGGTAAGAGGGATAATGTCGGTTGCGGTCTCCAAGAGGAGCCTTGCAGTCTGATTGAAAATTTCGCGGCGGAAATTGAGCACCAGCGTGGGAAGAATGAACGAGAGGCCGCGCGATTCCGCCTCGTCTTTCATCAAATAGGCAATGCGCTCATCGAAAAAGGCTGCTTCGTCGATAATCCATGTGCCGACTTGTGGATTTTCTGCAATGAGCATTTCGAGGCTGAACGAATCATGCGCAGCGCCAATGCGGTCGCCACAGCGCTCATAACCGCCACGGTACGCAAGGGCGTCATCCGGATAATCCGGAAAGCGGCTCTTGTCCAGGGCAGAACGGACAACAAAGATATCGCGCCGATCGACGGTGCCCGAGCTGGTGAGCTGTGCAGCAGCGCCCTTCTTTTTTAGCGCGACGCGGCTGTCACGCCAGATGCGCGCTGCAAATTCCGTCTTGCCCGAACCCATTGGTCCTATCACAAGCACACGTTTGCCCGCCGATTCAAAATCGTGATGGCGGCTCATGGAATGAATATTGAGTTGTGGGAAACCAAGACTTTTTAAAAATTCAGTTGTTTCGTCATTTGGCTGCATGATGGTTCCTGTGCATGAATCTATTGCAAAGCCGACACCGGCCAGGCCTTTGCAGGCATGTTCGCGTCTGCGACATTCGGGCTCACGCTCGGCGTGCCGAAATGAAGGTATTTATACGGATGGATATCAAGTGCATTCTGATACCAGCCTTGCACATATTCGGTATCGATGACCGAGGCAGCGAAATTGTGGTAGATGGGGAGGCACGCCGCGCCCTGCAGAAGTTCGGTTTCGGCCTTAGAGAGCAACTGCATGCGTGTATCGTCGTTCGCTGCATATGACTGATTCATATAGTCCATAAATTCCTTGTCTTCATAGCCCGCGACATTCAAAGGTGCGCCTGTTGTCCACATCTGCAGGAAGGCCTCGGGATCGGCAAAATCACCGATCCAGGTTTCATGCGCAAGCGTAAAGGAAGTTGGGTCTTTACCGTTTGCAATGTCATCATAGTATGAAGAAGGAGCCATCGGCTTGAGCGTGACATGCAGATCCAGAGCCTTCTCCCACTCGGTTTTGAAGGTAGTCGCGATGGCGCGGGGCTGCTTGTAATCCGCAAAGGCAATGACAATTTCCGGCAAACCCTGGCCATTCGGATAACCAGCATCTGCAAGGAGCTTCAAAGCCTCTTCTTTGTCGGCTTTTTCTATACCCTTTGTCTTTGAGTAGCCAGGGAGCGGCAGAACAAGGGTCTTTGCGGGCAGCCTGTAGGTATCGCTGCTGCGGATCGTGTCCCAGGGCAGAAGGAGCGCAAGGGCACGGCGGACTCTCTGGTCATTCCATGGTGCATACCTGCAGTTGAAGAACCAATAGTGGGTTGAATAGATAGGGAATACCTGAATAGCCGTCTGGAGAAGCACTTGTTCATAGGTGCCAGGGCCATCGAGCCAATGTACATGGCCAGTATTGAAGAGCGATGTCGCTAGATTGTCGTCATCGGTGAACATCATACGCAGCGTAGGAATTTCGACTGATGCGGCATCCCAATATTTCTCGTTTTTTTCAAGCACCAGTTCGCTGTCGGTCATGGAAACGGGACGGTATGGGCCGTTGACTGGATAGGGGATGGCAGCTCTCCAATCCTTGACCCCAATCATCGATGGATGAATGAGAGCAAATGATTGATGACACAGAAGACGGGTAAAGTAGGCGGCCGGCCTCACGAGCGTCACTTCGAGCGTCATCGGATCGATCGCCTTGATGCCCACATGATCAGCCATGCGGTCGGTGCCGAGCCTGTACTCACGTGCTCCTGCAATGATATCGAAAAAGGTCGCGTATTCAGCATTCAGATCGAGCATCCTGAACCAGGAGCGCACAAAATCCTCTGCGGTAATGGGAGTTCCATCTGACCACTGCGCATTCTCGCGGATCGAAAATCGATAGACCTTGCCATCGATGGAACGCGACCATGACTGGGCAAGCGCTCTGACAGGTTCGAGAGTCTGCGGATCGTAGGTAAAGAGGCCTTCATAGAGAGCTGTATGAATCTGCGCTTCGTTGGAGAAAAGGGCCCTCTGAGGATCCAGCTGAGGCAACTGAGCGCCATACACCGTGACAAATTCTGTTTCCTGCGCGCCAATCGGCGCAAGCAGAGCTGCTATCGCGAAGACAGCCAGCGCAAGCCTTGAGTTCATGAATATAAGTATGCGATAAAATAGCAAGGAAGGCAATAAAGATGGGACTCGAAAAAGCATTTGTTCCTGAGCGCCTGGTTGTCGGTGTGCTTTCGTCGGATGAGGCTGCTGAACATGCCGCTTTGGCTGAAATGATCGAGCGCTATGGTCAGCTTTGCTTTCATTCAGCAAGAGAGCCATTTCTCTGGACGCGGTACTACTGCCCGGAGATGGGCGATACCATTCTTCGTTCTTATTGGGCGTTCGAACGGTTGGTCGACCCTTCCATGCTGGCTGCGATCAAAAGGCAGACCAATGCGATTGAGCTGAAGCTGGCGCGGAATGGCAAGCGGACAGTCAATCTCGATCCCGGCATGCTGGGCAGCGCGCGCTTCTGCCTTGCAACGACAAAGGATCACGCTCATCGCATCCCTCTGTCCGATGGCATTTATGCCGAGCTTACCTTGATATTCGAACATGGCGAATTCAATGCCCTTCCATGGACCTATCCCGACTGGGCTTCACCGCCGGTGCGGCAGATGCTCTCCGAGCTGCGGACAGCGCTGCTGGCTGATTTAAAGCGCAGCCGCTCTAACTCCATATGAATTGAATCGCGACATCTTTTCAGAGGTTGGAGCTTTTGGCAGGAATCCTGAATTCGAACAGCGCGCCTTCTCCAGCCCAGCTCTCGGCGCGTACCGTACCGCCATGAGCCGATGCAATATGCTTGACGATTGCAAGTCCGAGGCCCGATCCACCGCCTGATCCGCTCTTGAGGCTGGATTGGCTTCTCGATTTGTCAGCGCGGTAGAATCGTTCGAAAATATGCTCAAGATCCTTTGGTGGAATCCCGGCTCCATAATCCCTCACACGCAAGACAAAATCCCCATTTTCCTGCATTGCGCCCACCATTATTTTGTCATGCGAACCAGAGTGCTGGGCAGCATTGGATATGAGATTGAACGCAGCCTGTTCGATAAGCCCGGGGCTTGCTTCAATTTCAAGTGCATCTGGGCAATCGATGGCAATGAGGCGAATTTCCGGGTATTGCAGTTTGACAGTCTGGGCAGCCTCTTCGAGGACTGGTTTTATGGCGAATCGCTCGCGGACAATCCAGGACGCAGGATCGTGTTCGAGCTTGGCGAGCATGAGCAGATCCGACACAATGCGTTCCATTCGCAAAGACTGATGCAGTATAATGTCAGCCCAGCTTTTGCTTTCCTCAGGTATATCTGCGGTGCTGAGCATTTCGGCATAGCCTCGAACAATCTGGACCGGCGTGCGTAGTTCATGTGACACATTCGCGACAAAATTTTTTTTGGTCAGTTCTATGCGTTTGGATGCAGTTATGTCGCTGATGACGATGACTGCGGCATCCGATTGATTGACGGCAAAGCGCTGTGCACGCGCGCTGAGTATGATTTCGTTTTTATCTTTCAGCATCGAGAATTGCTCGATCGAAGCCTTGCCTTCTCTTAAGCAGGTCTCAATCAGCCCGAGGATTGCAGGGCTTCCGAAAAAGAATGATTCTGTTGTATGAACAGCAGCGGGCGGCAGCCCAAAAAGCCGGTATGCCGATGCATTTGCACTGATAATCTCATGTGGTGCTCGCATTACGATAATCGCTTCTTCGGTCGTATCGAATATAGATTGGAGCTTCTCCGTCAGCTCTGCGACATCCTGCGTCCGCAATTGCAGATTTTTGGCAATTACATCGACGTGCCGAGACGTAGCCTCGAGCTGCATCTGATACAGAGAGACAATCGAGCGGAGTGCGAGCGCAAAAAGAAAAATCGCGAGAATGCCAAAAATCGCAATTCCGATCGCCGAATTATAATTTTTTGCAATAAAAAAACATAATAAAGCAGCTAGGAAAAGCGCTAGGATGCTGACCACGAATATCCTTACCGAGCGCCTGCGCACAGTACTTAGCAGATTTGTCATTCATCCCGGAATCGGTAACCGACTCCCCTCACTGTCTCGATAAGCGATCCTTTTTCGCCGAGTTTTCGGCGTATCGATAGGATATGGACATCGATAGATCGCTCGGTGACTGCGACATCGCCGCCACGGATTTCGGTGATCAGGCGATCTCTCGAAAACACCATGCCAGGGTTTTTCAGCAATACCTCCAGAATGGCGAATTCAGTAGCCGACAAATCGACGGGCAGATCCTGACAGCGCACTTCATGCCGGGCGCTGTCCAGCAAAATCCCTGATTTCTGTACGCGTAATGAGCTGCCTTCATATATATAGGAAGCATCGCTGCGGCGGAGCACTGCTCTGAGCCTCGCCTCGAGCACTTTGAGGCTGAATGGTTTGACAATGTAGTCCTCTGCTCCGAGTTCAAGACCTGCAACCACGTCGGTGTCATCGTCTTTTGCGGAGGTAATGATGATGGGAATGGCAGAGAGCGCAGGATTCTTCTTAAGCTTGCGGATAAACGCAAAGCCGTCCATGCCGGGGAGCATGATGTCGAGCAGGATTGCCGACACCGCACCATCTTTCAGAAATGCGTGAGCATGCTCGGCATCGGGCATTACAATCACCCGGTACCCGGCCCGGCCAAGGCTTGTGGAGATCATCTGCGCGATATCGCGGTCATCCTCGACAAGGAGTATGGTGTCCATTCAAAGCCTTTCCTTTTTCCTGCAGATGTCGCTTGCCAAACTGCACCACAGGCGTGGCATCCTTGGCACGGCAGCTCGTTTCGCGCCGCGCTCATACAATAATTCGCCGCGCGCTGTACTCACTTGTCAACTCGCTTTGCGCCACGCCCATACCTCAATTCGTTTCGCGCTTATGCTCACATGTCAACCCACTTCGCGCCGCGCTCAGAGGTTCAATTCCATATGGATACCTTCTACCATATAGATAATAGATTCGCATGCATTCGTCATGTGGTCGCCAAGGCGTTCAAGGTATCCCGAAACCTGAATGAACTTGGCAACTTTTTCAGCAGCTTCGGGACGAGAGCCTAAAAGCATCACCATTTCATGTATGAGGCTTTTGTGAATATGGTCGATCTGGTCGTCCATGAGGGCTACCTGGCGTGCCTGCAGAGCAGAGCGAGCAATAAAGGCTTGCACGGTACCTGTTATCATGGCTGCGCCAATCTGGACCATCTGTTCGAGCATTTCGGTTTGACGCCATTGCGGTTCGCTGGCAAAGAATTTTGTCGCCTTTGCGAGGTGAGCGGCATAATCGGCACTGCGCTCGAGCTCTGCTGCCATTTTAATCGAACAGAGCAGAAGGCGCAGGTCCCTTGCAACCGGCTGCTGGGTCGCCATTGTCGTTGCGACAAGATCTTCGATTTGGAGCTGTTGGGCATCGATGTCTGCATCGGCTTTTTTTATTTTTTTTGCAGCATCGAGCTCGCGCTCGCGGAAAGCGTGCATCGCTTTCTGCAGCGCTTCGACGGTGGCTGCGCCCATCGAGATGATGCGCGTGTTGATTTCTTCTATCGAGCGCTCGAATGCTTCGCGCGGCATGTGCTTTCCTCCGGTTCAACCAAAACGGCCAGTAAGATACCGCTCGGTTCGTTCATCCGATGGCGAGATAAAGAGCGTACGTGTCGGCCCCACTTCGACAAGGTCACCCATAAGCATGAATGCCGTATAATCGGAAATGCGGCCTGCTTGCTGCATGTTATGAGTAACGATAACTATAGTATAGTCTCTCCGCAATTCTGAAATCAAATCCTCGATATACGAGGAGGCGATTGGGTCGAGCGCGCTGGTAGGCTCGTCCATCAGAATCACTTCGGGCTGCAGCGCAATCGCCCGTGCAATGCACAAGCGTTGCTGCTGGCCGCCCGAAAGCGCAAGCGCATTTTTCTTCAATTTGTCTTTGACTTCCTCCCAGAGCGCGGCTTTTCGAAGGCTCATCTCGACAAGATCATCCATGTTGCCAGTATAACCATGCACTTTAGCTGCCCAGGCAATGTTCTGGTACACGCTTTTTGGAAAAGGATTCGGTTTCTGGAACACCATGCCGATCTGCCTGCGTATGGTGACAGGGTCGATGGAAGAATCGTAGATGTTCTGTGCGCGGAAAATGACTTCTCCGCTGGTACGGGTATTCGGTATGAGCTCGTTCATTCGGTTGAGAGCCCGAAGGAGCGTGCTTTTGCCACAGCCCGAGGGACCGATGATAGCTGTGACATTGCGCTCCCGAAAACCGAGCGAAACATGCTTGACGGCCTCATGGCCATCGCCATAGGTGATGCTGAGGTCTTTCGTCTCGATTATGAATGAATCCGGGCTTTTTGTTTCTTCTGGCATGCTTGGTATAAGCATAATTCAAGGAAATAAGCACAATATGAACAAAATGTTAAAAATCGGTTAATTGAGCGGATTGGCCTTTGGCCTTGATCCGCGAATCAATGCTGAGCTGCAACACTCAGCGAAGCATGAACCTGATGTCGCTTACGCTGCGTACCGAATGGCGTTTCATCCATTCTATTATTCCATCAAGTACCTTGAGCGGCGCGCGCGGATCTGAAAATAGGGCTGTTCCTACCTGGACAGCCTGTGCGCCGGCGAGGAGATATTGAATCGCATCGCTCGCATTGGTGATTCCTCCAAGGCCAATGACTGGAATATGCACTGCCTTGCTCACTTTGTAGGTGGCGGCAACCCCGATCGGGCGTATCGCAGGACCAGATAGGCCCCCTGTGCCCATCGCAATCGCAGGTTTCATTTTTTCGGTATCGATGACCATGCCGACTACGGTATTGATGCATGAAACGGCATCTGCGCCGCCCGCCTCCGCAGCGCGCGCAATCTCCGCGATATCCGTGACATTCGGACTCAACTTGATAATGAGGGGACGCGAAGTTTTCTGCCTGAGCGAGTGTGTCAGACGCTCTACAAGACGTGGGTCTATGCCGAAAGACATGCCGCCCCTGTGCACATTCGGACAAGAGACATTGATTTCGTAGCCGTCGATGCCGGGCCGGCCGGTGTCGGTCGAGGCAAGATGCGCTTCGATTTGCTCGATCACGTGGATATAGTCATCCTCGGTCGACCCCGCGACATTGACAATAATTGGACAACGTCGAGTTTTTAAGGATGGCAGCTTCTCTTTCAAAAATTGCTCGACGCCGGGATTGGCCAGGCCGATGGAATTGATGAGTCCCATCGGTGTTTCGACAAGGCGCGGGGGAGGATTGCCTTCTCGAGGTTCCAGGGTAACTGCTTTTGTGTAGAGCGCACCAAGGGCGTCGATATGGACAAGCTCATCGTATTCTTCGCCATAGCCGAAGGTGCCAGATGCGACTCCGACCGGATTGGGCATGATGAGCGAACCTATGTGCACGCTCAGGTTTAGATCGTACCCAAGGTTGAGAACACCAGCGGGAGAACCAGCTAGACTTTCATTTTTCTTGGATTGCTCTTGGTCTGGGTTTTTCATTGCACATTTTTCTCCCAGTCTATTGTGCGCGCATCGAAGACAGGCCCATCCGCACATACGCGCAAAAATCCACCGGAGACAGCAGGAAGCACACATCCATGGCATGCGCCGACGCCGCACGCCATCCACTGCTCCGCGGAAAAGTGTGCCTGGATTTGATTTTTTGCAGCGAACTGCGCAAGAGATGCCAGCATCGGCCCTGGTCCGCAGCCATAGAGGTGCCATAGCCTTTGGACAAGGCTTTTGCTCCTACTGGCTTTGAGACCGTCAGTCTGCAGCCAGAGTGCTTCGAGCGCATCCCTCACGGTTCCATGAATGCCTGCGGATCCGTCATCGGTCGAAAAGAATGCTTTTTTGAGGAGTTTTTTCCATGAGGGCAGGCCGGCGGCCGAAAAAGAGCTTGAAAAAGGAATAAGCGAAGCGCTTCGGAAGCCAAGCACGAGGATGATCGAGCTCGAACGCGTATCTTTGCTGGCGTCCATATCTCCGCTTTCAGCCGCGCTTGCATATCCGCCTGCGCCCAATTGTTCAGCCAGAAACAGCATTGGCCCTATGCCGATGCCGCCTCCTGCAATAATTGCTTGCTCACCCCGCTCGGGATACGGAAAAGCATTTCCAAGCGGTGCAATGATATCGAGTGAACTGCCTGGCTGTATCGAAGCGAGCGCTCTCGTGCCAGGTCCGCGGACTTGGTAGATCGAATGGGCATAGGCTGGGCGAGATGGCTTCGTTGAGTCTTTTTTTGTCTGTGCTTCCTCAAAGCCTGCAAAGGCAAATGGGCGCCGCAGTATTGTTCCCGCTCCCTGTTCGATCACAGGCGGCAGTGCGGTAAAGAATTGCCCCGGTTTTGGTGCCGGCATGTCCGATGGCCATTCGAAGGCCATGTGCATCCAGTCTGGCGCGATTGCGCGATTGATTGCAACAGTTGCGTTGAATTGGCGCATGGTTCCTACCTGGAGGGGATTCTATCAAAAGGTGCAGGATTTTGATACTATGCTGCGGATGATACAAATACTCATTCTGCTTGCATTTTTGTTTGGCGGTGCCTTGGCGGCATCGATTCGCCTTGCGCCGAAGCCAAGGGTAGTCGAAATATCAATAACTGCAGCACTCTGGCTCTTGCTCTTCAGCATGGGCTTCCGGATTGGAAATAATCCTGAACTTGTCCATTCCATCGGCACGATTGGGCTTTTGGGATTTGCTTCGGCAGTGTTCACGATTGCCGGCAGCTGTATTGCGGTTGTTCTGGTGAGCCATTTCGCTCCAGTGGTTGGATCGGTCAGGAATATCGGCACAGCAGCGCGCGAAGAAAATGGCTTTTCTCTCGCTTCATCAGGATCCGCGGATAGTGAGCCACTCGTTCGTGCTTCTTCGTCTGTGCTCGCGCGGCTTAAGCCGCCTGCAATGCTGCTTTCTGTCGTTGTAGCAGGGTTTATTGCAGGCCTTGTGGTACCCCGGCTGGCATTCGATCCAGGCCTTATCACTGAATGGACGCTGAATGTATTGCTGTTTTTGATAGGCATGCAATTCCGCCAGTCCCAGGTGCCAGTGGCGAGCATGCTCCGGTCTCCGGCGGTTATCGCCTTGCCGCTCGCGACGGCGCTTGGCAGCATGGCCGCGGGGCTCTTGCTTGTACCGTTTTTTTCGCTCCACCC
>Ga0078972_1007285_pt1 | contig 24823 bp, 25 predicted proteins | sample YelNatPaOPGAMG01_FD_67568 | JGI IMG/M metagenome (GOLD analysis project Ga0078972, IMG submission 67568) | Hot spring thermophilic microbial communities from Obsidian Pool, Yellowstone National Park, USA - OP-RAMG-01 (SPADES assembly) (version 2) | ecosystem: Environmental > Aquatic > Thermal...
GGTGGGGGGGGGTGCCCCGGCGGGGCGGTGTGGGGGTTGTTGCGCCGGGGGGGGGGGCCCCCGCGGGGGGGGGGGCTTCGGGCGGGGGGGGGGGGGGGGGGGGGGGGGGGGGGACAACCCCCCCCCCCGTCCTGTCTTGCAGAACCCACCGGACTTCGCGTAAGATGCCGGCCATGGTCACAATACCTGCGCGCGTGGAGGAACTGTTGGAACAGACCGGGCTGTTCAGCCCGACGCAACGGGCCGAGGTGATGGCCGCGCGTGCCGCCGGGGAGTCGCTGGTGGCGGCGGCGGTCAAGTCGGGCGCGGTGCCGGAGGAAAAACTGCTCGAAACGTTGGCGCAGGCGTTGGGCTTGACGTTCACCCGGCTGACCGAGCCGGAAATGGACCCCGCCGTCCGCGCGCAGGTGCCGACCAAGGTCGTCTTCCAATACAACATTCTGCCGATGCGCGCGGAGAACGGCAGCTTGCTCGTGGCGACCAACGACCCGTTCAATTTGACCATGATCGAATCCGTCCGGTTGGTGGCCCGCTGCCGGGTGAAACTGGCGTTGGCCACCGAGGCCGACATCCTCAAGGCGTTGAAGCGCTACTACGGCGTCGGCGCGGAGACGCTCGACGAGTTGATGCAGAAAAACGTCCTCGATCTCGACCTGACCGCGCCGGTCACCAAGGAAGACCTCGAAAGCGACGATCAGGAAGCGAGCGTCGTCAAGTTCGTCAACCAGATCATTTGGGAGGCGTTCAAGGAACGGGCGACGGACATCCACTTCGAACCGATGGAGAACGACCTGCGCATCCGCTACCGGGTGGACGGCGTGTTGCACCAGACGCCGGTGCCGCCCCAGTTGAAACGGTTTCAGGCGGCGATCATCTCGCGGATCAAGGTCATGGCCAACATGGACATCGCCGAAAAACGCCTGCCGCAGGACGGCCGGATCAACGTCCGCAGCAGCGGCGAAGAAATTGATGTCCGCGTTTCAACCATTCCCACGTCCTACGGCGAGAGCGTCAGCCTCCGGTTGCTCACGCGCAGCAGCATCTTCCTCGGTCTCGACAAACTCGGCCTCAGCCGCGACGACGAGAAGATTGTCCGCAAACTGGTGGAACTGCCGCACGGCATCATTTTGGTGACCGGCCCGACCGGGTCCGGCAAATCCACGTCGCTCTACGCCTTCCTCTCGACGATCAACTCGATTGATCAACGGATCATCACCATCGAAGACCCGGTCGAATACGAACTGCCGGGCGTGAACCAGATTCACGTGAAACCGGACATTGGCCTGACGTTTGCCAGCGGCCTCCGGCACATTCTCCGGCAGGACCCCGACGTGATCATGGTCGGCGAAATCCGCGACCGCGAGACGGCGGAAATCGCGATCCGCGCCGCGCTGACCGGGCACCTGGTCTTCTCCACCTTGCACACCAACGACGCCGCCGGCGCGGTGACGCGCCTCGTGGACATGGGGATCGAGCCGTTCCTGGTGAGTTCGTCCGTCGAGGCGCTGATCGCGCAACGGCTGGTGCGGACGATCTGCGCGAAATGCAAGGAGGAGTACCGGCCTGACCCTGAATTGCTGCGCGAAGTCGGCTTCCCGGCCGGCGACGGCCCGGTGACGCTTTACCGGGGCCGCGGGTGCGAGGATTGCCGGTTTACCGGGTACAGAGGGCGGACCGGCATTTACGAGATTTTGGTGCTGCATGAATACCTCCGGCCGCTGATTATCGAGCGCGCCTCGTCCACGACACTCAAGCAGGCCGCCGTCAGCCACGGCATGAAGACGTTGCGCGAGGATGGCTGGGCGAAAGTCCGCGCCGGGATCACCACCGTGGAGGAAGTCAGCCGCGTCACCCAAGAAGACGAAGCGTTGGCGGAAACGTGATTGCGGACTTTGGCGTGCGGCAGCTTGCCGCCGCCTTGCCGGTCGCGGCCGATTCCGGCAGGATGTGCACGTGATGAAGCGGGGGAGTCTAGCGGTCGTGTTGACCGGCGTTTTTCTGACCGGCAGTGTCCACGCGCAGTGGAATTACACCACCAACAACGGCGCGATCACCATTACAGGATACACCGGTTCGGGCGGGGCGGTGGCGATTCCCGGTATTCTCAACGGCCTGTCTGTTGCCAAGATTGGGACCAATGCTTTCTTACGCAATACCGGCTTAGTTTCCGTCACTGTGCCCAACACTGTGGCCATCATCGAACTGGGTGCGTTCGCATACTGCCCGTCGCTCACGGGAGCCTGCTTCAAGGGAAACGCTCCCAGCATTGGCTCGTCGGCGTTCGACCTGAGTACGAATGCAACTGTCTACTACCTGCCGGGGACGACCGGCTGGACGAATCCGTGGGGCGGGCGGCCGACCGTGTGTTGGAATCCGACGGCACGGAATCTGGGTGCGGCGTCGAATCAGTTCGGGTCCGACATCACCGGCAGCAGCAACTTGGTCATCGTGGTGGAGGCCTGTACGAACTTGGCCGGTAACGGTTGGGTGCCGGTCAGCACCAACACGTTGACCGGTGGGGTGTCGTCGTTCAGCGATCGGGAGTGGACGAATTCTCCGGCCCGGTTTTACCGGTTTCGCCCGGGATTGTGACCGGCGGGAAGCCTGAGGCAGGAGGCAGACACAGGCACGGCGGCGACAGCGCGCCGCCCTCCGGAAGTTCGCAATTCGCATTTCGCGATTCGCATTCAGGTGTAACCCGGTGTTGCCATTGGGGTGGTCTTCCGGTACGGTGACGGGCGTCGAACGGATATGGCGACGTTTCAATACAAGGCGAAGACGCCGGGCGGGGAAGTGGTCACCGGGACGCTGACGGCGGGCGACCGGCGGTTGGCGTTGGTGCAGCTCAACCGGATGGGATATTTCCCGTTGACGGTGGATGCGGCGGGCGCCGCGTCCGCCCAGAGCGCGGCGAAACCGAGCGCGGTTGCGGGGTGGCGGCACCGGGTGAGCCGCCGGGATGTGCTGACGTTTTCGCAGCAGTTGACGAGTCTGCTGCGGTCGGGGATGTCGCTGAGCGAGGCGCTCGGCGTGTTGGAGAAACGGACGCAGAAGAAGGCGATGGCCGAGGTGTTGGGGCAGATCCGCAACGACATCGTGCAGGGGGCGAGCCTGTCGGATGCGTTGGCGAAACATCCCAAGTTGTTTTCCAAACTCTACGTGAATCTGGTGCGGGCCGGGGAGGCCAGCGGCGCGCTCGACGAGGTGTTGGTCCGGTTGGTCCAGCACTCCGAGCAGACGGCGGAGGTCCGGGAGAAGATCGTCAGCGCGTTGATTTACCCGGCCATCGTGGTGCTGGGCGGGGTGGCGACGATCATTTTTTTCATGACGGTGATGGTGCCGCGGTTCGCGCAGATGTTCAAGGAACTGGGCGGGACCATGCCGTTGCCGACCCGGATCCTGATCGGGCTCAGTGACGCGGCGGTGAAGTTTTGGTGGATCCCGGCGGGGCTGATCGTGGTGGCGGTGATTCTCTACCGGCAACAGGCGCGCACGCCGGCGGGACAGTTGCGGCTGGACGACTGGAAACTCCGGTTGCCGATCATCGGCCGGATGATCAAGCTCGGGGCGTTCACGATGTTTGCGCGGACGCTGGCGACGTTGCTGGAAAACGGCGTGCCGGTGCTGAATGCGCTCCAGATTGTCGAGGAGACCATGAACAACCGGCTGATTGCGCAGGAAATCCGCGAGGCGCGCGCGCGGGTGACGGACGGCACGAGCATTTCGGCGCCGTTGGCCAAAGGAAAAATCTTTCCGCCGCTGTTGATTGACATGCTGGCGGTCGGCGAGGAAAGCGGCGAGGTGGTGCCGGTGCTCAAGACCATTGCCGACACCTATCAACAGGAGTTGGCGCGGACGTTGAACATTTTCACGACGGTGCTCGCGCCGGTGATCATCATCTTCGTCGCGCTCGGGGTGGGCGCGATTGCGTTGAGCGTGTTGACGGCGGTGTTCAGCATCACGTCGGGACTGGGGAAATAGGGAGGAACCATGAAAATCAAATCGCAAGCCGGGTTTACGTTGTTGGAAATCTTGTTGGTGGTGGTCATCATCGGGATGCTGGTGACGATTGCCGTGGTGCAACTCGGGCCGCGCACCGCGCAGGCCCGCGACGTGGCCTGCCGGGAGCAGATCCGCAACTACGGCACCGCGCTGGACCTGTACGAGTTGGACAACGGGTTTTATCCGACGACGGAGCAGGGGTTGCAGGCGTTGATTAGTCCGCCGTCGTCGCCGCCGGCGCCGCAGAAGTGGAAAGGGCCGTATCTGAAACCGCCGGTGTTGCGGGATGATCCGTGGGGCAGCAAGTACATCTACAAGTATCCCGGCGAGAAGAACCCGACCGGCTATGATTTGTACTCGCCCGGCCCGAACATGGTCGAAGGCGATGCGGACGACATTGGCAACTGGCAATAAGTCGCCCAGCGGATTCACGCTGATCGAGCTGAGCGTCGTGGTGTTCATCCTTGCGTTGCTGGCCGGGGTGACCGCGCCGTATTTTGTCCGATCCTACAACAGCGCCGTGCTCGCAGCGGCGGGCCGGGAGTTCATAACGGCCTGTGAGTTTGCCCGCTATCACGCCGTGCTCCGGCAACGGGAGGCGGCGTTGCATGTGGATGTGGGCCGGCAAGTCTACTGGGTGGCGCAAGCCGCCGACCCCGGTGGGGCTGAACAACCGCTGAAAACCATCGAGGTCAATCCCCGGGTCCGGTTGGTGGCCGCACAGGTCGGACAGGAAAACGCGGAATCGAAGGGCGAAGTGGTCGGCCGGTTCTACCCCAACGGCACCGCCGACTCGTTGCAAGTGGTCTGGGAAGGCCGGGAACGCGGCGAATCGTTGACGATTCTGGTGGATCCGGTGACGGGACACGCCGCGCCGCGGGAGGCCTCGCGATGAGCCGCCGCGGCGAACAGGGGTTCATGCTGTTGGAGGTGTTGCTGGCCTCGTTTCTGGTGGCGGTGGGGTTGATGGTGCTGATTGAGAGCCTCGGCCGGTGCATCGCGGCGGCGCGGACGGTGCAGCATTACGCCATCGTCGAAGTGTTGCTGGCGAACAAGAGCTACGAGTTCCGGGTCGAACGCCCCAAGGACGTGGATGACGCGACGGGGACGTTCCCGGATTATCCGGGATTCGAGTGGCAGCGGAAGTTGGAGGCCACGGACGTCGAGGGCCTTTGGAAACAAACCATCACGGTGTCGTGGACGGAACACGGCGAGCCGTGCACCGACGAAGTCGTCGAGTACCGGTACCTGCCGGACAAACCGCAATGACCGCGCGCGCCCCCAAAGGATTTACGTTGCTGGAGCTGCTGCTGGCGGTGACCGTGCTCGGGCTGGTCATCACCTCGGTCTACCGGACCTGGAACACGTCGCTGACCGGCTGGAAACGCGCCGCGGAAGTCAGTGACGCGTTCCAACGCGAACGGGTGGTGATGGACGTGCTGGCGGAACTGACGAAATCGGCGGTGTACTTCCGGTCCACGCGGGACCTGTACCAGATCACCGGCACGTCGGCGACGACCAGCGGCAGCAACACGGTCAGTTTCGTGACCGGGTCGGATGTGCTGTTGCCGCCCGACGAACTGATGGTGGCCGGCTTGCGCCGGGTGACGATTGCCCTGCACCGGGACGAGACTGGGCAGACGTTTCTGGGCGTGGAAAGCGTGCCGGCATTGCAGGCGGAGAATGCGGAGGCGCCGGCGCTGCGGGTGATTTCGACGGAAGTGACCGGGTTTGCGGCGCGGTTCCGCAACCCGCGCGACGGTTCGTGGAAGGACGAATGGTCGGACCGGGCGACCATCCCGGACGCCATCGAATACACGGTGGCGTTTGGCGACCCCCCGGTGACGGTGACGCGGGCGATGGAGCTGCCGGTCGCGCAGGCGACGCTCGGCGACAACCCGAACACGCAGGACACCACAAATGAAGTCCGGCGCCGCGAGTTCGACCCGCAGACCGGGGGGTTGGTGACGCCATGAACCGGGACCGCGGCGTGGCGATGGTGTTGGTGCTGTGGGTGCTGTTGGTTTTGTCCTTGTTGATTGGCGGGTTTGCCTTCACAATGCACGTCGAAACACGGTTGGCGTCGTTTCGGCGCAAGGAGTTGAAAGCGGAGATGTTGGCCCGCTCCGGGGTCGAGGTCGCCCGGATGCAGTTGTTGTTGGCGGCGCAGGCGGCCACCAACGCGCCCTACGATGCGCGCAACCAATCGTGGGCGACGAACGACCTGTTGTACGTGGATCATGAGTTGGGCGAAGGAACGTATTCCGTGACGGTCATGGACGAAGAGAGCAAGTTGCCGGTCAACAAAATGTCGGAAGCCCAATGGAGCCGGTTGTTGACCCAGCTCCAGGTGGACCCGTTTGATGCGGATGTGATTGTGGACTCGATTTTGGACTGGATTGACGAGGACGACCGGCACCGGCTCAACGGTGCCGAGGACGACTATTACACCACGCTCCAGCCGCCCTACCGGGCCAAGAACGGGCCGCTGGACCGGGTGGAGGAGTTGCTGCTGGTGCGCGGCGTGACCCCGGAACTGTTTTACGGTAAACCCGCGGAAAAACCGGATGATGTCGCCCTGCCCGGCCTGGCCGAGTTGCTGACGACCACGTCGTCCGGGCATGTGAACGTCAACACCGCCAGCCCGCTGGTGCTGAAAGTCTGGTTCGGGTTGGACGACGTGCACGTGGATGCCGTCGTCGGCCGCCGCGAAGGCGCCGACAACATCCTGGGCACCGACGACGACCAGCCGTTCACGAGCGTGCAAGATTTTGCCGCAGTGGCCAGCAGCGGCCAGGGGGGACGGGTGGTTACGACCGGCGCGACCGTGAAATCCACCTATTTCACCATCAAGTCAACGGGCGAAGTGGCCGGGGTCAAACGCACGATTCTGGCAACGGTGCGCCGGCAGAACAATCAGGTCACGGTCGTTCTGTGGCGCGAAATGCGCGGCGGAGGGGGCGCGTGAAATTCGACGCGTGGATCGGGCGGTGGACGAGCCTCCGCAAATCGCGCGGGTGGGCCGGGGTCTTTTTCAGTCCGGCCGAACTGCAAGCCGTGATGGTGGCGCCGGCCGGCGAATCGCGGGCGGTGAGCGCGCCGTTACCGGTGGAAGCGGCGGTCCAGAGTCTGCGCCAGCAGATGGCTCCGGACCAATTTCAGATCGTGACGGCCGTGGGCGCCGAGGATGTGCTTTGTCAGATCCAGCGGTTGCCGACGGCCAACGATGCCGAATTGCGGCAGATGGTGGAACTGCAGATTGACAATCTGCTGCCCGTTCCGGCGGAGGAGGCGGTGTACTCGTTTGAGTCGTTGGGGACCGCCGACAATCAGACCTGGGTGGTCGTGGCGATTGCCCGCAAGGACGCGGTGAATCAGCGCGTGGCCGCCCTCGAAGCGGCCGGGTTGCCGCCGGCGATTGTGACCGTGGACGCGCTGGCGGTGTTTCGCGCGTTGCTGCGGCGCGAGGCGTTGCCGGTCGATGACCGCCACAACAGCGCGCTGATTGTCACCCCCACCGCGGTCCATCTGGTGGTGTACGCGCGGACGACGCCGCTGGCAATCCGGTCGCTGGTGTTGCCGGTGGACGGGGATTGGCGGGCGGAGTTGCAGCGGACGTTGCTTAGTCTGGCCGCGGGCGGGGCGGCCGGCGCGCCCGGCCGCGTGACGGTGGTCAACCTGACGGCGGCGACACAGCCGGTGGCCGCGACGGTCGCCGCGGAATTGGGCGGCACGTTGCTGGCGGACGGCGCCGTGCCGACGCCGGCGGCGAGTTTGTGTCAGGAATGCGCGGAGGGCGGCGGGTTGAATCTCCTGCCGGACGAATGGCGGCAACGTCGCCGACAGGCCCGGTTGCGCCGGGATTTGTGGCGCGGCGGGATCGCGGCGGCGGCGGCGGCGGCGGCGGTGACGGCGGCGCTGGGCCTGTCGCTGCTGTGGCGCCAGTGGCAGTTGCGCGACGTGCAGGCGGCGGTGGCCCGGTTGCAACCGGAGTATCGCCGGGCGCGCGACATGCACAGCGAAATGGTGGCGATGCAGCGGCAGTTGGACACGAAGTATTCCGCGTTGGAAGTGCTCCGGGAAGTCAGCCTGCGGTTGCCGGATGCGGTGAAACTGACCGGGTTCGTTTTCAAGAAAGACCAGAAAGTGACGTTGCGCGGGCAGGCGCAGACGGCCGGCGCGGCGTTGGAATACGTCGGCCAGTTGGACAAGTGCGAGTTGTTTGGCGAAGTGAAAACGGTTTCCATGTCCACGCCGCCCGGTGGCGGTTTGACGAAGTTCGAGGTGGATTGTAGGCTCAAGACCGCGGCCGCGGTGGCGCCGGTCGTCACTCCAGGCAATCGAAAATGGCGCTGAACAAACGGGAACGCAATTTGTTGGTCGCCACGATCGCCATCTTGGTGATCGGCGGCGGCTATTTTCTGCTGGTGCCGCTTGTGCGGGCGTGGCAGCGGGTCGGCGCGGACCTGCGCAATCAGCGGCGCGAGTTGGCCCAGATTGAGGCCACCGTGGAACGCGCCCCGCAGTGGGCGGTCGAATATCAGGAACTGCAACAGAGCCTCGGCCAGCGTTCCGAGAAGTTCACCACGAAACTCGACGTGATGAAACGGATCGAGGAAATTGCCGCCGCCACCGGGGTGGTCATCAGCACCCGGCGCGAATTGCTGGAGGTGGACAAGGGGTTGTATCGCGAGCTGCCGGTGGCGTTCACGTTGGAGGCGACGACGGAATCGCTGGTGCGGTTCCTCTACGCGCTGCAAACCGGGTCGGGCTTCATGAACGTCGAGCAACTGCAGGTGACCGGCCGCGCGGACAATCCGACGATTTTGCGGTGCGACATTCAGATTCGGGCGTTGGCCGGCAAGACGGGGGGACCGGCGGCATGAGGCGGTTCTGGTTGTTGTGTTTGGCGGCGGCGGCCGCGCGCGCGGCGGAGACCCCGGACTTTGCGCGGTACCAGCCGATCATTGAGCGGTCGCCATTTGGTACCGTCGGCCCGATCGGCGCCGCCGCGCCCGCGGGGTTTGCGGCCCGGTTCGCATTTGTGGGCGTGGTCACGACGGTGGACACCAACCAGGTGCTGGCGATGATTCAAGACAAACAGACCAATCGGACCTACTTCAAAGCGGTGGGCGAGATGATTGATTCCGTGAAGGTCCTGCAAATCCACGAGCGACCGGCCAAGCTGGTGTTGCAGCAGGGGGTGGAGCAGGCGACACTCGCCTACGAAGCGCGGGCGGCAACGCCGCCGCCACCGGGGGCCGGGCCGGGCGGCGCGGTGCAACAACCGTTGCCCAATGGCCAGCCGCCCATGCCCCTGCCGTCGGTGCCGCGGCGGATTCCATTCAGACGAGGAGGTTGATGAACGTGCGGACACAAGATTGTTGGTTGATGATCGGGTTGAGTTGTGTGCTCGGCTTGGCCGGCGCAGCGCGGGGGCAGGAGCCCGCCGGCGAACCGCCGGCGCCGGACCTGGAACCGCCGGCGCCGGCAGCGGCCCCGCTTCCCGGGCCGGTCGCGGCACCGGAAGCGGCGCCCCGTCCGTCGCCCCCGCCGTTGCAACCGGCCGCCAAGACGGGCCCGACCGTGGAGATCATTGATTTCAACAACACGCCGGTGCCGGCCGTGTTGGAGTACTACGCCCGTCTGACCGGCCGCTCGATCATTGCCGCTCCGAATCTGGCGGGGACGATCACCTTCCGGAGCCAGTCGCGGTTGACGTTGGACGAGGCGTTGCAGGCGTTGGACAGCGTCCTGGCGATCAACGGGGTCGGCGTGGTGCCGATGGGGGAGAAGTTCCTGAAAGTCGTTCAGATCGCCTCGGCGAAACAGGAGGGGCTGCCGTTCGGGTACGGGCCGGGGCGGCAATTGCCGGCGGGCGACACGATCATCACGCACGTGTTGGGCTTGAAATACGCGGATGCGGCGGAGGTGGTGGCGGCGTTGCAGCCCTATTTGCACCCCTACGGTCAGTTGCTGCCGTTGGCAAAGTCCAACAGCATCCTGATCACCGATACCGGCGCGAACATCAATCAGATGACCGAGATTGTGAAGTTCATTGACCAGCCGTCGGCGTTGCGGATGGAAACGAAAGTGTATACGTTGGAGCGGTCCAAGGCGGCCGAGGTGGTGCAGCGGTTGCAGTCCATTGTCCAGGAAGCCCAACAGCTCGGCGCCCGCGCCAGCGTTCCCACTTCGCTGCCGGCTCCGACTCCGTCCGCGCCCGCCGTGCCGACACCGGTGCCGACCACGATTCGCACGGTGCGCGCCGGCACGACCGGGGCCATCGGCGAAGAATCGGTCGTGGAAGGCAAGGTCATCATCACCCCCGACGAGCGGACGAACAAAATCTTCCTGCTGAGCCGGCCGTCGAATTTTGCCTTTTTTGACCGGTTGATTCAGGAACTGGACGCGAAGGTCGAGCCGGATGTGGTGATGAAGGTGATCGAGTTGAAGTACGCCAGCGCCGAGGATGCGGCGTCGTTGTTGAACGCGCTGATTACCGGGTCGAGCCTGGTGACGACGCGGCGGGCGACGACCGGCACCGGCGCCACCGGCGCGAAGACGACCGCGCCGACGATTTCCACCACCGGGGGCGGGACGAGCGGGACCGGGCAGCCGGCGGCGTTTTTGCAATATGCCGGGGGAGTGCGGGTGTTGCCGGACACGCGGACGAACTCGTTGTTGATCATGGCGACCAAGGAAGACATGGAACGCCTCGAGGAACTGGTGCGCGGCATTGATACCGCGGTGGCGCAGGTGTTGATCGAGGTGGTCATCGGCGAGGTGAAGATGGACGGCAAGATGGAGCTGGGGGTCAACTTCCTGCAGCGGGTTTTCCAGGGCGGCGAACTGAAGAACATTCTCGGCACCGCGGTCTCCGCAGACAGCAGCGGCAACGCGACACCAAACCCGCAGAACTTGACCGCTGCGGCGCTGGGCAGCTCGCCGGCCGGGGCGACGGTCTCCAGTGCGTTGACGTACTACGGCACGTTCCAACACATGAATCTCGACGTCGCGATCAAGGCGTTGGCCAGTTCGTCGAAGTTCAAAGTGTTGTCCACGCCGATCATCCAGACGTTGCACAATCAGGAAGGCAGCATCGTCGTGGGGGAATCCCGCCCGGTGGTGACTTCGACGATTTCTTCCATCACCAGCACGACGACCACCAACACGTCCAGCGGCTCGTTGCAGGCGAGTGTGGACTATAAGGATATCGCCATTGAACTGAAGGTGACGCCCCGGATCAATCCCGACGGGTACGTGACCATGGACATTAATCAGAAGATCAATGACGTGGGCACGGAATTCGTCGTGGGCGGATCGTCGGTGCCCTCGATCACCAAACGAGAAGCGAAAGCCTCGGTGATGGTGAAGGACCGCAGCACCATCGTGTTGGGCGGGTTGATCCGGGAAAACAACACGGTGACGGAGTCGAAGGTCCCGTTCTTCGGCGATATCCCGCTGCTCGGGCACCTGTTCAAGAACAAGTCCACGGTCAAACAACAAACGGAGTTGATCGTCTTCATCCGGCCGACCGTCCTGCGCAGCGCGGCGGAGGCGGCGTCGGCGGCGCGGAACCGCGCGTCCCTGATGAAAGCCGGCGCGGAGTTGAAACTCGACGAGCACATCAGCGGGGATGGGGCGTCCACGAACAATGTCCCGGCGCCGCCTGCCCCCAAGAAGAAGTGGTGGTGGCCGTTTGGCCCTTGAGCGCGCGCATGCACCGGTGGTGGGAACGCTTGGTTGGCCTGGTGTACCCGCGCAACTGCCGGCTGTGCGCGACGCCGTTGACCGAAGCGGAGCCGGGCGTCGTCTGCGCGGCGTGTCTGGCCCAGGCGAAACTGATTGAGCCGCCGTTCTGTCAACGCTGCGCCCTGCCCTTTACCGGAGCGATCACCGACACGTTCACGTGCGGCTACTGCGCGCGATTGGAATTCCGGTTCGACCGGGCCGTGAGCGCCTGCCGGGCCGAGGGCGTCGTCCGCGACTGCATCCACCGGTTCAAATACCACCGGGAACTCTATTTTGAACGGCATCTGGCCGATTGGCTGATCGGCGCCGCCCGGCGGTGGGTGGATTGGACGGCGGTGGACGCCATCGTGCCGGTGCCGCTGCATCCGCGCAAACGGCGGCACCGGGAGTTCAACCAGGCGGAGGTGTTGGCCCGGTCGTTGAGCCGGGCCATGGCCAGGCCGGTGATGGTTGGCAACCTCCGGCGGATCAAGGATACCGAGACGCAAACCCGGCTCGGTGCCGCGGAGAGAGCGGCGAATCTGCGCGGCGCGTTTGCGGTGCGCGACCCCGCCGGCGTGGCCGGGCGGCGGCTGGTGCTGGTGGACGACGTATTTACGACTGGTGCGACGCTGGACGGCTGTGCTAAGGTTCTGCGCCTTGCGGGAGCGGCTCAGGTGACGGCCCTCACGGTGGCCCGAGGAATCTAAACCATGACGGTATTCAACGACAAAGAAAAACCCAAGATCACGGCAGCCACGACCAAAAAACGGGAAATCCCGAGCGGGTTGTGGGTGAAATGCAAGGAATGCGGCGAGATGCTGTTCAGCAAGGAACTCGCCGCCAACCTCGGCGTCTGCCCCAAGTGCGATTACCATTTCCCCATGACCAGCCGCGACCGGATCGCGATGCTGGCCGACGAGAACACGTTCCGGGAATTTGACGCGGATCTGACCAGCGTGGACGCGCTGAAATTCACCGGCGTGGCCGCCTATGCGGAACGGCTCAAAACCTATCAACGCCAAACCGGCCTGCGCGACGCCGTCGTGACCGGCCTGTGCAAGCTCGACGGCCACGACGTTTCACTGGCGGTGATGGATTTCAGCTTCCTCGGCGCCAGCATGGGGTCGGTGGTCGGCGAAAAAATCACCCGCGCCATCGAGAAGGCGACCGAGTTGCGCATCCCGGTGATTATCGTGGCCGCCTCCGGCGGCGCGCGGATGTACGAAGGCATTCTGAGTTTGATGCAGATGGCCAAGACCAGCGGCGCGCTCGCCGTCCACGCCAGGGAAGGCCTGCCGTATCTTTGCGTGCTGACGCATCCGACCACCGCCGGCGTGATGGCCAGCTTTGCCTCGCTCGGCGACGTGTTGGTGGCCGAACCGCGCGCGCTGATCGGGTTTGCCGGGCCGCGGGTGATCAAGGAAACCACGCAACAGGAGTTGCCGGAGGGCTTCCAAACCAGCGAGTTCCTGCGCGACCGGGGTCTGGTGGACCTGATCGTCCACCGCAAACAACTCCGCGCCACCCTGGCGAGTTTGCTCGATTACTTCTCGGGCCGCGGCCGCCGGAAGTTCCGCGCCACCGAATAACCTCATGACCTACGCCGCGGCCGTTGATTTCCTGTACGGCATCCGCCTGCACGGCCAGAAACTCGGGCTGGACACCATGCGCGAGTTGGTCCGGCGACTCGGCGACCCGCACCGCAACCTCCGGTTCATTCACATTGCCGGCACCAACGGGAAGGGGAGCGTTGCCGCGATGTTGGCCGCCGTCCTCGGCGACCGCGCCGGCCTCTACACCTCGCCGCATCTCGTCTCGTTTTGCGAACGGTTCCAGATCGGCGGCCGGCCGATCGCCGAATCCGAGGTCGTGCGGCTGGTGGAACACCTCCGGCCCCTGCTCGCGGACTTCCCGGAACGCGCGCCAACGTTCTTCGAGGTCGTGACCGCGATGGCGCTGGTGTATTTCCGGGAACAGCGCGCCGACCCGGTGGTCTGGGAAACCGGCCTCGGCGGCCGGCTCGACGCCACGAACATCGTCACGCCGCTCGTGGCGGTGATCACGCCGATTTCGTTCGATCATCAGCAATATCTCGGAACCACGCTGGCGGAGATTGCCGGGGAGAAGGCCGGCATCATCAAGCCCGGGGTGCCGGTCGTGACCGCGCCGCAACCGCCGGCGGCGTTGGCCGTCATCCGGCAGGCGTGCGCCGCGCGCGGTTGCCGGCTGATCGAAGTGCGCGAGCCGCTCGATTGGGAGGTGCCGCTGGTCGGCGCCCATCAACGGTGGAACTGCGCCACCGCCGTGGCCGCGCTCCGGCTGTTGGGATGGGCCGACACGGCAATCCGCGCCGGGCTGAAGAAAACTTCGTGGCCGGGACGGTTTCAGGTGTTGCCGGGGCCGGTGGTGTTGGACGGCGCCCACAACCCGGCCGGAGCGGAGGCGTTGGCGGCGACGTTGCGGGCGCAGTATCCGGGCAGGAAGATCGCGTTGATTCTCGGCGTGTTGCGGGACAAGGATTACCGGGCCGTCTGCCGGATCCTCGCGCCGGTGGCGGACCAGATTTATTGCGTGCCGGTGCGGAGCGAGCGGACGAGCGCGCCGGAGGCGTTGGCGGCGGTTTGTGGCGGGACGGTGTGTCGCGGGTTGCCGGAAGCGTATGCGCGGGCCCGGGCGGCGGCGGAGGTGGTGGTGGTGAGCGGCTCGTTGTTTTTGGTGGGCGAGGCGCTTCAGTTTTTCGGCGTGAGCCAGCCGGTGGCTCCGCGCGAACCGGGCTTGCAGTAGTTACTTCGCTGGTTTGCGGGTGATCTTGGCGCGGACATCCCGGAAACCGAAATCCACGGCGGCAATTTTTTTGTATTCGGCGATGGCTTTCTCGGTTTCGCCCATTCCTTCGTAGGCGGCGGCGAGGTTGTAGGTGATTTCTTTTTTCAGGGCGTCCATCATCGGGAGGTCTTTGAGGGCTTCGTTGAACGCGTCCACCGCCATGTCCGGCAGGCCCATTTGGAGGTAGCATTGGCCGAGGTAGTTGAGGGAGGCAACCCGTTTTTGTGGTTGGCCGACGGCTTTTTGAAATTGGGTGACGGCATTTTCGATGTCGCCGACTTTCAGGTAGAGGACGGCCAGATCGTAGCGGTAGTTCAGGTCGTTGGGGTAACGTTCGACGAGTGCGCGGGCGTTGTCGAGGAGTTGCCGGTCGCGTTCGGTTTCGAGGGTGGCGATGGCTTCGCGCAGGGTGGTGTTGCCGGGTTGCGCGGCGAGTTGCTTGCGTTTCTGCTCGATTTGCGCTTCGAGTCGTTTGATTTTGATGTCGGCGATTTCGCGTTCCAGGGTGGGATCGCCGCCGGCTTCGGCGGCGAGGAGTTTTTCCAGGAACCCGAGCGCGGCGTCGAAATTGCCTTTTTGCGCGTAGAGCCGGCCGAGTTCGCGTTGGAGGACCGGGTTGTCGGGGTCGGACTGGAGTTTGACAAGGTTTTCGCGGATGAGGTTCTCGGTCATGTCCTCGGCGCGGACGACCCGGGACGCTTGTTCGAGGGCGACGGCCTCGTCTTTGTCCTTGATCACATCCCGGTAGGATGTGGCTTCATCCCACCGGCCTTGCTGCATGGCGCCCTGGGCGGTGGCGTGTTGGACGCCGCGCTGGGCTTCGAAGTCGTTCGGATTGAGTTGGAGGATGCGCTCATAGATTTCCCGGGCGGTGTCGGGTTTTTTCAACGCCATGTAGGTTTGCGCCAGCCAGTGCAGGGTCTTGGTGTCGTTGGGGTTGAGTTTGGCGTAGTGTTCGAGGGTCTGGGCGGTGGTTTCGCGCAGGTCAGCGGCCTCGGCGGCTTTGGCGAGAATCATCAGGGCCTGGCTGTTTTTCGGGTCTTCGCTCAAGACTTGTTCGGCGAGTTGCATCGCCTCGGTCGGATTTTTGTGGAGGGAGATCTGGGCCTTGGCGAGCAGCGGCTGGGCCTTGGCGCTGGTCAACATGCGGCGGAAGCTGCCGGCGCCTTCGGCGCGTTTCATTTGGGCGGCCCGGAGGTACTGCCGGGCCTTGGTGAAGTTCGGTTCGAGCGCCAGACATTGGGAAAACATCTCGATGGCGTAGTCGAGGTTGTTGCGTTCGAGGGCGGCCAGCGCCTTGTTGTAGAGGTCGCGGGCATTGCGACCGACGGATTCAAGGGTTTTTTCTGCCATGATTGTGCCGGCAACGTATAGCAAACCGGTTCGTGCGGTCAACGTGTTTCCCCGGCGGACAAGTTGACAGGGGGGAGGCGCTCTGCTAATGGTGGCCGCGGTCGCGGTGTGTGTGGGGCGCGCTCGCCCGTGGTTTTGGAGATACGGCAAATGAATGAGAACAAGAACATTGCGGTCCTCCCGGCTGCCGGTGGCCAGCCGAACGGCATGCCGCTTGAGGATGTGGTGATCCGGCTGGCCGGCAATTCCCAAGACGGCATTCAGGCCATCGGCGGATTTCTCGCGCGCCTGGCCGGTCGCACCGATAAGGAAGTCATGACGTTCATGACCATCCCGGCCACGATTTCCGGCGGGCCGAGCATCTTTCAGGTGCGGCTGGGCACGGGCGAGGTGCTCAGTCCGGGCGACGACGTGGATCTGCTCGTGGCATTTTACCAGCATTCGTACCGGGATCACATTGGCACGTTGCGCGAGGGCGGCATTCTGCTCTACGACACCGACCATGTGAAGCCGGACCCCCACGGGCAGCGCTACCGGGCCATCGGCGTGCCGATCACGAGCCGCACGATTGAAGCGATCGGCGGCACCGCCAGGGACAAGGGCAAAAATATGTTCGTGCTCGGGTTGCTGGCGCGGATGTACGACCTCGACGTGCCGAAACTCGAAGCGATGTTGCGCGCCTACTACAAGGCCAAGGGCGACGACGTGATCCGCAACGTGCTCCTGGCATTCCATGCCGGCTACGGCTACAACCTGAGCCAGACGTTTGTGTTTCGACCTGCGAGAATCGCAGGGCGCGGCGGGCAGGTCGTGACGGATGGCAATCAGGCCATCGCCTACGGGGCGTTGGCGGCCGGCGTGCGCTTCGGCGCGGCGTATCCGATCACGCCGTGGAGCAGCATCATGGAAATCCTGCGCGCCGAGTTGCCGAAGTACGGCGGGATTTTCGTGCAGGCCGAGGACGAAATCGCGGCGGTCTCGATGGCCTGCGGCGCGTCGTATGCCGGGCGGGTGGCGTTGACCGGCACGTCGGGGCCGGGGATGTCGCTCAAATCAGAAGCCATCGGCTGGGCGATCATGGCGGAAATCCCGCTGGTCGTCGTGGATGTCCAGCGCGGCGGGCCGGCGACCGGCCTGCCGACCATGGTGGAACAGAGCGATTTGAACATTGCCCGGTACGGCAGCCACGGCGATGCGCCCCGCATTGTGATTGCCCCCAGCTCGGTCGGGGATTGCTTTTATACGGCGATGGAGGCGGTCAACCTGGCCCGGCAATACAGCGTGCCGGTGATTGTGTTGAGCGACCAGGCGTTGGCCACGCGCGTCGAGGCGTGGACGATGCCGGACTTCGACCAGTGCGTGCAGGAATTGCCGCTGGACCTCCACCCGCGCGGACCGGATTTCAAGCCCTACGAGAACCGGGCGGACGGGATTGCCCAACACGCGCCGCCGGGCACGCCGATGCGCGATGGCAAGTATCCGATCGTGACCGGCCTGGAGCATGATGAATCCGGCCACCCCGCCACCCGCCCGGCCAACCACGCGATGATGGTGGCCAAACGCCGGCAGAAACTCAAGGTGTTGGAGTCGAAGTTGCCCCCGCCGGAATTGCACGGCCCGCCGGAGGGGGAGGTGCTCCTCATTAGTTGGGGCTCGATTCGCGGGGTGGTCCAGGAGGCAGTGGATCGCGCGCGGGCGAACGGCGAACGAGTCAGCGCCGCCCACCTGCGGTACCTGATGCCGCTGCAACCGGGGCTGAAAGATGTGATGGCCCGGTTCAACCATATTTTTGTGGTCGAACTCAACGACGAAGGCCTGTATGGTTACGGCCAGTTGGCCGGTATTCTGCGGGCGAGTTTCTGCGACCCGCGAATCCGGGGGATCAACAAGACGGATGGATTGACATTCAAAGTGCGGGAAATCCTGGAGATCATGCGTGAGAAAATCAAAGCGCCGCCGGCAGCGGCGGCGGCGGCCGGCGCCGCGGAGGTGCGGCAATGATTGCTGCTGTTCCCCCCCCTGCCGCCCCGCCCCGGTACACGAAAAAGGAGTTGATCGCCGACCAACCGACGTGGTGTCCGGGCTGCGGTGATTTCAGCATCCTGTCCGTGTACTTCAAATTGATGGAAAAGTTACAGGTGCCGCACGAGAAAATCATTAGCGTGGCCGGCATCGGTTGTTCTTCCCGGTTTCCGTATTTTGTGAACGCCCACGGTGCCCACTTCCTGCACGGCCGCGCCGTGGCGTTCGCCACCGGCATTGCCTTGACCCGCCCCGACCTGCACGTGTTCGTGTTTGGCGGCGACGGCGACGCCTTTTCCATCGGCGGCAACCACCTGGACCACGCCGCCCGCAAAAACATCAAGATGACCTACCTCATCATGGACAATGAGGTGTATGGCCTGACCAAAAAACAAACCTCGCCGACGTCGCCGCTCGGCTTCAAGTCAAAGACCGATCCGACCGGGGCGATTGACCAACCGATCAACCCGATGAAGAAGGTCATTGCCGCGGGGGCCACGTTTGTCGCCCGGACCCATTCGCATCTGCCGAATCACGTCATGGAGATCATGGAAAAAGCCATGGCCCACGACGGGTTCTCAGTCATCGAATGCCTCAGCGAGTGCACGGAGTTTTATCCGGGCGCGTTCGACGCGGCCAACCCGCGCAAAGGCGGCCGCTTCGAACTGGTGCCCGCCAACCACGACGTGACCGACGAGTTGGCCGCCTACCGGCTGGCTTGCGCGCCGTTCCCGGGGTATTTCGGGGTTTTTTATCAAGTGCAGCGTCCCACCAAGAACGCGCTGGAGGCGAAATTGATTGCCGACGCGCAGGCGACGACCGGCGGGGCCGGTCCGCGCGAGTTGCTCAAACAAACATTCCAACGATTCCAATGATGTGATTATGATCCGCAATCTCACAGTCCCCGTATTCCTGGCCCTGGCCACCGCGGCGGCCGCCGCCGACGTGATCGTCGCCAAACACGGCACGTTCACCGGCGAAGTCGTGCGCGTCGAAAAGACCGGCGTCATCCTCCGGTTGCCCATCGGCGAGATGCAAATCCAGAAGGCCGACATCGTCAGGGTCACCGTCGAGAAACCGGCCAGCGTGGCCGAGGGGCAGGCGGCCTTGAGCGCCGGCAAGTATGCCGAAGCGGTGGCGGCGTTGAAACCGGTGGTCGACCGGTACGCCGGGCTGCCGGTGCCGTGGGTGCGCGACGCGATGCTCGCGCTCGGCAACGCCTATACCAAGCTGCAGGACACCGACCGGGCGCAGGCGGTGCTCGAGAAGGTGGCGGAGTTGTATCCGGATGCGGTGACCGGCGGCGCCACCGAAATCAAGCTGGCCCGGGTCGCAGTGAACCAGGGCAAACATGCCGAAGCATTGGCCACGGCGCGGAAGTTCATCGAGCCGCTGTTGAAGAAAGATCCGTTGACCGATGCGGAACGAAATAATCTGGCCGAAGCCCTGGTGGTGCAGGGCGACTGCCTGCGCGCCGCCAAGGAATGGCCCCAGGCGCTCGACAGTTATCTGCTGGTGACGACGTTGTTTGACGAAAATGACGCGTTGACTGCGGAAGCGGCGTTCAAAGCCGGGCAGGTGTTCGAGGACATGAACAACACCAAGCGGGCCAAGGAAACCTACCAGGAGTTGGTCCGCGATTATCCGAACAGCCCGCAGGCAAAGAAAGCCAGCCAGCGGTTGGCGGCCCTGGAACAACAATGACGCTCTGGCAGGCGGTTGTTCTCGGCGTCGTCCAGGGGCTGACCGAGTATCTGCCCATCAGCAGCACCGCGCACCTGCGGATTGTGCCGGCCTTGCTCGGTTGGCCTGATCCTGGAGCGGCGTTCACGGCGGTCATCCAACTCGGCACCCTGTTGGCGGTGTTTGTCTATTTCGCCATGGACATCCGCCAAATCCTGACCGGCCTTGTCCGCGGGACCGACAAACTGGGTTGGCTTATCGCTGCCGGCACGGTGCCGGTGGTGGTCTGTGGGTTTCTGTTCCGGCATCAAATTGAGACGACACTCCGGTCGCTCTCCGTGATCGTGGCGACGATGATCGGGATCGCGTTGGTGCTGGCATTCGCTGAGTGGTGCGAAAAACGCCGGCAGCGATTGCGCGACGTGCGCGACGTCGGCTGGCTCGACGCCATTGTTGTCGGTTGCGCGCAGGCTGTCGCGCTGCTGCCCGGCTCATCGCGGTCGGGCTGCACGATTGCCGGGGGACTGTTTCGTGGCCTGAAACGCGATGCCGCCGCGCGGTTTTCGTTTCTGCTGTCCTTACCGGCCGTCTTGGCGGCGGGCGTGTTGGAAATGAAGCACGTCCGGCTGGAGAACGGTACTGACATCACGAATCTTGTCGTGGCCACCGTGGTTTCCTTCGTGGTCGGCTACGCCTCGATTGCGTTTCTGCTGGGTTATCTGCGCCAGCACACGATGTGGGTGTTCATCTGGTACCGGCTGGCGGTGGGGGCCGTCCTTTTGGCGTTGCTGCTGACCGGTCGGCTCGCGGCGCTCTAGCCGCGGAACATGAAATAAACGGCGCCGAGCAAACAAAGGCCGGCCCAGAGGAAGTTGAGCTTGAGCGGCTGGCCCATGTAGAAAATGGCAAACGGCGCGAACACCGCCAGCGCAATGACCTCCTGCAGCACTTTGAGTTGGGCGAGATTCAACGTCGTATGGCCGATCCGGTTGGCCGGGACCTGAAGCAGGTACTCGAAAAACGCGATCCCCCAGCTCAAAATCGCGGCGACATACCACGGCCGGTTGTTCCAGTTCCGCAGGTGCGCGTACCACGCAAACGTCATGAACGTGTTGGACGTGGCCAGCAAAATGGCAGTCCGGTACACCGGCGGCAGTTGCAAAATAAAGTTCATGGCGGAAAAGAATAGCGCACTCGCCGGACATTGCAAGGGGCGCCCCGCCGGCTATAATGCCCGGCCATGAATTCAGTGATCAAATTTGGCACATCGGGTTGGCGCGGGATCATCAGTGACACATTCACCTTCGCCAACGTGGAACGCGCGGCGCACGCCATTGGCCGGTATCTCTCCGCCAACCCGCCGCCGGGCGCGAAAAACATCGTCATCGTCGGCCACGACACCCGGTTTCTCTCCCGGCCATTCGCCGAACGGTGCGCGCAGATCGTCGCCGGGTATGGCTTTGCCGCGTGGCTGACCGACCGCGACGCGCCGACGCCGGTCATTGCGCACAGCATCCGGTTGCACCGGGCCGCCGGCGGCATCAACATCACCGCCAGCCACAACCCGCCGGAATACAACGGCCTGAAGTTCAACGAGGCCAACGGCGCACCGGCCTCGCCGGAAACATGCCGCGGCATCGAAGCGGCGGTCGGCGACACGCAGTTCCCGGCCCCTGTGACGCCGGGCGCAGTCAAGATTTTCAACCCGATGCCGGCCTATGTGGCGCAGTTGCGGAAGCTGGTGGATTTCGCGGCATTGCGGAAACACCCCAAGAAATGTGTGGTGGAATTGATGTACGGCACCGGGCGCGGCTACCTCGATGTGTTGCTGGCCAACGCCGGTTGGCGGGTGGAGGCGTTGCACGGCGAAATCAATCCCGGCTTCGGCAGCGGCCACCCCGAACCAATCCGGGAAAACTGCAGCGAGTTGCTGGCGCGGATGAAGAAGAGCCGGGCGACGCTTGGTTTGGGCTTGGACCCCGATGCCGACCGGTTCGCGGTGGTGGACAACGACGGGACGTTTATGAACGCCAATCAGGTGTTGGCGCTGACGCTCTATCACTTGGCGAAGAACCGAAAGTGGACAGGCGCCGTGGTGCGGACGGTGGCCACGAGTCATCTGGTGGACGCCGTGGCCGGGTTGTTTGGGGTGCCGGTGCGCGAAACGCCGGTCGGGTTCAAATACATCGGCGCGGCGATGGAACGCGAGCCGGTGATTGTCGGCGGCGAAGAGAGCAACGGCCTCAGCGTGAAAGGCCACGTGCCCGAGAAAGACGGCATCCTCGCGTGCCTGTTGATGGCGGAGTTGTCGGCCTACGAAGGCCGGTCGCTCCAGAAGATTTTGGCGGAGATCGAAAAACAGACCGGCAAAATCGTCAGCGACCGGATCAACTTGCGCGTCACGCCGGAACGGAAGGAGCAGTTGCTGGCAAAGTTCGCCGCCGGGCTGGATGAATTTGCCGGGCGCAAGGTCACCGGCACGGTCACGATGGACGGCTACAAGTTCCTGCTCGGCGATGGCCGGTGGGTGGCGTTCCGCGCAAGCGGGACAGAACCAGTCTTCCGCTGTTACCTCGAAGCCCGGTCGGAGAAGGAATTGGCGGGTTTCCGCAAAGCGGCGCTGGCATTGGTCGAGTGACCAGTGCTCTGTCGAAACTTGATTTCAAGGGCCCCGCGTTGCTGGCCGCAGATCGGCAACGAACGCCCCGAAACGCATCTCCCCGCGCGGGGAGATGACGAAGAGGAAACTGCTCTTGGTCACGGGTGTCGAGGCGGTGGCTCACCGCGCCGCCGCAGTTTTCTGGGTGATTCCGCGGCGGGCTGGGCCAGCCCGCCCGACCATTGCGGAAATGACTTTTGGCAATCGGTCTAACCCGCAATCGCGCTTGACCGGCTGCGGCACCAGTGCGTTTCAGGTTGACGTCCTCCGCGCCTTCGGTTACAAGAACGGCAGCGGAGTAGTCCAAGTGATCAAACGCCTCAAACAGGAAGCGGTCGAAAACGAGGACCTGTGCGCCAAACCCACTCAACTCAAATCCTCTCTGTCAAGTGTAGAGAGCTGACCCCGATGAGTCAGTGTCAATACGCAGGATTGCCCCTTTCCACGGGATTGGGGGTAATGGGGAGTTGACGGATCAAGGGGTGTTGATAAAGGTGAGTTGTCCGCAAGAAATCAGGGGGCGAAGGGGACCAGAATTCGGATGTTGGAAGGTAAATAAAATGAACGCAAAACAATGGATTGTTGAATGTAGGGATGTGACCCTGCGGAAGCCACATGACCCTGTGCAGGAGCACCCGTGGATCACCCTGTTTTCTTCAGGGGAGAATCTCAAGCCATCCTACACGTTCCGCCCGCCGTACACCGGCTTTGAAATCACTGTCATCGCTGCCGGTATCATTGGGGTAGCATTGATCTTCTTCTCGTCTGACAGAACCAACCGCTCGGAGGAATAGCTATGGACACACGATTGTTTGGAACGGTTCTCCAAAACCTATCAATCTACAGCGCATGCCAAGAAATCGGATTTGACTACATCCTCAACCCAGATACCGGCGAACTTCACAAGGTGGCCATCGAAAATTTCTTCGGGTCGCATAATCTTGCAATTGGGGACTTGGGGCGCTTCATTGGCCTCACCAATGTTGGGTTGGTGCGCGTAGATCTGTTGCCGGATGGAACGTCTGTGCCCGTGTACGACTTCCTCACGGGGAAAGTGATTGCGACGTACACGCTCAATAAATGCCGACACTGTTTCCACAACGCAATCTTGTAAGGGCAGAAATATGGATAAACCGCCTCCAGCACCACCCATCATCAATCAATCATCTACCCCACCCCCTATTCCCACCGCAACCCAAGCGCCTGTTGAAGGAGAGAAAGCGAGCGAAGAGAGTAGCGGCTGGCGTGGAGTTCTATACTGGACAGTGCCGGCAGCCGGCTTTTTTGTCGGCGCTTTGACGGGGGGAATGTTTTTATCGTTCCTGTTTGGTATTATCAGCTTTGTCGGTCTCATATTCGTTGACGAGAAACTAACGACGAAGCGTACTACAGACGGATTCTTTCTTCGGCATCGTGGCTCACTATTGGAGTTCTTCGTCACCGTGTTGGGGATATTCATCGGCATTCAGTTTGGCGAATGGGGGTGGATCATCGGGTATGTCGGCGGAATGTGGGTCGGTTCTGCAATCTCAGGACAGCTTGGGTGGTCTCAGGAGGTCGTGGCAGCCAAAGCGGATCATATGGCTGCCTACATTGGCGTGCTGACATCTGCGGCGAACGCAGATCAGAACATCACTGACAAGGAGAAGAAGGAAATCAGTGAGACGTGTCGCGTGCTCTTTTCGTCATTGGGTCTTGGTGACGACGAGATTGTGTCGTCAATCGTCTCCGGCGCGGTTCAAAGTCCGGTTGCGGCAGATGTGGCAGCAGCTTATGTTGCCACACTTCCGGCTGCGATGAAACAAGCGATCCAATCCGACGTCCTGAGAATTCTGTTTTGCAGTGGAGAATTGACACCGGTGGCAGAACAATGGTTGGGGGTTTTCGTTTCACAATCCGCGATGGAGAATTGGGCACTGCTTCACCTTTATACCCGGAAGTATCTGTCTCCCTCAGAAAATCGGACGAAGTGGCTTGAGGAATTGGAGCTTTCCGCTGATGCAAGTGAGGAACAAATAAAATCGGCGTATCGAACCAAGGCGTTGGATTATCATCCGGACCGTTTGCAGAGCGTACCACCTCAGATTAGAGCTTTGGCAGAAGCCAAGATGATTGCCATCAACGAGGCTTACCAGAACCTCCTGAAGTCCGATGGGGATTCCGATCAGTTGTTTTTCAAAACTCAACAGGGAGTGACCATGCAAATCAACTCGAATGTGGAAAGTATCGTTGCTTGCTGGCTGTGCAACCAGTTTAACCGCATCCCACATATCAAAGCCTCCAAAACGGCACGTTGCGGTAAGTGTCATTCGTTGCTGGGAATAACGTTTGATCCCAACAAAACGTAGCGCGTCGCGCTACTGCAATACCTAGCGGCTTCGCAGGGTCACATCCCTACATTCAACAATCCATTGTTTTGCGTTCATTTTATTTACCTTCCAACATCCGAATTCTGGTCCCTTCGCCCACTGATTTCTTGCGGACAACTCAACTTTATCAAACCGCCCCTTGATCCGTCAACTCCCCATTACCCCCAATCTC
>Ga0078972_1007287_pt1 | contig 24815 bp, 26 predicted proteins | sample YelNatPaOPGAMG01_FD_67568 | JGI IMG/M metagenome (GOLD analysis project Ga0078972, IMG submission 67568) | Hot spring thermophilic microbial communities from Obsidian Pool, Yellowstone National Park, USA - OP-RAMG-01 (SPADES assembly) (version 2) | ecosystem: Environmental > Aquatic > Thermal...
ATATGGATCAGCAGGCATGATGACTATTGCTCTGTGCTGAGCGAAGAGCCACTGAGCGTGAAGATTTATGAGTCGATAAGGGGGGAGGGGAGATGACAAGGGGGCCGAGATATACTGACAGTAAGGATTTCGATGAAATCCATGATGAAATAACAACATGGGTGATGAATAATTATTCGGCGATAAATGCCAAGCTGATAGAGAAAGAAAATGGAGCACGCTACGACATGCTTTACAATGAATATCCAATCTTTCGTGGTAAAATAGAGGTGCTGTCAGAGGAGATAAAGGTCGAAGAGCAATTTGATGAGTTTTATCCAGATATTAAAATCACCGGACGTTTCGGGATTCATCATGCTGGAAATTTGGTCTTGGATATTGCCAATGAACCTTACAAGCTTGTTTTTTCACTCCGATGCCCAATATGTGGAAACGAAAGTCGGTCAGTTGCTGTTAAGAGTGCCGACTATGACCAGCATTTTAAGGACAATAATGCACGTAGCGAACAGGATTATTATGACGCACTGGTCAGATTATTGGGTTGGACTGACACGAAATTAGAAGAAAAAGAAGGGAAGACAATTTCTAATAGAGTTTGGAAAGAAGATTACTACTGTTACAAATTCGATTTCCTCAATATCATAGAAGTAAAGAGCCATATAAAATCATTCGGGGAAGTAATGAGACAATTACAATCCTACAAGGGGGCTCTAAAAAGCTGGAAAATAGATGATGTATGGAAATTTGGCCAAGTTGCCCTCATAACACCAGATACACGATTCAACGAATATTTCGAGAAACAGGGCTTTACCGTAATTACATATAGGTATGATTCGGGATTAAAGAGTCTCGACTATTTCGACAACAATCGGAAATTGACAGTCGATCCAAGTGAAATAGGGCAGGATCTTGACCTTAAGGAAAAAGGAGGTGCCGGCAATGACTGAGGCGGGAGTCACCATGAAAAATAGGCACATGGTCACCTTTTTTGCCGTACAGGATTCACGGCGAGCAGAGCGACCATGTCCACATGGTCACCACATGGTCACCTTTTTTGCCGCATTATCCAGTGTCCTGAACAAAATGACCATGTATATAGCACATGGTACGCTCATGATGCGCGCGTGCGCGCGTGCGCGCGAATTATCGCATGATAGTCGAAACTCATGGTCATTTGCAGAGAGATATAGTATTATAGCGGGTAAAACACGACCATGTCATGACCATGTTCACATGGTCACATATATTGGGAATGAGGATAATACAATAAAAAACCTGACCATGTCACTATTTTCATTTTTTATTAAATCAATTCAGGGAGGTATATAGTATGGGAGGAGTAAAGAAGGATGAAGAGAAGAAGGAAGATAAAAAAGAGGAAAAGAAAGAAAAGAGGGAGTTAAATCCTGAACACATTGGGTTTCACACCCTGTCACATGAAAAGGGACTGTGGTACGGGAATGGGGATCCTACTAGCTGTTTTCCTTTCATTAAAAGATGCGTCTTAAAGCCTTACACTCTCCATAAGCTGGATGGGAGGTACCCCTATGTGTATTTTGACATAAACGGCTACAAAGGGCACTGCCAGGCATCCGAATTCGCAGGAAGACTCAAGGCACTCGGATATCCAATATCTAAAGATTACCAGGTCAGGCAGTTGACTGAGTTCATTGTCAACGAATCCAAGATGTGGGAATGCTACACTGAGCCTGGTTATATTCTGGAAACAGACAATATGGAAGTTGTCAGGAGAAAGGAAAGACTAAAAAATACGCTCGGAAGCAAAGGGCTCTCAGAGGATGAGATTGATGATGCTGTAAACGTCATGGAAACGGATCCGCCACATATCCTGCGCCTCATCGACCACTCCGGAACACAGAAGCGCATAGAGGGTAGTGTTCCAATCACACCTTCTCTTGATGAGGTCAGTGGGCCCCTCCTCGACCTCTATAATGCAACATCCGACAAGAAGGCATTCATAATCGCTTTCTCCTATGCACTGTTTGCCCCCCTCGCGCCTTTCGTCCGCTCGAAGAGGATATTCTTCCCCAACCTCCTCTTCATGGGGTATCCGGAATCGGGAAAGAACTCCCTCCTCAATCTATTCATGGGAAAGATGTGGGGAATGGAAGAGGAGAACATAAAGGTCAGCGGGGATTTTCGAACGGAATTCGCATCCATGGTAAACCTTGGGGGATCGGGGCTGCCCATAGTGGTCAACGACCTTGACCAGGACTCATATGAGAGGCTGAGGTCATATCTCCTCGAAGGCGCCATGAACCCCAAGGGAGGGTCAAGAGGGAGGATGTCCCTTGAGGTCCAGCACTACGAGACACTCAGGGGGATATGCATTTCATCCAACTACCTCCGTGTTGGAGGCCCAGAATTCACCAGCAGGTTCCTGGTGCATGTCATGGAATCAATCGGAGATGATCCTGATTTCTGGAACAACGTAGCAGCCAGGCTGGAGAACGGTATGTATCCAGTGGCCAGCATGTTTGTTGACTTCGTGAATTCAGTGGGTACCGATGTGTTCCTTGATTATTTTAAGGAAGGGAGGCTCAATGTGAAGAGGACGATGCTGGAAATCGGGGTACAGATGCTCCAGAGGGTATTGCAGAAAGCAGATCCCTCTTTCACAATTTCAGCTGACCAGTACCAATACGAAGAATACCGTGAAGACGAGCTATCCGTATTCATAGGTTGGGTGCAGATGCAGTCCAGGAAGCTGGAGAAGGAGGCATCGATATACCAGGGATACTCAGACGAACACGGGACCAGGATACTTGAAATTCCGGAAAACCTCATGTACATAAGGAAGAAGGACAACACCTATACCGTATTCAGCAGTGCATGGAATGATTTTATCAGGATGCATAAAGAATTCCCGTACCGCAACATGAGCCTCTTTGCCCATGCCTTTCCTGGTGTGCTGGAAGTATCGCAGAGGAAATTCAGGGAGCCTGACAAGCCTGGCAAACCAAGGACAACGTATTACGTCCTGCTGGTGAAATCTGAATATGAAGAACCCGCAGAAGAGGTCAAGGAAAAACCCAGTGAAGAGAATCCATCACAGAAGAAATTCGGGGAGATATTCACATGACCCAACCCACCCTTCTATCCTTCAAACCCCACAAAATAAAAATCCCTGACCCATCACAAAACATTAAAACGAATAATCCCCCTACCTCACAATCCCAACCCCCTGAAATTAAATTTAAATTGCAACCGTATAAAAATACCTCTGAAACCGAGGGTAAGTTGTCCCGGAGGAGGGACAGGGGGGAAAGTCCTCAAGGGTTCGTGCCATACCCGGCCTCCCCTTCCCCTCTCCCCTCGCGAACGAGATGGACAGAGGAAAGATGGGAGGAAGAATACTGGAAGCTCACGAACAAACCTGCCGAGGAAATCCTGAAGGAAGCAAGCGAATTCGACGACCCTGACATTCTGGTCCTGGTGGATGAGATAATAAGTGGAGTGAAAAATGACCGCAGGAATCCTAAATACAGAGATAGGGAACAATATGCCCTTCATGCAGGAAGCTGGCACCTACTGGCGCAGCTCGTAAGAATCTTGGAAACGAAAAGGAGGGGAGGGAAATGAGATGCTAAGCATGATTGTCCAGAAAGCATACGACTTTCTCTACCGCAACCTCGCGGTCATCAACGGCAAGGAGGAATACAACATACTCAAGGAGTGCTATGAGATCTATGGAAGATATGACTATAGGGGTAAGGTTGTTCTCGATATAGGTGCTGATTTTGGGCTGAGTCCAAAATTCTTTATCGACCATGGAGCGAAGAAGGTCATCGCTTATTCCCCGTTGAGGCAAAAACGGCAATTCAAGGACCCAAGGATAATTTGGATCAGGGAATACTGGCAAGGGGAAGAAAGAAGTGCGGATTTCCTCAAGATAGATTGCGAAGGTTGCGAATATTCCAGACCACTCGACTGGTACACCAAGAATTTCCACAGTTCCCTTTTCGCTATACATGATTTTTCCTGCAATGATTTATTCGAAAAATACAGGGAGGCATTATTGGATTTTGGCGCATCTCAGATATTTGCAGAAAACAGAGAGGTTATGTTTGCATGGGGGTTGAAAAATGAATAAACCGAGGATGGAAACTATAGATAATGGATATGAGCCTGAAAGGGAATTTGAAATACTGGGGTATGAGTGCAAAATCTGCGAAATGAAATTCGTATTCTGGCGTGACATGAAAGAGCATCTAATTGAAGAACATGAGGAATCAGTTGAGCAGGTCAGCTTCATTCCATTAATCAAATATGCACCAGCCAGGAGGGCCACGGCATGACCCAGCTCACCCTCGACAAATCCCATTATCCTGCTCCATCACCCGATCCCAGAGAGCTGCCTGAGGGAGTATGCCCGAAATGCGGAGGGTTGGGCGTGATCTACAAGAAGCCAGGCTTTAACGGAGGCAGGCCTTCCCGACCTATTCAGTGCCCTGAATGCGGGGGTACGGGGAGGGCAAGCATGGAGGCAGAGGATGGAAGATAGGGAAAGATCATGGGTTTACCTTGTGGACCATGGGGAAGCCCCAAGCGAGTACAGTCCCCAGGTTAAGGCTGCGCTTGCAATCTATTTTGCCTCCCTGATATCTGGGGAAGACGTGAGCGTCAGGGATATAGCCCAGGTGGCGGGAGTCTCAAAGGACGTACTCAATCACTACATCAAAGGCATCAAGGAAAAGATGAAGAGCATCATCGAGAAAGAGGGGGAAACCTTTGAGGTTTTATATACTAGTATCGTATAATTATATTGCATAGAAACCCTGGGGAGTGTGAGGAGTTTATCTCTCCCCAGGGAACAGCTCCTTGCGCTTCCGTGGGCTTTGGGAAGTGCATTCGAATGCAAAAAAAAGAATTGAATAAGAAAGGATTGCTGGCACTTGTATTAGTGCTGACAATGGTAATTGGAAGCGTTGCAATGATTACGGCAACAACGGATAATGCATATGCTACACCAACGGGAGGAAGCATCGTGATTTTTAATGAGGTGGGCCTCCCAACGGGCACAAGCTGGTCTGTGGAGTTCGGAAGCGGGACTTCGGTCACGCAGTATTCATCAACCACGGGGACTACGTTCACGCTGTATTCATCAATCACGACCTCTATTAATGCGTCAGCGTCAGTTAACGGGCGTGGAAATTATACCTTTTACGTGGTGAATCCGAACGGGTATTCGGGATCACCTTCATCCGGTACCGTCTTTATGGGATACCAAGCCGGGGCTCCCGATGTCACAGAGTTAATTACATTCACACCGACTGCCAAGACATATCCTGTCACTTTCTATACTGGCAATCTAACAGCAGGACAGGTGTGGTCTGTGACTGTCAATGGAGTAACACAATCATCTAACACGAACACCGTTGGACCATTCAACTTGGAAAATGGCACATACAGTTTCTCTATTCCAAATGTAGGTCACTGGTATGCAACTCCCTTCAAGGGAACATTCACAGTCAGCGGAAATCAAAAAACTCTCCAGAATAACATCATATTCTCTTACGGGTACACGGTATCATTCAAGGCTCAGTACCTGCCGTTATATGTCCCGTGGTCCGTGACGTTTAATGGTGTCACCAATTCCACAACCGGTAGTTCGGCATACGTTAATTTCTCAATCAAGAACGGCAGTTACTCATATTCCATCAATATAGCTCCGGACTGGACGGTTTCACCGGCATCCGGTACAGTTACCGTATCAGGTCCACCAACAGCTGCGGAGATGATTACGTTCACCGAAGTGTTCTACAAGATCATATTCGTCGAAACTGGCCTTCCATCCGGAACCGCATGGATCATCAACATCAATGGAGTCCCATACCCGACAACAAACGGAACTGTGATACTCACTGAGCACAACGGTTCCTATTCGTATTCAGCCGAATCAATGCCTGGATACACGGCATCTCCTGCATCAGGTACAGTGGCATTGGGATACAACGATGTGACAGTCCACATAGTTTACTCAACTACTACAGTTAAGAGCACCACGGGCAGCACCAGCGGAGGATTCACTACCACTGGCATCTCCAACTTCTTCCACACAGAAACTGGTATGCTTACGATAGTCATAGTGGTCATAGTCATAATAGGCCTGGTTGTAGTGGCTGAAACAAGGGGGCACGAGAACAAAGGCGAGAGCAAAGGCAATCACAGCAAACATAAAAAGATATAAAAGGGGGGATATAGTTGAAATCTCCCTCTCACCCTTTTTTTCATTCTCGTAGCCGGTCCATCATCAAGGTACTCACAGTCCTAGTCATCATAGGTGCACTGGGCATGGTCTCCCTCAGTGCGACAGCAACCACTGTCGCAGTCACATTCTCTCCTACCGTGCTGACGGATCAGGCGGCAGATATAGAGCAGAATAACGTCTACACTTGGATATCCTCACTTTTCACAACAGGGTATACTGCTTCTGCCGTGATTCCCTCTGGACAGGGAACCGTATACTATACCGCAAACCTCACCGCACCTTCCACGTCCGTTTCTGAGATACAGATAGAATCTTCCAGCGGACAGGTGTTATCCACAGCCAAGGGCAACGGCTGGTCAGTTTCGGATAGCTTCGATTTCTCTTTCAGCGGGTACAGCGAGTACATCATGTACCTCTATTATTCGGAATCGAACGTTGGCTCATTGGTAGCCACAACCACGAACGGAGTTCTGGCCGAATCATCCGATGGTTTCGTCTATGCCCTTAGCACAAACACTCAGGCCAGCGGAACCGTCTTTACGACCACCCAAAACATTACCTCATCAACTTTGCAGGCAGTGATTACGATCACAGAAAAGACGACTACCCCTCCACCCTCTGACGCAACGATTAAATTCATTGAGTCTGGTCTCCCGACCGGGACATCATGGAGTGTCACATACCATTCCGTCCTCAATGGCTATACGGGGGCAAATACCACTCAGTCATCCACGACGGACGAGATAGACGTCACGATGGCGATAGGTAACACAATATACTACTGGATTTCTTCATACAACGGTCTCACTCCCTCTCCGAGTGAAGGGATAATCAACCTCGTATCAAACACCACGGTGAACGTGGTCTATCCCACACCGGTTGCGAAATCATATTCCGTTACTTTCGTCCCCATCGGTATTCCATCAGGTACAACGTGGGGCGTTACGCTTGCGGGCCTGCAACTATTCGGATCAAATTTGAACGGTCAGAACCCGGATATATCATTCAGCGAAACGAACGGGTCATATGCTTATTCCGTATATGTTCCATCGCCTGATACAGCCTCTCCTGCCTCTGGAACTATAACGGTCAGCGGTGCAGCTGTCACCCAGGACATAACTATCAACGTCCCGGTCAAGGATTATACCTTATCGTTCACTGAAACTGGTTTGCCGTCAGGCGTCAGTTTCACAGTTGCAACTGGCGTTGGTTCAGCATCAGGCAGCCCGACAGCATCCTTCTCCGTGCCCAACGGCACATATTCATTCACCATAGCCAACATCATTTCAGGCGGCATCACATACATCCCCACACCTAATGCAGGGTATGTCACGGTAAATGGAGCCAACGTGAATGAACCCATAACGTTCACCCAGCAATCCTATTCCATCAGTATATCCGAGACTGGCCTGCCTTCAGGGTCAGTATGGTATGTCAACCTGACAAACGGTCAGACATTCTCAACGTCGTCAACATCCATGACTTTCAACGAACCTGATGGTTCTTATTCATATTCAGTCGCAACAAACAACGCAGCGTATGCACCATCAACGTCAAGTGGCACATTCACCGTGAACAACGCAGCACTGTCCCTTTCCGTCTCCTTCGTGGCTAATACCTATTCAGTCTCGTTCCAGGAATCTGGATTACCGTCCGGAACGCCGTGGGGAGTGACGTTCGGCACATCGAGCCACACTTCCACCACCACGTCAATAACATTCAACGGTCTCCTGCCAGGGACTTATGCGTACATAGCGATGGCTGACGGCTACAACAACGTATATGGCAACGAGACGATCGTTGCATCTTCACCCAAGACAATGTTCATCACAACAACATTCGAGAGCAACATCATAACAACTGCCGCTCCCACAGTCAACATAACATCCTCACAGAATTACTACATCAATGGGACGGTTGCTCCTCCCTCCTCGTACGGTCGTCCAGACTGGACAAATCTGTTCGTGGATGTCTCGGAAGGTTCATACAACAAGTCCTTATCCTTCTCCCCGCCTGACTGGAATTTCTCACTGCAAGTCCCAACTCTCAACGTCACATACCATATGAGTTTCCAACTCGTAGGCAAACTGACAACTACTGGCCAGTCCCTGGAATCTGCCAAGTATGTGACCACTGTCAAGATGCCCCCGGCTTCCTCATCATCACAGATTCCCACGTACTATTCCATCTCCCCTCCATCTGGCACAACGATCTACTCCTCACAGACAATCAACCTCTACCTGAAGGGAAACGTGACGTACTCAGGTCTCCTTTCATTCTCAAGTCCCCTCGACTACAAAAACAACATAACAATGAATTCCACCGAACTCTCCAACGGCACCCAGTCCCTCCATTATGCATTGAATATCACCAGCATGCCTTCCGGATCATATACATTCAAATTCCTCGTAATCTACCAGGGAAAAACTCTCATTGCCCTTTCATCCCAATATTACATTGAATCGGTAAATGCAATCACGCTGAAGTATTCCTATAACTACACCGAAACGTCCTCCGGACTCTATAACACATATTGGAACATCACGGAAGTAGATAATTCAAGCAACCCGTCTCCAGTCGTCAATGCACTGAACCTCTCGGTCGCTGGGAAGGAAATAGGTTTCCTCAAGGGTACTCCATTCACATCGAACGGGCATACCAGGGACTACTTCGTGTTCACCATTTCCAACCTTTCAAAGGGGACCTACAACCTTACTGCACAGGCATATAACGTTAACGGCAATGTGATGACTTCTCTCTTCACCGAAAACAACACTTTCACCGTTCCAACTTTGCCTCCTTCACCACCCGGTGGCGGTGGAATATACTGGCAGGACTTCCTCTCCTGGTTCCACCAAGGATACAATGAATACATAGTGGTAGGAGTCGGTCTCGTGATAATCGCTGGCGCTGCCATAGCATACTCAAGTTCTGGAAGTTCCAAGTACCTCTATGCACAGGGTGGGCAGAACAGCCAATCAGGGAATTCGAGGTCAGGCCCAGGACAGGGAATAAACATCAAAATTGAGACGGGAAGCCAGTCCAGGAGCCGAACGAGAAGGACTACGTCCAAGAGGCGGTCAAAGTGAAAGTCGAACTGGCCGTAGTAGTAGCGGTAATACTCTTCTTAATCATAGGGTCCGGAACTGCCATTATCGGTATTATGACGTTGACTTCTGTTCTTGGGTACGTAGAGGTTGAATTCGGAATAATTTTCATTGCCATAGGATCATACCTCTTCCTCAACGGACTGAAAGCACCAAATAAAAGTAAATCCCGCAACAGGGGGAGATAAGATGCCCCTAAAATACCTTCCAAGACACGAGCAGGTCGGTGAGATGTCAGTATGGAAGATGCTCGCAATAGCACTCATCGCATTCGTCACATTCACGATAGTCACATCAGCAATACACGAATTGGGGATAGTCATAAGCACTGCCCTGCTCGGCGGTACGGTCATCCACACAACGATATCATGGTTCTGGGGTGCAACGAATATCACCGGCCCTCTCACGGGTGCTGCGCTCTTCTTCGTTCTAATCAGCGGGACGCTCTTCGTCATGCTGTTCATGTTCCTCCTGCTGTTCTACCCGGAACCTCTCTACACGAACATAGTGGCAGTAGTCCTTGGCTTCCGTAATCTGATAGATGGTGCACCCTTCCTCTCTGGAAGCGACGGTTTCCAGGCTGCGAAAGTTTCTTTGATAGGTGCATGGGCCTGGTACGTGGTGCTGTTCATTGCATTTGCTTACGCTGTAGCTTACGCAAACGGGTATAAAGTTGAGTTCAGGAAAGGATGGAACTGATGATCGGAAAGGGGTAGAATATGGATAGGAGGGTTCTGGTGATTGCTGTGGTTTTTTTGATGGTTCTTTCTTCCCTCGTGCTTACCAACATATCCGCCCAGCCACAGGGCCCTCCATTCCCACAAAATACTGCATCGCATTCAGCGGTCACTTCGAGTCCTCATCCCATGTCCAAACCCATCTCATTCACGAGCGAAACGTCCTCAACTCAAACTGTGACGATGTCGGGTACGGCAGTTTCTGATACAGAAAATATAAGCTTTAGTGTTATCACGTCTGGAAATTCACAGGTAGCCTACTACAATCTTACTGGACTATCTTTTACTGTAGTTATTGGGGCAACGCTTTCTATATCTATATGGGGAGAAACGGGGTATGCTGGCACCCATAATGTGGGATATGTTGGCGTTACATTCTTCATAGGTTCTAACACTCAGGTAGTAGCAAGTTACTATTATAATTCTTCAAGTGCAGCCTTTTTTGAATTGAAGGGTTCAGCAACTTCGAGTTATTCTGGAACGCTCACTGAAATTTCAATAAAAGAGACTGCTTATAATGCTTGGAATTCAGGTGACGACCCAACGTATCTTTATTCTGAAACCGGGATGACCACTGGAGTCACATCTACAAATTATGATCATTCCGTTCCTATTACAATAATCTCCAATGAATATAATTTCAATGGTGCATCTGCTTCTTCATCATTTTCAAGTTTGATGTATAGCAATGTGACATCTTTTCAGATAGACTGGTCTGCGCAGTACAGCACGACCGCAGTCTATGACTCTAATAGTTACACAACCTCACCAATTCAGGGAGTGATAGGAACATACTCAATAACATTCGACAGCGACATCGGTGCTGAGAGTTTTTCCTCATATACCGTTACCTATTATCTGGTACAGCAGGTGCCAAGTGAATATTCCGTCACATTCACCGAGTCAGGGTTGCCATCAGGGGCAACTTGGAACGTCACTCTCAACGGTGCAGAGAAATCATCCACTTCCACATCCATAGTCTTCTGGGAATTTAACGGTACATATTCCTATACAGTTGGCATCTATCAGGGATACGTCTCCTCACCCTATTCTTCATCGGTAACGGTCAGCGGAAGTGCCGTATCTGTATCCGTCACATTCACGGTAAAAACGTATTCAGTCACATTCACAGAATCAGGTCTCCCATCGGGGACGAAATGGTATGCAAATATAACGGGGCAATCCCCGCTGTCGTCAACAACCACCACGATAACAACGTCCCTCGCCAACGGCTCCTATACTTATTCAATAGGCACACCTGACAAGATATATTCCGCTCAGGGAGGATCATTCACTGTCAACGGCGCTAATGCCAGCGTCAGCGTCACATTCGCACCCGTGAAATATTCAATCACGTTTACCCAGACAGGACTGCCGTCGGGAACATGGTACATTAACATGACTACCACGTCCCAGGACTTCTCTGCATTATATAATAAAAGCATAACATTCACCGAGACTAACGGAACGTATTCCTATACAGTAGCCACAGGGAATAAGGAATATGCGCCTTCATCTGCGACTGGGAGTTTCACGGTTAACGGTACCGCTCTCTCGGAATCAGTGACATTCGCACTCTACACATATTCCATCACATTTACGGAATCCGGACTGCCTGCATCCACCAAGTGGTTCGTGAACGTCACTTCAGGGAACTCGTATTCATCCGCTGCCTCAAGCATCACCCTTCCAGCCGGAAATGGTACGTATTCCTATACAGTTGCCACAGCGAACAAAATCTACAAACCCAGCCCATCATCGGGCAGTTTCACGGTAAGTGGCAGCGCTGTTTCCGAATCAATCACGTTCGCAGAACTCACGTGGGAGGTCACATTCACTGAATCCGGATTACCGACAGGGACGAAATGGTATCTTAACATTTCTGGGCAGTCCTCCCTCTCATCTACCACCACATCAATATCCACCTACGAACCAAACGGAACGTATGCATTTACGATCGCTTCCAGTAACAAAATCTACAACCCTAATCCATCATCATCAACGTTTACCATGAACGGTACCGCTCTCTCAGAGACAGTATCCTTCTCGGAAATAATATATACCGTGACGGTCAAGGAGACGGGTCTCCCGTCAGGCACATGGTATTTCAACATCACGGGAGGAAGCTCGTATTCATCCGCAACCACATCCCTCTCATTCTCAAAGCCCAACGGAACGTATGACTATACTCTCTCTACCAGCAACGACTACTACGCCCCATCCCCATCATCAGGCTCCTTCACCGTGAACGGCGCTGCCCTGACCGTCAATGTCACATTCAAACTGGTAGCCTACAATGTGGTATTCAAGGAATCAGGTCTCCCATCCGGGATGGTGTGGTTCGTAGTGCTAAACGGCACCAAGACTTCCTCAAACTCTTCCTCCATAACATTTCTCAAGCCCAATGGAACCTATTCCTTCACTATTGAAAATCCAGTCAATGGCACTTACGGCGTTAGGTACATTCCGAAAAACGCAACTGGAACAGTAGTTGTTAATGGAAAGGCCTTGCAAGTCAATGTAACATTCACTACGCAGTATTATCTCATTGTAAAGGTGGCACCGTCTAACGGGGGAACGGTATCACCATCCTCAGGGTGGTACAGTGCCCAGTCTTCCATAAAACTCAATGCAATAGCAAACGCATCATTCATGTTCACTTCATGGACTGGCACAGGGACGGGGAGTTACTCTGGAATCTACAACCCCCATAATATCACCATCGGAGGCCCAGTAAATGAAACAGCAACGTTCGTGGAAGTCTATTCCGTCACGTTCACAGAATCAGGTCTCCCGTCAGGTACGCTCTGGTACATCAACATCTCTGGACCCAGATCGTTTTATTCCACGACATCTACAATATCGTTTACCGAACCCAACGGTACCTATTCTTATTCTTACGGTGTAAATACGAGATATACAACTCCGTCCCCGTCAGGCTCGATAACGGTCGCTGGATCCTCGGTATCCGTCAGTGCAACCTTCCACCTTGTGACGTATACCATCACTTTCATAGAAATAGGCCTCCCGTCTTCAGATACCTGGAGCGTGAGCCTCAATGGAAGTGCAAGTTCCCCCACCAATACCACTTCCATCATGTTCACAATGCCCAACGGAACGTATCCGTATTCTGTTTCCCCCGTCAGTGGCCTCGTTGTCGAGCCTGACTCCGGGGACGTGGATGTGGCAGGACAGAATGTTGTAGTGAACATAGTGTTCAAGTCAGGTTCTTCCGGGACTGGATACCTTGTATCGTTCATTGAATCCGGACTCCCCACCAATGGGGAATGGTTTGTCACACTGAACGGATATACCGAGAGTTCTTTCTCCGATTTAATTCAATTTTACATGGGAGCTGGGACATATCCATATTCCATTTCAGTCACAGGCAACCTCCATGCAGATCCCAACTTCGGTAATGTCACGGTTTCCCACAACATGGAAGTGACTGTGATAATATCAAACTCAACCTCTTCCTCAAGCACCACGATAAATGTGAAGAAGATAGTAGACAACAATCTGCCACTTATCATAGGGTCGTCCGTTGCCACAGTGATTATCGGGTGGCTCCTGTCAATCTACATAAACCCTGAGAACAGAAAGAAAAATGGAAACAACAGAAGGAGAGTGAAGTATGAAAGATGAAATAAATCGCAAATTAAAAAAGATCGGGATAATAGCGTTGCTGGTAGTCCTGTCTCTGTCTACGGTACCCATGATGTCCCATGCATCATCCATCACCATGGGGTCATTTGTCGCAGACCCGCAGGCGAAAGACTACGGTGCATATCCCAGCCAGATAGGAACATACATGTCCGGGATGTTCGGGATAAACTCTGCCTACCAGGTCGGTGCAGTCAATTACCCCTACACGTTCATGATCGGGGATTTCTATCTCAATGGTGCGAACGTATCGCAGGACGTCCAGGTGCATATTGCAGTAAACCTGAACAATGTGTCCAATGTTTACCTCACTGCACCGGATGGAGGCATAGGGTCCTCATACGGGGCACCGTCATGGGGTGCAGTATCGGGGATATATCAGGATTCATTCGGCATTTCCGTGAACAGCTATCCAATACAGGTTAGATTCATCCAAAACAATAAGACGGTAGTGAACCAGAACATCACCCTCGGCGGGGACAACGGTTGGTACAACCAGACAGTGACATTCATAGACCCGTGGCCCGTTTCTACCGGACCTTTCTACGTGACTTTCTACTTCCCATATTTCGCCCCCAATGTCGGGGGAGACGCATACCAGGGATATATACCGCTCATCATAGGGGAGGGGCAGTACCTTGCTCTCAATGCCCACGTCACGGGGAAACCAACGAGCGTTGTCAATTCAGGAGCAGCAGGGGCATCCGCACTCCTCAACTGGTCGTTCAATGCTGGAGAATGGTTCGTCACTTTCGTCCACTATCTGGACAACAACCCCTCTGACACATCCCCGTCAAACATCCAGGTGCTCCAGTGGGACAACTTCACCTATGCGCACACAGGGGGAATAAAGGACCTCAGGTACAATTTCTCATCCTCCGCACCTTCAGGAGTATATGGATGGAGATTCCATGAGGGCATAACAGATTACGGGACGTCTTTCATCGTCTACAACAACGTTTCAGTGCAGCAGTCGGGGGACAGGCCACCGATGATTTCCATACAGTTCACTGGGGGTCACAAGCAGGGAGGGAACACAAATATAATAATCTCCGGGAAGGACGCAAAGAACAGCACGATCTACCTTGAAATATCAGTGTGGTTCGGCAACGATATGTACACCGTGCCCAATCCCAGCTATGAAAACGTCCTATACTACTTCGTACCGCAGGCCATTCCGTCAGGCGGGAACTACACTCTCACCATAACGGATAACTTCTACGGGGAACTGAACGTGGAAGTCATATCCCACAACATCTACAACGAGTGGAACAACTCCTATGCATCCTCCACAATCACATCCATAATTTACTCAAACAGCAGCGGGGGGAACTATGTCCCTCCACAGGCATGGTTTGTGGAGCCTTTCAGCGGTCCCCTCAATGCAATATTCCTCGTGGGGGGTATAGCACTCCTCCTGTGGTCGGTACACAGGTCAGGGATATCGTCCCAGGCATTTAAGAAGGCAATGAGGGGATTAGCTAGTCCCAACGGAGGGATATATCTTCCCACACACTACATGGCCGCCGTCCTGCTGATAATTCTAGCGTTCATCAACTGGGCTGCGGTCTTTGCGCTCATATCGACATGGGGAGGTGCAGTCCCATGAACACGTATGAAAAGGTAATATTCGGCCTTATCGGAGCAGATGCAACGATGTTCATTGAGATAATTGTATGGGCATTCCACGGGGGATTGATATGACGTCTAAAATTACTAAAATAAGGGCATTTCTAGGCATTCTGAGGTCAGGGGTAGATAAATCACTCAAGGCAGCAGTTGGACCTCTCAGATTTAGCGATCTGAGAGGCGAAGATGCAGGGGTATCGTGGATTGTTGCAGCGTTCATCCTATTAATCCTGATAATCGGGTTCGTCCTTGTGATGAACAAGATGGGGATAACCCTCCAGCAGATCATATCGGATTTTGAGAAATTCTTCGGGATGGTGGTTATGAATGGAAGGTAATGACATATTTCACGTTTTCACGCTCCGTTTACTGATAAAATGGAGAAAAAGGGGATGATGATATAAAATGAGTAGAGTAGTAGGCTTTTATAAAAAAAATGGAAAGACAAGGCCAATAACAAGAACTGTTAACCGAAGAATTTCTGCTGGCTCCCCGCTAACAGTAAAGAAAGAACCGGAACTGACCTTAAAGGGAGTCAAGGATCAGCTGAAAAAAGAAATGCGTGGGTTCGGTGTTCAAAGGCTGGAAGGAAATTTGGCTAAGGACGATATGAGCTGGCATAAATTCAACACGCTGGAAAAGGCGGACAGATACATTCAAGAACAATCATATACGGCACCAGATGAAGGAAATGGATATGATAAATTCAGGGTTGATCTCTTATACAGATCTAACGTTCAGTCGGATAATTGCCCGCATGGTACCAGGACTATACGCATAGATGTTAATAAGGGCGCCCCAAATAATATGATAGAACGTGCAGTTTTAAATTTCGAAAAATTTAGGAAAGAGCACCCCAGAGAATACTTCGACCACCCAAGTACATATATTGATTATCCCGCTGGCCAAGCTGAACATGTCCCAGACTCTTATTCAAAACACACCAAAGAATACACGGATACCCCCATTGGCGGTGGCGATTATGTCAGAGTTTACAAACCAATAAATCCGATCCAGGAGATTGTTGGTGGTAAGGCGAAATTTATTCAAAAGAGGAGATGATAAAATGAGTAAAGTAGTTGGATTTTATAAAAAGAATGGAAAAACAAGACCGATAACGAGAAGAAGCGGAAAATTAAGAGCAAAAGAAGATATGAAGATGCCTAGAACGTGGAAAGACATAGACATCCAGGAGAAAAACTACGGAATCAAATATATGGGAAACGGTCACTGGGAGCTCAGACTTGGAAACCTTACGGATGCTGGATGGTACTGGACGGGAGACGAAAGCTCCATGCTTAGTTTTCTGGTCCGATTAGATAAATCAACGGTCAGAGACGCATTTCTGAGAGACATGAAGCATGCCAATCTCTCCTGGAATGACATTAAAAGCATACTTCAGAGGAATGTGATCCGGACGGAAGACGGTCTGTATCCCCTTTCCGGTGATAATTCAGCATGGGAATTCGGGAACCTCGATGATCCTTTTTCAGAGGATGTGCGCAACTTCCTGGATGATGGAAGTTTTGACATTGAAGAAGGAAAACGGGATGAAATAGAAAATGCAGCTTATGATTACGCAGACCTCTCTTATGATAACTTTGTCAAAAAATACGGTGATGACTACAAAAAATTGATGATGAATACAATAAACAACGCAAAGTCATTGGACGACTTCCTTAACAAGATATCCTCTGAAGACGTAGTCCTTGATATCAATGAGATGGTATTTAATTTCGTAGATGAACAGGCGTCTTCAGCAATAGGTAAGGCAATAGAGAATATCAAGAAAAAGAGGAAGTGAGATAGACGGGCGACGTAATAGGTTTCTATAAAAAGAATAGGAAAACGAGACCCATAACCAAAAGGGTTCCTTACGGTGTATCACGTAGTTTGGCACTAGAAGAAGTAGAGAGGCTCAGAAAAAAGGGGGAGAGGGCAAGATTGATAGAAACAAACAGGAGAAAAAAGCTCTACGCACCGTACGAATCTGAACTGAAAAGGGTAGAATCGCATAAGGAATCTGAAACTCAGGGTAGCGGTAAAGGAAACGTAGAGAAACAGAATGAAATAAAGGATACAGTTCAAAACAGTTCAACTGTCAAACCCATAAGTAATGAATTGGCATCGAACACTCTTAAGGAACTCAACATAATCAACGACAAGAATGAATGGAATTATAATAAAAAAGACGAGATTACGAAATGGTCAAATGTGATGTACGTGAGAGATGGGGTATTGAAATATTTGAGAATGGATCTAAATAGGGTCGCCTATGTTCAGACAGAGATTCCAACAAGACTATCAGATGGTAATTACGAAGTGGAGTTTGATGATCCAGGGTTTAACGGTACGAGGGTTCTCAAATCACCTACGGAAATGCCTGAAATTAAACCGCTTGAAAACGGATACTCTAATTCTCTCATGTCCACTCTCGACTCCAATGCAAAGGGTCTCCTTGAACAACACAAATTCAATTATGATAATTCCATAGAATTTAAATTAGAGGGGGAGAATTTAAAACGTTTTGTCAAAGCCTTAAGGGATCAGAGCGACGATCTAATCCTGTTTGAGAAGGCTGATAAACTCATAAAAGACCCGATACATCCCGAAAGGGCAACGATTAGAGAAGTGATAAAGGTTAAAGCTCAAAGTGACGTGGCAGTCGATCCACCACCAACAAGAGAAATAATGGAAATAATCCCTGACCACGATACGATTCCAAACCTTCCAAAGGGCATGGTTTCAAAATATGCTAAGTCATATATCTACAAGAGTATAGAAGCAATTTTAGGAAAAAATCAGGCACTCAATCCCAAAACCCCTTTGACAATAAACGTCAAAAATGATTATCCTATTTTGCTAAGAGCACAGTGGAAAATAGGAGATAGAGACGAGGCCAAGTCTTATGGAATGATCGCTCCACGGATTACTGAGACATAGGAGATGAAAAAGTGACGAAATTTAGGACCGTGTATAAACACGGACGGAAATACGTGATTCCCATAAAGGGGAAGAAAGACAGCAGAAAAATAACGAAGGAAGACAGGAAGAAGTGGCATAAAAATGCGATAAAAGGGGTAGAGAAATGGGAGAAGATGACCCCTCGACAGAGGAGGTACAGGGTCAGTAACAGGGCATCCTATACCGAATGGCAATTTGTGGGAAAGAGCCCTCGTACAAAGGATATCATCCATTGAATAAGGTGATGAGAAATGACAAGCTTCAGGACCAGAGGAAGAGGGTCAAACAGGAAAGTATTCCCTCTAAAAAAGGCCTACGGTGAATCAGGGAAGAGCCATCTCTACAAGAACGGGGCAAAAAAGGAGAAAGAGAGAGAATTTGAAAAGAGATACGGCAAGAAACGGGGAGACTACGTCTACGGAGCCACTGTCGGCAAAGTCCGAAAGGAAAGACTTGCCAGGATGGCTGGAGGCAGGAAATGAGAGGGACAGACAATACCCTGAGGATCCACTACTCTGTCAGGGACGAGGATTCTAAGGAAATAGTTGACCAAGAAAAGCTGTACGTCTCGAAGGTTTCGCAGTACAGGAAGCTTCTCAAGGAAATACCCAAGAGCATAAGAAAACTTTTCGAAGGAGGCAAGCCATGATAGACAGCACGAAATATTTTGAAGAGAAAGGGTCATTGGAGAGAAACGCAAAAAAATTCAAGGAAATTACCGATCAAGAAAGAGACTCAGCCCGTGACTCGGCTAAGGTTCTCTCCGAATTTTCTGGAATTGAAATGGGTGAAGATATTGTTGATTTTTTAGATAAGAAGTTCAGGGAAAACAGGTTCACACTCAACCAGAGACGTGAGTTCAATCTATTCCTGCATGATGTGCTCGGTTTCATGGGGAGGAAGGCCAAGAATTCATTCATTCACTTCGACGAGCACATGTCTAAGTGGATGGGGTTCTTCACGATCCTGTTCCTGTCGGAAGCGGCCGTGGGAATCTACATGATAATCCCTGTATTCCTGCGGTACCGAGGGATCCTGATGCCCGTGAATTTATTGGAATATACCGGTGCCATCCTCGTAATAGCACTTGGCTGGTACGGATTGAAGAAATTATTTCACAAGAAAAAGGAGGAGGATTAAATGCCACTATTTAGAAAAAGAGAAAGGATAACTGAAGTGAATGAGACTGGAGGGAATGGCTCCATCACGCTCAGGCAGAGAGAGGTAGGGGCGGGGGAGAGGGAACCTGAATTAAATTTAGCGGATTGGGCAATCATATTCACAGGTGTAATACTTCTGATAGCATTTATATTCCTCTTCGACACCGTCCTTCCAGAATGGGGTTTCATAATCTACAAGAGTGCCATGGTCTATCTGTGGAAACCCATCTCCTGGATGCCACTGTGGGTTGGTATCTTGGTTATTCTTGGAATATACACAGTCGGTGACTTTTTCAAGCCCGTACTGGTTTACGGACCCAATAAGGCATGGTACATCCGCAAAAAGTTCGCAGACCACCTATGGCATTTCTACACACTTCGGTCCCTAGGTCGGAAGGAACTGATAGTCCATGATGATAGGATAGTTATGAGGGGTCTTTTTGCGACCGTCACAGTGAAGGATCTCACAATAAAGGAGATATCTAAGAGACAGACGTTCATAGAAGGTCATGGTATCATAGAGGTCACACAGATCAGTCTAATGAAGGATGACAACAGGTGGTTGTACAATGAAAACAGAAAACAGAGGGATGAAATAGCCGCAAGGGATGCGACACAGTTCTACACGCTCGAACGACTCAGGAAGCTTGATAATCTAGAGAGGGAGAAGGGGAAATGAAAGCCAGGTCTCTCATTCTGGTTATGGCGCTGTTTATGATGCTCTCCGCATCTCTCGTAATTTCCATCCCCGTCACCGCAGCCTCATCCTCGGTGACAGGGGTAATATTCAGAGCTAATGTCAATGAAATATACATAGAGTACGAGAGCATGCCGGTTGAGGTTCAGGCCACGTATTTCCTTTCGGGGATACCCCAGACCGCTTCGATAAGCGTAGTATTTATTATCGAGAATCTCACATCCACGCAGACGATAGCAAAAAATTTCACCGTGCCCTCAGGCATTCCATATACCGTATATCTCCCTGCCCTTCCTCCGGGCTATTACCAGATATCGGCAGAGGCCACTGCACAGGGCTATCAATCATCGCCTTTTTCGGAGCAATTCCTCGTCGCACCCCCTCCCATTCCATATACAGCAATCTGGGTGAATGGTGGACTGTTTGAATTCCACAGCAACATGCTCAATTCCACTGGCCATTACAACAGGAACTACACCTTCACACTGGTCATATCATACCAGTATCCGGGAAGTGCCCCTCAGACAACAGACGTGGTTAACAATGTTACTAACTTCACCATGAGGTTCCCAGATCAGGGGGAGACCGTGGTAATAATCGTGGAAGATAAGTATGGATGGATAAATGGTATGGGCATAAACCCCTCCGAGGGTATATTCTCAGGATCCCCATATATCTACAATTTTGATATAACATCTCAGGCCCCGTTCACCACGGTGGAAATAGAGAATGGCATAGTAGTGGGTATATTCGTCATGTTCATCGTGATCGTTTTATTGAGAGTGAGGAGGCGCATGCAATGACCGCAGAACCACCCGACAGGGGAGCATATCAACAATGGCAGCGCCAGCATGAGGGAATGTTGGAACCGGCACTAGCACAGTCGATCTTCCTTTTTATCATGACTATGGGGAGGGGTATATACATCACGGAAAGTGACATAAATGGAGTGCGTGAATTCGCAGAGATGCTCGACGTGGACCTCAGCGAGTACACCAATGAAGCACTTATGGATAAAACAATATTCAGCGACGCCAAGGGGCTCATAGAGAAGGAATTTTGGCGACAGTTCTTTGTCGACACAAGGCCTACCAACTTGGAAATCAAGTCAATGGAGGAAATGCTAGGACGAGAAGATGAAATAGTGGAGAGAATAGGGGAGAAAGCAATTAGAAACATGACTGACACAGAAGAGTTCAAACAGATGCTTCAGGAGGCATTGACAAAAGTTCACGAAGAGGGGGAAGGAGAAAGGACAGCTAGTGGAAAAGGAGACCTGATAGAGGGGGTGAATGAACTTGCCGAAAAAGTCAGTAAACTCGAAGCTGGTATGGCATCACTGAAAGCCCAGAAGGATCAGATGGCCAACGAGTCTGAAAAGAGGGTAAACGGGATTCAGGAAGAAAGACCCGAACCGATAGAGACGGGAGAAGTTTCTAAGCTCGCAATAAGCGTGGATCGTAACTGGGTCGTCGGAGTCAATGATTTTGACGATTCTTTATTAATAAAGGAAAAGAGAGAAAGGGAAGACGGCGGGGATATAACCGTCGAAATATCAGACGGTAGTGGGTCGGTCACATGGAAGGCTAGAACCACAAAGATCGGTCATTCTGCCCTTTATGAGAGGACCAAGAAGGTAATCGGAGAGTTTTTGCTGAAGGGTAGCGTGTTCACGAACCTCACATACTCCTTCCCAGGAGAAAATGAAGAGAGGGATTTCCTCCCTGAGATAACCGGTGGAAAGATAAAAGTTAGGGATGCGTGGCCTCTCGAAAGGGGGGGTCTGTTCAACAAAAAATATGAGAAAATACTCACGTTCACCGTGGGTAGCTCATCATGGAGTGTGGAGGTTGAAACAAGGATAACCAACGTCCGTGACTTTAAATTCGCTCTTATAGACCTCATGGATATGATACTTCTCAGTGGTGAGACGACAGGGGGAAAAGATGGTAGATCTCTTCAGTAATCAATCACATGGGAACTTCATGGAGCACTGGCTCTATGACCAGAGGATGCTCTGGCCAGGCCAGTTTGCCGACAGAGACGAATTTGAATACGTGCAGATTGCCGAAGAACAGCTTCTTAGAAACAGAGGAAATAGAAATATGGAAAGGTTGTGGCTCCACAAACTTAAATTTGGCAAGGCCTTTGGAATAGATATCGAGGTTTTACCAGTAAGTCTTTTCGATCAGGATCCCTATTATATCGTGCTACCACACAGCACGGGAGTCATGTCCATAATAAAGCAGGATCCTACCACCGTCACTGTGTATGGTGACAGGAAGGCAGGGAAGACAGTGACGTCCTGGACAATCGCCTGGGAACTGTATAATTCCCTCAAGGAGACGAAGGAGGGGGTTGAGATATACGTGGCAGGGGATGCTGATGCAATAACGAAAGCACTCAAGGCATACTCAAAAAGGGTGGATGCCCCTCCTGAGGTTGTAAGGTTCGCAAACGTTATACAGGAACGCACAACCTATGAAATGCCTGAATCGACGGGACGGAACCAGGTTTTGATTTATAATGAAATCGGAGAAGATGTATCAAGCAAGAGGGGCATGGCCAGAGAGAACCTCGAAATAACACTGAGGTCAATGAGAGTGAGGCATGAAAGAAGATGGATGATATTCAACGTGATAAGACCGCAACTGATTGATATATCGCTCAGAGAATCCCCCATACAGATATTCCACCATTCAACGAAAGATAACATGGCTTCGCTGGAAAACATGGTTAAAGACCCGTGGAAACCCATTATGTGGACAACATCGAGCCTCCGTCCCGGTGAAGCCCTGACAATTTATTCTCTTCTCGGTTATCAGGTACCTGAAAAGGTTTACACAACGGCAATCGACAAGTTCTCCCCTAAACCGCCGGCGTGGCTTCTTGACGTCATTAAAGCGGCCAAGGGAATGGAAATAGAACACGCAAACGAGATAGAATTCATGCGTAACAGAGGGGGCAAGCAAAGCAAGATGCCAAAGGGAGACGTGATCAGGGATCAAGCGTTCACGTTATATGTTAAAAGCATACGGGACAATTATCCGAGAATCAATGTGGAGAATGTCTATCACTTCCTCATAGACTGGCAGGTGAGACGCTTTCCTAAATCCACAGCCTGTGTAAATAACCATGTGGATCACAGAACGATGGACGAACTCATCGGAGAAGGGTTCATCCAGGTTTACGATACAGGAACAGATACTGAACCAGAAGATTAAAATATTGTCAAAGATCCCTATATTATGAAATATATATCTGTATTTCACCAATTGTCCAAAAAATAATTTTCTATGGTAGAACACCTTGCATTTTTCTTAAGATGTTACAATTTTTAATGGAGAAAACTGTAAAACGCCGATATGCCAAAACCCCCGTCTAATCCTTATGCACGTAAATGTTACATCTCATTGATAACTCTCAGTAACGGACATTTTGCTCCACGGACCTGATAAATACTGATTGGTGAATAAGTGAATATAATATTTCTTAATAGAAATAATATTTCATAATCGGCTGTGCATCCGATTGCACAATTAAGTTGAAAGTTAAACAGTCCTTTATTTTCAGCATTGTTATGCATACTCGGTAGAAGCCTTAATAAATTTTCCCTCTGCCCATCTAATTGGGCAATTAAATGGAAAATGCCGTTCAGTCAAAATCCTAAAGGATGACAGGGATATCAGGACCAGGGATCCATGGAAATAGTCAATTCTGAACTGACGCCCGCCCATGTTGGATATTAATATTAATAACATGCATGTGTGCGAGAAGATTTTTTTTCTCTTTTTCCTTGGGAGGGCGCAACTGAATATATACATGTAAGAATAGCACTTTTTGATAGGTCGGAATGTCTGGAGAATGTGAATAATAGACAATTACGGTACACGCTCTAGGTTGGGGAGATAAGGTATGTTCTCCCAACATCTCCCAATTCTCCTGATATGCTAAATTTAGCGTATAATTCAGGGTTTCTGAAAATGCGACAGTCTCGTCTCCCGACATCTCCCAATCATCTCCCAACTTTGCCAATACCTGGTATTGGGGAATAAGAATAGGAAACGGTTCCCTGAATTATTTTTGGTATCTAATAATTATATTATCGTTCTCAATAAGGATCCAGAATATATTACCTTAAATCTGAGAGAAAAGTGCTTCCAGATAAGCGTTTTGAGAGAGTATGGGGGTAAGGACGATAAATTACACTACCCGACCTCTCATCTCTCAAATTTACCCCTTCATTTTGACCTTATAACCATATTTTGAAAGTGATTTTTGAACTGTGCAGGCCTGTAATCTCAAACAATATAGAAATCGAAATCAGACCGATGACTACCGATAGACTTACCAATAGCCAACCTGATTATTGCGAGGTTTTACCGATAACTTTGAAGGGGCGCATGTGTGTCTTTTTTTGTTTTTAAGATTGAAATTGAATAATGAATAAGGTCAAACAAGAGTGTGGGACACAATTCTAAGACCTGCCCATATTGAACAGATTATGCCATACGCCAGTGCAGAATAGTGCACTGTCTATTCTGTCATCCCTCCTCTGTGCTATATTCCATCCAAGCATCCTCTTGTCAGCTGCAAATCCTGATTCTGAATTGCTTCTCTGATGGT
>Ga0078972_1007288_pt1 | contig 24813 bp, 22 predicted proteins | sample YelNatPaOPGAMG01_FD_67568 | JGI IMG/M metagenome (GOLD analysis project Ga0078972, IMG submission 67568) | Hot spring thermophilic microbial communities from Obsidian Pool, Yellowstone National Park, USA - OP-RAMG-01 (SPADES assembly) (version 2) | ecosystem: Environmental > Aquatic > Thermal...
ATGTCTTTGGGGCATCATATATAGGCAAGACCCAAGAAGAAGTAACTTATATAAGTCCTTGCCAAGAACTTTCGGAGATTTTTGGAGATGTCTCTTCTAAATATCCTCTTACTCTATTTAGCTCACAGATAAAGGTAAAGCCTATTAATAAAGAAGAGGTTATAGCTTATATCAAGCTACCATATACTAATCCTTCAGATCCTGCAAGGTTTGCATCTATACACTCAAATCCCCCTGGTGTTGATACAGATTATCCTGCTATTATAAGGAGAAGATTTGGAAAGGGAGAAGTTGTATGGGTTGCAGGTCCTTTAGAAATGGTAGAGTATGAAACGCACAGACAGTTATTTATCAGGCTTATTAAATCTCTGGTAAAAGAAGGATTTTCATTTGAAGTAGATGGTCCCAAGTCAGTAGAAGTTACTATGTTTTATCAGGAAGAGAATAGAAGATATATTGTTAACCTTCTAAACTTTCAGCAGGAGCTACCAAGTATCCCTGTATCTGATATAAAACTTAGAGTTAAAACTGAGGATAAGACCTTCTCTAAAGTGGTAATTTTGCCAGAAGAAATACCTTTAAATTTTGAGAAAAGAGAAGGATATCTAGAGATTGAAATCCCAAGACTGGATACATTTTTGATGCTCGGTATTTATTATTAGAAAGTTAACTATGCTATAATTAAAACAGAGCAGGAAATATAAAAGGTTAGTAGATAGTGCCAATAGAATATATTGAAGAGGCATTGAGAAGAGTTACTTATGAGATTTATAGACGATATAGAAATTATCAAATATTTGGGAGGTTCTGATGACATATGTAATGCAGAATTGCATATTTGAATTTTCTTTTGAGTCAGAGAAAAATTATTCTGATCCTTTTAACGATGTAGAGGTCTCTGCCATTTTTACAGATCCAGATGGGGAAGAAAAAGTTATTCCAGCCTTTTGGGATGAAAGAAATATATGGAGGGTCCGTTATTCAAGTCCCAAGATAGGAAGGCATATTTTTCGTACAATCTCGTCTGATCCATCTAATTCCAGTCTGAATGACCAGAAAGGAGAATTAGAGGTTATTCCTTATGAGGGAGATAATCCACTTTTTAAGCATGGCCCTATTAGGGTAAGTGAAAATAAGAGATACTTAGAGCATATAGACGGGAATCCTTTTTTCTGGTTAGGAGATACTTGGTGGATGGGTCTATGCAAGAGACTCTCCTGGCCAGGTGATTTCCAAATTCTAACACAAGATAGAGTAGAGAAGGGATTTTCTGTCATCCAGATCGTTGCTGGACTCTATCCCGATATGCCTCCTTTTGACCCGAGAGGTGCAAATGAGGCTGGGTTCCCTTGGGATAGAGATTATTCTACGATAAATCCAAACTATTTTGATATGGCAGATTTAAGAATCAGCTGGCTTGTCAGGTCAGGGCTTGTGCCTTGTATTGTGGGATGCTGGGGATACTATCTCCCCTGGATGGGTATAGAGAAGATGAAAATGCATTGGAGATATCTAGTTGCAAGGTATTCCGCATTTCCAGTTGTATGGTGTTTAGCAGGAGAGTATGATATGCCTTATTATCTTTCAAAAGAAAAAGAGAAAGATAATAAGACCCAGAAAGATGGATGGATAGAATTGGGAAGATATCTAAGAAAGATAGACCCATACCATCATCCTATTACTATTCATCCAGGAACGTATGCCAGAGAAAATACTGATATCTTGGAAGTTTTAGATTTTGATATGCTTCAGACAGGACATAGTGATAATAGCCTGAGAAATACTGTCTTTCGAGTCCAGCAGTCATACTATGGAGAACCCAGAAAGCCAGTAGTTAATGGTGAAGTATGTTATGAGGGGATTGGTGGTCAATGTAAAGAACAGATACAAAGACTTATGTTCTGGGCAACTATCTTGAACGGTGCCTGTGGTTATACATACGGAGCAAATGGAATCTGGCAGGTGAATAGAAAAGGGGAACCTTTTGGACCTTCTCCTCATGGGATGAGCTGGGGAGATACACCCTGGGAGGTCGCATATAAGCTCCCCGGATCAAAGCAGTTAGGAATTGCTAAGAGATTATTGGAGAAATATCAATGGTGGAAGTTTGAACCACATCCAGAATGGATAGAAGTTAAAGTTTCTGAGGAAGATAGAAAGAACTATTATCATCCTTATCCAGCAGGTATTCCAAAAGTAGTACGTATCATATACCTGCCGCTATTTTATCAGCATTTCAAAGTAAAGGAGATAGAAGAAGGAGCATCTTATTGGGCATTTCTCTTTAATCCAGTAGATGGAAAAGAATTTGATATCGGTCTAGTTGTTCCTGATGAGAATAGAGAATGGCAGCTACCTGAGTTAGTAGAAGGGTCAGGTTTAAGAGTTCCTGTCTATCAAGATTGGATTTTAGTCTTGGAGGTGAGGTAAAATTATGAGGACCTGTATAAATGAGGCTACCACAATGCCTTATTCTCTAGAAGAGGATGTTATATCAGTTAGTAAGGCAGGTTTTGAAGGAATAGAGCTATGGGTTGATAAAGTAAAAAAGTATCTTGGGTCTCACTCTGTGAATGAGTTAAAAACTCTATTAGAAGAGAATAGAATAAAGCCAGCCTCTATATGCCCATTCTCTCTTAACTCATTTGGAGATGTTGATGCTTCAATTAAGAGTATAGAATGGGGGGCTAGAATTGCTGGAGAGATAGACTGTGATATGCTTCTTGTATGTCCAGATGTGCCTCCTAAAGAGCTTTCACATAGTGAGGCGGTTAGAAAGGCTGGTGATAGTGCAAGAAGATGTGCTGAGATTGCAAAGTCCTATGGGGTAAAGCTTGCTATAGAACCTTTAGGGATGCATCCGTTTGTCCCTGGACCAAAGGAAGCGTTAGAGATAATTGAAACTGCAGATCACAATTCTTTAGGGCTTATAATAGATACTTTCCATTATTATAAATCAGGAATTACCCTTGAAGATATAGGAGCTATCCCTATAGAAAAACTACTTCTTGTCCATATCAATGACTGTGAAGACCTTCCTAGGGAAAAATTGACAGATAAAAATAGATTATACCTTGGCTTAGGAGTAATCCCCCTTAGAGAGATTCTAAAGATACTGAAAGATAAAGGTTATACTGGTTTTCTCTCTGTAGAGATCTTTAGAGATGAGTATTGGGAAAAGCCCATAGATGATATAACGAGGGAGTCCTTTGAATCTCTCCAGAATCTCTTGAGGTCTTTATAGTTCTAGGAGTGATAGTATATGGATAAAATAAAACTTGTTTTTGTTGGTGTTGGTAATATGGGGCAGTGCGCCCATCTTAAAAATTATGCTATTATACCTCAGTGTGAGGTTGTTGCTATTGCAGAGTTGAGGGAAAAATTAGGCAAAGAGGTTGCCAGGCGCTATGGGATACCAAAAGTTTACAAGGATTATAAAGATATGTTTAACTCTGAAGACTTTGATGGAATTGTAGCGGTTCAACCCTTTACAAGGCACGGAATTCTTATCCCAGAATTATTGAGAGCTAAGGTTCCCATATTTATAGAGAAACCTCTGGCAAGTTCAGTTGAGGTGGGAGAGAAGATTGCGGAAGCTGTAAAGAAGAGTGGAACCTGGATTATGGTTGGTTATCATAAAAGGAGTGACCCAGCCACAGTCTATGCAAAATCCAAGATAGAAGAGTTTAAAAGGTCTGGAGAGATTGGGAAGATGAAGTATATCCGTATCACTATGCCACCGGGAGACTGGATTGCAGGTGGTTTTAATGACCTTATCAAAACAGACGAACCTCTGCCTTCTCTTGAATATGATCCTCCGGCAAAGGATATGGACGAAAAAACATATAAAAAGTATGTTGATTTTATTAACTATTATATTCATCAGGTGAATCTGATGAGATATCTTCTAAGAGAACCTTATAGAGTAAAATATGCTGACCCTTCAGGTGTGTTAATGGCAGTAGAATCAGAAAGTGGAATTCCAGGAATAATTGAGATGTCTCCATACACAACTACTATAGACTGGCAGGAATCAGTGTTAATAACCTTTGAACATGGATATATAAAGCTCAGCCTACCAGCTCCATTAGCGTATAATAGGGCAGGGAAGGTAGAAATCTTTAAAGACCCAGGCGATGGAAAAACCCCTGAGACCATCATTCCACAACTACCCTGGGTGCATGCGATGTACAATCAGGCTATAAACTTTGTAAGAGCAATAAGAGGAGAGACAAGACCACTGTGCGATGCAGAAGAGGCACTAGAAGATTTAAAAATTGCTAAAGATTATATAATATTATTAGAAAAGAGGTGAGTTTACTATGAAGGTAGCAGTTCTAGAAAAGGTAAAGAAGATCTCTATAGAAGAAAGAGAAATCCCGAAACCTAAAGAAGATGAGGTTTTAGTAAGGGTTAAATCAGTAGGTGTTTGTGGTTCTGATATACATTACTATAATGAGGGAAGGATAGGTTCTTTTATAGTAGAAAAGCCCTTGATCTTAGGTCATGAATGTTCGGGAGAGGTGGTTGAAGTTGGGTCTAAGGTGAAATCTTTAAAGGTTGGAGATAGAGTGGCATTAGAGCCTGGTATCCCTTGCAGAAAGTGTAATTACTGCAAGACGGGAAGATATAATTTGTGTCCTGATGTAGTCTTTATGGCTACTCCTCCTGTTGATGGTGCTTTTGCCGAATATGTTGCGCATCCAGAAGACTTTGCATTCAAACTTCCAGAGAATATATCCTATGATGAAGGAGCTCTTATGGAGCCTCTATCTGTAGGCATTTATGCATCTAGTAGGGCTGGAGTAAGACCTGGGGATAGTGTACTAATCTTTGGTGCTGGTCCAGTTGGTTTAGTAACACTTCAATCTGCAAAGGCTTATGGTGCAGAGAATGTTATTGTCGTTGATATAAATGATTTTAGATTGTCAAATGCAAAAAAACTTGGGGCTGATTATACTATAAATAGCAAAGTTGAAAACCTGGAAAGGATAAAAGAGATCTTTCCTGATGGCTTGGATATAATCTTTGAGGCTTCTGGAAATTCCTCTGTAATAAGAGATACTACAAGATTTGCCAAAAGGGGAGGCAAGATAGTTTTTATAGGATTAGCATCTGAAGATTATATAGGGCTCAATATAAATGAAGTAACCTCAAAAGAATTAGACCTTCTTGGTATATTCAGATATGCCAATGTCTACAAGAAGGCTATAGACCTGGTTGCCAAGGGAAAGATAGATCTAAAGACTCTTGTTACCCATCACTTTCCTCTGGATAAAACCCAAGAAGCTTTGGAATTTGCAGATAAAAATAAGGATGAGTGTATAAAAGTGATAGTAAATCCATAAGGAGGCGGTATGAAGCACACGAGCTTTGATATATCTGGTAAGATTGCCCTTGTTACAGGTGCAAGTAAAGGGATAGGTAGAAGCATCGCATTGACATTGGCAGATGGAGGAGCTGACATAATAGCTACTGCTAGAAATGAAGAGGAACTTAAAGAATTGGTTTCTGAGATTAAGAGTATGGGAAGGAATGCAGTATATATAGTAGCTGACCTTAGTAGTACTAAAGAGGCTATCGGTATGGCTAATAGAGCATTAGAAATCTTTGGCAGGGTTGATATTCTCGTTAACAATGCTGGAGTAAGTTTCCCTCAGCCAGCCCTAGAGGTAACCGAAGAGGCTTGGGATACTACTATGAATGTGAATTTAAAGTCTCTCTTTTTTATAACTCAGGTTATAGGGAAGAAGATGATAGAACAAAAGAAGGGTAAGATTATCAACATATCTTCTCAGGCAGGCATAGTTGGACTAGAGGATCATGCTGCATACTGTGCCTCTAAGGGAGGACTGATTTTACTTACAAAGGTTCTCGCTATTGAGTGGGGAAGATATGGAATAAATGTAAATGCTATAGCACCAACTGTTATTCTGACCCCTATGGGAGAAAGGGCTTGGGCTGACCCAGAAAAGAGAGCCAGGATGTTGGCTCAGATCCCTATAGGAAGATTAGGGTATCCAGAAGATGTATCTGGAGTTGTCCTTTTCCTTGCATCTAGCGTGTCAGATCTTATAACAGGGGCAGTAATTCCAGTAGATGGTGGATACACAGCAAGATAAAACATATGAGGTGAGGAAATGAAATCTTCAGTTATGGTTCTAAGGCAAGAGGAGATTCCAATAAAGAATCCGATATTGATCTGCTCATTCTAATCGACTCAGAAATATCAAGAAGGATTAGAGCGGAAGAGTTTATTAATAAGATAAAAGAATTAACTCTAAAGTTCATTGAAGAATCAGATATATACAGCTAAAGGAGGCTTCTATGAAACGAGTTCTATTTGTGCGGGGTGGATGGGAAGGGCATGAACCTAAGCAGTGTGTAGATATCTTTGCTCCAATCTTGGAGAAAGAAGGATTTGAAGTAGAGATATCTGATACATTAGATGTATATCTGGATAAAGGCAAGATGAACTCTCTTGATTTAATCGTTCAAGTATGGACTATGGGAACAATTACAAAAGAACAGGAGGAAGGACTTTTAAATGCAGTAAAAAGTGGAGTAGGGATTGCTGGTTGGCATGGCGGTTTGGCAGATTCTTTTAGAATGAATACAGAGTATCAATTTATGGTAGGAGGACAGTGGGTTGCTCATCCTGGAGGAATAATAGAGTATAAGATAAATATTGTTAATCATAGTGATCCTATAACTCAAGGATTAGAAGATTTTAAACTTATATCTGAGCAGTACTATATGCATATAGATCCTTCTAATGAAGTATTAGCTACCACTACCTTTAAGGGGACTGAAGAGGTCCCATGGATTAAGGGTTGTGTAATACCTGCTGTTTGGAAGAGGTTCTACGGTAAGGGTAGAGTGTTTTATGCCTCTTTCGGTCATTCTGCCAAGGATTTTGAGGTGTTTGAAGCTAGAGAGATTATAAGAAGGGGTATGCTCTGGGCAGCCAGAGTTCTATAATCAGTCAGGTTTTGCTTGACTTATATAAAATCTTCTGATATCATCTCTAAACAATTAAAGATTGTAAAGGCTGTGAAGAGGAGTATTAGCTTTTAAAGTGAACTCGCCTTGGAGCTGGATAGATGAAGTTAGAGTAATCTGTCCCGGGAATTCCCGTTATAGAATAAAGAGTGGGCTTGAAAAAGCCAATTAGGGTGGTACCGCGGAAAGCTTTCCGTCCCTAGCAGTTAGTTTGCTATGGAAGGAAAGCTTTTTTGATAATTTAAAGAAAGGAGTTGATGATATGCGCAGTGATGCTGTTAAAAAAGGCTTAGAACGTGCACCTCACAGATCTTTATTGAAGGCTGTAGGGGTAGATGATGAGGAGCTTGGAAAACCGTTTATAGGGATAATTAGTAGTTACTCTGAGATAATCCCAGGGCATATACACCTTGATAAGATAGTAGAGGGGGTAAAGGCAGGGATAAGAGAGGCAGGAGGAGTTCCATTTGAATGTGAAACTATGGCTATCTGCGATGGGATAGCTATGAATCACAGTGGTATGTGTTTTTCTCTTCCATCCCGAGAGCTTATTGCAGATTCTGTTGAGTCTCTAGTTGAAGCTCACAAGTTTGATGGATTAGTAATCCTTCCTAACTGTGATAAGATCGTACCTGGAATGATTATGGGGGCAGCTAGGGTTAATATCCCGACTATTTTAATAAGTGGTGGACCGATGCTTCCTGGAGAGTTCGAAGGGAAAAGAGTTGATCTAAGCAGTATCTTTGAAGCGGTAGGGAGTGTAGCGGCAGGGAAAAGAGATATGAATTACCTAAATGCCTTAGAGGATGTTGCCTGTCCAGGTTGTGGGTCCTGCGCAGGTATGTTTACGGCAAACTCTATGAATTGTCTTTCTGAGGCTATAGGGATAGCACTCCCAGGAAATGGAACCATTCCGGCAGTATATGCAGAAAGGATGAGACTAGCTAAAGAAGCAGGGAGGGCTATATTAGAGTTAGTAAAACAGGATATAACTCCTGATAAGGTCCTCACAAAAGAGGCGTTCCTTAATGGTATAGCCTTAGATATGGCGATGGGATGCTCAACCAATACTGTGCTTCACCTTACTGCTATTGCCAATGAACTTGGAATTGGTTTGGATTTTGATGAGATAAACGCTATTGCAGATAGGACACCATATCTATGCCATCTTAGTCCGGTAGGTCCATATTATGTGGTTGACCTTTATAGAGCTGGAGGGGTAATGGCAGTGCTGAATGAACTCTCTAAAAAGGACCTAATTTATAAAGATACATTTACTGTATCTAGAAAAAAATTAGGGGAGGTTATCTCCAGATTTGAGGTAAAAGATAGGAATGTTATAAGACCAGTGAGTGACCCTATAAGGAATGCCGGAGGGCTTGCCATACTAAGGGGTAATCTTGCACCTGATGGGGCAGTAGTAAAGAAATCAGGGGTTTCAGAAAAACTCTACCATTTTGTTGGCAAAGCAAAGGTATTTGATGGAGAAGAAGAAGCAACAAGGGCAATATTTCAGAGGGAGATAGAAAAGGGAGATGTAGTAGTAATAAGATATGAAGGACCTAAAGGTGGACCAGGGATGAAAGAGATGCTTACTCCTACATCTGCCCTTGTAGGGATGGGATTAGACCTAGATGTTGCCCTTCTTACAGATGGAAGATTTTCAGGTGCAACCAGAGGACTTGCTATTGGGCATATCTCCCCAGAAGCTTGGGAAGGTGGTCCAATAGCCTATATAAGAGATGGAGACCTTATAGAGATAGACCTAAATAAGAGAGAAGTAAATCTCCTTGTAGATAAGGAAGAACTTTCTAAGAGGACCTATAGTGCACCAGAAAGTCATAAAAAGAAGGGATATCTAGGAAGATATCAAAAACTAGTTTCTTCTGCCTCTTTTGGGGCAGTAATGGAGGTTAATAGAAGATGACACTTTCTGGAGCTAGGATTCTTATTGAGGCATTAAAACAGGAAGGAGTAGAGGTTATATTTGGTATACCTGGCGGGTCAGTAATTGATATATATGATGCACTCTACGATTCTGGAATAAAACATGTCCTAGCCCACCACGAACAGGGGGCAGCTCATATGGCTGATGGATATGCAAGAGCTACAGGAAAGGTAGGAGTATGTTTCGCTACCTCTGGACCTGGTGCAACTAATCTCACTACCGGAATAGCAAATGCATATATGGACTCTGTTCCTATAGTAGCAATCACAGGACAGGTAGCTTCACACCTTATAGGAAAGGATGCATTCCAAGAGGCAGATACGGTAGGCATTACATTACCAATCACTAAACACAACTTCTTAGTGAGAGATGTAAGGGAATTGGCTAGAACTATCAAGGAGGCATTTCACATAGCTAGAACGGGTAGGCCTGGACCTGTACTTATAGATATCCCTAAGAATATACAGACGGCTACTGCAGAATTTGATTATTCTATGGAGGTAGATATAAGGGGTTATAAACCTTCAATAACTGGACATATCAGACAGATAAAAGAAGCGGCAAGGCTCATAAATGAATCTAAGAAGCCCTGTATCTTGGCAGGGGGAGGAGTAATCATTTCTAATGCATCAGAAGAGCTCTATGAGCTTGCAACAAAGGCTAATATACCTGTGGCTACCACTTTTATGGGGATAGGAAGCTTCCCCCAGGACCATCCTCTTTCTCTTAAGTCTGCTGGGATGCATGGAAACTATGCGGCTAATTATGCCCTTATGGAATGTGATCTTCTTATAGCTATAGGATGCAGGTTCAGTGACCGTACTACTGGCAGGGTTGACAAGTTTGCTCCATTGGCTAAGAGAATTCATATAGATATAGACCCTGCTGAGATAAATAAGAATGTAATAGTTGATATTCCTATAGTGGGAGATGCAAAAAGAATTCTAAGGAACCTATTAGAGTATGTAGAAGAGAAAAGAGAAGATGGATGGCTTAATAGAATAAATGAATTTAAAACCCAGTATAAACTAGTATATACCGAGGGTGAGTTTATAAAACCTCAATTTGTGATAGAGAAGATCTATGAGATTGCTAAGGAAGATACTATTATCGTTACAGAGGTAGGTCAGAATCAGATGTGGTCGGCTCTATTCTATACACATTCCAAGCCAAGGCATTTTATCTCTTCTGGTGGTTTAGGAACTATGGGATTTGGCTTTCCTGCTGCAATAGGTGCACAGGTAGGAAGACCTGAGGCACTTGTGGTTGATATAGCTGGAGATGGAAGTTTCCAGATGAATATTCAAGAGTTAGCAACTATAGCAGAGTATGAGATACCTGTTAAGGTAGTTGTTCTTAATAACAGGGCATTAGGAATGGTAAGACAATGGCAGCAGCTCTTCTATAAAAAGAGATATTCGGCTACCGTATATTCCAGAGAGGTTAATTTTGCTGAGATTGCCAATGCCTACGGAGTGAAAGGTTTTAAGGTAACTAAGAAGGAAGAGGTAGTCCCTATCCTGAGAAAGGCATTTGAACATCCGGGGCCAGCTATAGTTGATGTGATTATAGAACAGGAGGAGAATGTAGTCCCAATGGTTCCTCCAGGAGCACCAATTAACGAGATCATTGGAGGGGATGAAAGATGAGGCATACTATTGCAGTGCTGGTAGAGAATAAAGCAGGAGTACTTGCTAGAGTCTCTAATCTCTTCCGCAGAAGGGGTTATAATATTGAGAGTATTACTGTTGGGAAGTCGGAGAGGGAAGGGATTGCTAGAATCACTCTGGAGGTAGATGGGGACGAGATGGTCATAGAACAGGTGACAAAGCAGTTAAATAAACTTATAGATGTGATAAAGGTAAGTGATATAACCAATGATGACATTATAGAAAGGCAACTGATGCTTATTAAAGTGAATGCAGAGGCAAGCACCCGGTCAGAGATTCTTCAGATAGTGGATATATTTCGTGCTAATGTGGTAGATGTAAGTCCCAGGGCATTGGTGATAGAGATTACTGGCGACAGGGATAAGCTTGATGCCTTTGAGGCTTTGATAAGGCCTTTTGGTATAAAGGAGATTGCCTGCACAGGCAAACTTGCGATGGTAAGACATCCTAAAGAATAAAAAGGAGGGAAATATTATGGCAAATGTATATTATGAAAAGGATGTAAGATATGATGCGTTAGCAGGTAAGACGGTTTCAGTTATAGGGTATGGAAGCCAGGGTAGGGCACAGTCGAGGAATCTAAAGGATAGTGGGGTAAATGTATTAGTAGGATTGAGAAAGGATGGTAAGTCTTGGCAGTTAGCTAAATCAGAAGGGATGGAGGTTGTCTCTATAGAAGAAGCATCAGAAAAGGGAGATATCATACAGATACTTCTTCCAGACCAGATCCAGCAAGAGGTTTATGAAACCTCTATTAAGAAATTCTTAAAACAGGGAAAAGCTTTAGGTTTCTCTCATGGGTTTAATATCCACTATCACCAGATAGTTCCACCTGAGGGAGTAGATGTCTTTATGGTTGCACCAAAGGGACCAGGACCTCTTGTAAGGAGGATGTTTGAAGAGGGTAAGGGGGTTCCTAGTCTTATAGCAGTATATAAGGATTATTCAGGAAAAGCTAAGGATATTGCCCTTTCTTATGCCAAGGCTATTGGTAGCCTTAGGTCAGGGGTTATCGAAACTACGTTTAAAGAGGAGACAGAGACAGACCTATTTGGTGAACAGGCAGTACTCTGTGGGGGTGTAAATGAACTTATAAAATATGGGTTTGAGGTCTTAGTAGAGGCAGGTTATCAGCCTGAGATTGCCTACTTTGAATGTCTTAACGAATTGAAGCTTATAGTAGACCTTATCTATGAGGGTGGAATTATAAATATGTGGAAGGGGGTAAGTGATACAGCAAAGTATGGTGGTCTTACAGTAGGACCAAAGATCGTAACAGAGGAAGTAAAGAGACTTATGAAAGAAGCCCTTAAGAGGGTTCAAAATGGTGAGTTCGCTAGAGAATGGGTATTAGAAAATAAGTCGGGGCAGACTGTACTTAAAGCCAGTATAGAAACAGCAGAGAATCATCCTATAGAAAAGGTAGGTAAGGCGTTAAGAGATATGATGCCTTGGATAAAGAGGGAGGAGTAATGAAGAAGGTCTTTATCTTTGATACCACTTTAAGAGATGGTGAGCAGACCCCAAGAGTAACGTTAGAACCACAGGAAAAGTTAAGGATTGCTAAACAGCTCGAGGAGATGGGGGTAGATATAATAGAGGCAGGGTTTCCTATAGCTTCTCCTGGAGATGTTGAGGCAGTAACGTTGATCTCCAGGGAGATTAAGAACAGTGTGGTGTGTGGGCTTGCAAGGTCAGTAAAGAAGGATATAGATACAGCCTGGTCTGCTTTACAATATGCAAAGAAGCCAAGGATCCATGTCTTTATAGCTACCAGTGATATCCATATGAAGTATAAACTCAAAAAGACGAGGGAAGAGGTATTAGAGCAGGCTGTAGAAGCTGTAAAATATGCAAGGTCTTTATGCGAAGATATAGAATTTTCAGCTGAGGATGCTACCAGGTCTGATCCAGAGTTTCTGAAAGAGATATTCCTAAGAGTAATAGAGGTAGGAGCAACTACTATAAATGTTCCTGATACTGTTGGGTATTGTATTCCAAATGAGTTTGGAAGCCTGATTGCTCAAGTTAGAAGCTATATACCTGAGAGTGTGATTTTAAGCGTGCATTGCCATAATGATCTGGGACTCGCTACCGCAAATACATTGGCAGGAGTTATAAATGGAGCCAATCAGGTAGAGGTAGCAGTAAATGGACTTGGTGAAAGGGCAGGGAATGCAGCATTAGAAGAGGTAGTTATGGCTTTAAAAACGAGAAAAGATATATTTGATGTCTATACTGATATAAAGACCGAGTATATTACAAATATAAGCAGACTTGTCAGTGGTTTTACCGGGATTCCAGTACAGCCAAATAAGGCAATTGTAGGGATTAATGCATTTGCCCATGAAGCAGGAATCCATCAGGATGGGGTGTTAAAGGAAAGAAGTACATATGAGATAATGAACCCCAAAGATATAGGACTTGAATCATCAGAAATCGTCTTAGGGAAACATTCAGGTAGACATGCCCTTAACGAGAGACTGAAACAACTCGGTTATAGTCTAAGCGAAGAGGAATTAACTGATGTTTTTGAAAGATTTAAGAGATTAGCCGATACAAAAAGGGAGATCCTGGACAAAGACCTCATAGGGCTTTTGGGAGATAAAAAGAGAGAGGTATCTGTTTATAGGATTGTGAGTATGGACGTCTCTACCAGATTGAATAATACCTCTATAGCAAGGATAGAGATAGAAAAAGATAAAAGGGTATTTCGAGGAGAAGGAGAAGGGGAAGGTCCTATAGAAGCACTTTTTAAGGCGGTAGAGAATGCTATAGATATCCACTTTGAATTGGTAGATTTTTCTCTAAAGTCTGTAACTGCAGGGAAAGACGCTCTAGGAGAGGCACTTATAAAACTTAGAACCAATGGAGAGGTATATTCAGGCAGAGGAACCAGTAAGAATATACTCGAGGCAAGTCTAATAGCTTATATTAATGCAGTAAACAGGGCAATTGTATGAACCCTGTAAAATTGGTATAATTATTGAGTGGATGGAAATATGGGAATGACATTGACAGAAAAGATTATTGCTGCTCATACAGACAGGGGTGAGGTTCATAGTGGGGACCTTGTTATAGCCAAGGTAGATTTCTCATTTGCCAATGATATTACTGGTCCTATAGCTATAGAGGAGTTTGAGAAGATAGGAGTAAAAGATGTCTTTGATAAAAAAAAGGTAGCTCTTATCCCTGACCATTTTGCTCCTAACAAGGACATAGCAAGTGCTGAACAATGTAAAGCCTTAAGGATTTTTGCCCGTAAGATGCAGTTAGAAAACTATTTTGAAGTAGGACGTATGGGTATTGAACATGCCCTCCTGCCAGAAGAAGGGCTCGTAGTTCCGGGGGATGTAGTTATTGGAGCCGATTCACATACTTGTACATATGGTGCTTTAGGGGCTTTTTCCACCGGTGTTGGAAGTACAGATGTAGCTAATGTATGGGCAACAGGAGATATATGGCTTAGAGTTCCAGAGTCATTGAGATTTATCCTCTATGGGAAGCCAGGAAAATGGATTACTGGAAAGGATATTATCTTGAATATTATAGGTCTTATAGGAGTAGAAGGAGCAAATTATATGGCTATGGAATTCACGGGGGAAGCGCTTAAATACATATCTATGGATTCTAGGTTCACGATGTGTAATATGGCTATAGAGGCCGGTGCAAAGAATGGAATTATCCCATTTGACGAGATCACCGCCGAATATGAAAAGGGACGTAATAGAAGGCCATATAAAATTTATACCGCTGATGAAGATGCTACATATAAAGATGTCTTTGAGATAGATGTATCAAAGATTCCATTAGAAGTTGCTCTTCCTCATCTTCCATCTAATGTAAAATCTGTAGAGGATGTAGGAGAGATCTTCATAGACCAGGTTGTCATTGGTTCTTGTACAAATGGGAGGATGGAGGACCTAAGGATAGCTGCCAATATTCTCAAAGGTAAGAAGGTTCATCCTTATGTAAGAGTTCTTATCTTCCCAGCGACTCAAAAGATATATTATCAGGCTCTTAAAGAAGGATTAATAGAGATATTTATAGAGGCTGGAGCTAGTGTCTCTACTCCTACCTGTGGACCCTGTTTAGGAGGACATATGGGTATCTTAGCTGAAGGTGAAAGGGCTTTAGCTACTACAAATAGAAATTTTATTGGGAGGATGGGTCATCCCAAGAGTGAGGTCTATCTTTGTGGAGCAGCGGTTGCTGCTGCCTCAAGTATAGCTGGAAAGATTGTAGCTCCTTATGATTAAAACTCTAAGTAGTTTGGGAATCGGAGAGAAGGGAACAATAGTAAGGATAGAGGGAGGAAGGGGGTTAGTAAAGAGGTTAGCTGATCTGGGGTTTATACCGGAGCAGGAGGTCGAAGTGGTAAGGGTTGCACCACGGGGACCTCTTGCTGTAAAGGTAAGAGGCACTGTTTATGCCTTGGGAAGAGGGATAGCAGAAAAGATATATGTTAACATTATCTGAGAAGTCATCCGTAATTAATCGAGAGATTACTATTGCCCTTGCCGGGAATCCTAATGCTGGTAAAAGTGTAGTTTTTAACCAGATTACAGGTGGAAATCAGATAATTGGTAATTGGCCAGGGAAGACGGTAGAAAGGACAGAGGGCTGGATAAATTATAGAGGTAAGAGGCTCAGAATAGTAGATTTACCGGGTATTTATAGTCTTTCTACCTATACAGAAGAGGAACTTATTGCTCGAGAGTTTATACTCTCAGGAACCCCTGACGTTATTATCAATATTATCGATGCTTCTCTATTGGAGAGAAGTCTCTTCTTTACTCTTCAGTTATTAGAATTAGAAAAACCTATGGTTATAGCAGTAAATCAGCTTGATATAGCTGAGGCTAAAGGTCTTAAGACAGATGTTAATACGATATCAAAACTATTAAATATCCCGGCGGTGGGGATCATCGCTACCAAGGGAAAGGGACTTAACAACTTACTTACTACTTCTATAGAGCAGGCAGAGAAGAAGGAAGAGTTAAAACCTCCAGCCTATGGAAGTGAGATAGAAAAGAGCATTCAAAGTATAGTGGATTCTCTTAAGGGCCTATATCCTGAATATCCATCAAGATGGCTAGCCATAAAGCTTATTGAAGATGATAAAGAGATAAAAAAGCTTCCATTCCCTGAAGAAGTGCTAGAGAGAGTAAAAACTCTAAAGGACGAGCTAGAAAAAACGCATGGAGAACCAGTAGAGGTAATTATCTCATCAGAAAGATATGCATTAGCCAGTCGTATAGCCCGTAGTTCTCAGTACTATGTGAAAACAAGAATGCCACTATCTCAAAGGTTAGATACAGTATTCTTACATCCATTCTTTGGATATATAACTATGGGCATCATACTTTTTATCGCCTTTGGAGGATTATTTGAGATTGGAGGTTATTTATCTGGACTCTTAGAGGGTTTATTTTCCTATTTAGAACCTGTAATAATGAGTCTACCGTTTTCAAAGGTAATTAATGAACTCCTTTGGAATGGTGTTTTAGGGGGACTTATCTCTGGTATTACTATAGCACTACCTTATATACTGCCATTTTATATCTTTCTGGCGTTTTTAGAAAATAGCGGTTATCTTGCCCGTATAGCCTTTCTAACGGATACACTTATGCATAAGCTAGGCCTTCACGGAAAAGGAACTATCCCTATTATTATGGGTTATGGGTGTAATGTCCCTGCAATATTAGGCACAAGAATACTTGAAAGTAGAAGAGAAAGATTGATAGCAAGTTTTCTTGCTACACTTATCCCTTGTTCTGCCAGGACAGTGATAATTTTGGGACTGGTAGGTGTATTTATGGGTCCTTGGTGGGCTTTGATTATATATATAATAGACCTAATAGTTATTTATGCTGTAGGGTATATTATGAATAGATATTCTCCTGGAGAAACCCCTAGCCTTATTATGGAAGTCCCTGATATAAGGGTACCTGTTTTAAAGCCAACGTTAAGACAGGCTTGGTTTAGAATAAAGGAATTCCTTACCATTGCCTTACCTTATATGATAGCAGGTTCTTTTGTGTTGGAAATAATAAAGATAGCAAATTGGTTTGGACCTATAAATAGAGTATTAAGTCCTGTAATAGTAAAATGGCTTGGCTTACCATCTATTACAGGGATTACTCTTATATTTGGTATATTAAGAAAGGAATTGACATTGATTCTTCTCGCCACCTTTTCTAATACTACAAACTTTTCTCTAATCCTTAACCCTAGACAGATGTTTATATTCTCATTATTTACTACGCTATATATTCCATGTCTAGCCACTATAATAGCTTTAAAAAGAGAGTTGGGAAATAAGGATGCTATTCTTCTAACCTTAGGTGAGGTTCTTCTTGCTGTGGGCTTAGTTGGAATTTTAAATCAGATACTAATCCATTTTATAGGTTAGTTATGTGTGGATCCATAGAAAGGGGGTGATTATATGTCCATAATAACAATATCGAGAGAGATAGGGAGCGGAGGAGACGAAGTAGCGCATAAACTTTGTGAAGTCCTTGGATATCGCTACTTCGATAAATCTCTAATGACAGAGGTAGCAGTAAAGATGGGTATCTCAGAGAATGAAGTGATAGATTATTCAGAAGATAGTTATAAACTCCGCTCTTTTATAGACAACCTTTTTCGCCGTAAAGAACCCCTAGCTACTGTAACAGTAAAAGGGACCAATACCTCAGGAGCAATAACTCAAATGACAGAGATATTAGATGAAGAAAGGGCATTAAAGCTTATCCAAAGGACTATAGAAAGACTAAGAGAGAGAAATAATGTAGTAATAGTAGGTAGAGGAAGTCAGGTAATACTTAGGGATGCTCCTGGAGTACTTCATATAAGAATCGTTGCGCCTTTAGAACAGAGGATAAGCCGAATTATGATGAATCGTAGCCTTACTAGGAGTGAAGCTAGAGATTATATCGCATCTAAAGATAAGGCATCAGAAGAATACCTCCATAGGTTCTATGGGGTAGATTGGAACGACCCAGCTCTGTACCATCTTATAGTAAATATGGGTAAATGGAGTATAGAGGAAGCAACTGGTATAATACAGGACGCACTATCTAGATTGCCTAGTTAGAACTATAAAAGGCGTAATGCGTAAGCTTATTTATCTATCACGCATTACGCCTCTCTTAAATCCTTATACAACTGGGTCTAGATATGCAGAAATCTTACCCTCAAAATTCCTCAGGAGAACCTGATTTCCGTCTCTCCCCAAGATGTATTGAGGGCTTATTGGAATCTTTCCTAATCCGGGAGCATCTATAACAAATGTCGGAACAGCTAGTCCAGAGGTAAAACCTTGGAGTGCCTCGATAATCTCTATCCCCTTTTCTATAGGTGTTCTGAAATGCTCAAGTCCTTCTACCATATCACACTGATATAGATAATACGGTCTTACTCTTATCTTTAATAATTTCTGAACTAGTTCTTTCATAATCTGAGGGCTATCATTTATTCCTTTTAGAAGCACTGACTGATTTCCTAGTGGTATTCCAGCATCAGCTAACATTTCACATGCTTTAGAGGATTCAGGAGTAATCTCTTTTGGATGATTGAAATGGGTATTAACCCATATAGGATGATATTTTTTTAATATGTTACATAATTCTGGTGTAACTCTCTGAGGTAATGTCACTGGAGCTCTTGTCCCTATACGGATTATCTCTACGTGGTCTATATTTCTCAGCCGAATAAGGATATATTCTAACATCTGGTCCGAAAGGATAAGAGGGTCCCCACCAGACACAATAACGTCTCTAACCTCTTTATGAAGTTGTATATACTCTATTGCCTTATCCAGATTGCAACGAAAAGGCTCTCTTTTAACCACCTGTGTAATTCTTCTCCTTGTACAATGTCTACAGAGCATAGGACAGGACTCTGTAACGATAAGAAGGACTCTGTCAGGATATCTGTGAACTAACCCAGGGACAGGAGAGTAACTATCTTCTTTTAATGGGTCCTCCATCTCGTAGGGAGCTTTATTTAACTCTAATACAGTTGGCACTGATTGAAGCCTAATTGGGTCTAAAGGATTATAAGGGTCTATTAAGGATGCATAGTATGGCGTTATAGACATCTTTAGATATCTCAAACTTTCTCTTATCTGAGACTCTTCTTCTTCTGTTAACTTCAAGATACTCTTTAGACCTTCTATATTTGTAATACGATTTCTTAACTGCCATCTCCAATCATCCCACTCTTCTTTACTTGCACTAAAACGTGTTACTACTTCAGAGATCAATGTTTCCAATTTAACCGGCCTCCATCTTTATTAAAGCTGGATATCTCTGGATTCCAGCTTTTAGTATAATGTTTATTAACTCCTTATAAGAAAAACCTCTCACTCTTGCCATATCAGGGAAATTCCCCTCCTTCGGGTCTAAATCTGGTAAGGGATTTACCTCTAACACATAAGGGATTCCATCATTTGAAAGTCTAATATCTAACCTGGCAAGGTCACGACATCTTAAAATTCTAAATACCCTTAGAGCTATCTCTCTTATCCTGTTAGCTATATCTTCTTCTAAATGAGCTGGACAAGATTGTTTTACCAGATCCCAATATTTTGCTTTTATCTCTCCGCTAGCAAATCTTCCCAGTTCTTGAGGGACTTCACTAAAGTCTAATTCCTTTAAGGGAAGTACCTCTGGGGGATTGTTACCAAGAATCCCTACGGTAATCTCTCTCCCCTCTATAAACTCTTCTACAAGCGCATCTTGCCTGTAGTACTTTACTATGTTCTTTACCTGCTCTTTTAATTCATTGACAGAATACACTATACTTTTCTTATTTAAACCCATACTTGACCCCTCATGACTTGGCTTTACAATTAGAGGAAAGTTTAAGTCTGTTTTAGAGATTTCAGTTGTATCCGAATAGATTTTAAAACGAGGGGTAGGAATTCCTTCAGAAATAAAGATCTGCTTAGTAATAGGCTTATCTAAGGTGACAGCCATTGTTAAAGGTCCAGAACCTGTATAAGGAATACCTAACCATTCTAAGATGACGGGAATTTGGGACTCTCTTGCTTCTCCTTGAAGTCCTTCTGCTATATTAAAGACTATCTGGGGAGAGATAGACCTTATCTTCTCTATAAAATCTTCCTTTACTTCTATAGGATAGACCTTATGACCTGAAGAGACTAGTGCATCTGTAATAGATGCAATTGTACGTGGAGGATCAAACTCCGCGTACCGGTCCGGAGGTTCATCATCGTCCACTATAACTTCTTCTGGTTTTCCATTAAAAGCCAAGACTATTTTCATCTCGGCTACATATTATACTTTACTTTTTTAAAAAGTCAATACGAATTGTCGCTGCAAAGTTGATATATTTATAATTTCAAAAAAGATGTTAAAATCTCATTTATTACGTATTTCACTTTAATACCAATCCCCTCCTGTCCTTCTTTTCTTTTTCATCTATGATTTCGATAATATTTCTTTTTAATACCTCCACTACATCGTCTATATTTGACTGCCGTACGATGACGGGGACAAAACTCTTCCGTATCTGCACTATGTTTGGGCCCATCATCTTTCCTACCAAAACATCAACCCCATTCAATACCGAGGTTATTGCCTCGGCTTTTTTGAGGTCACCGTGGATTCGTGTTTCATCCTCTTCATATTTTGCATTCTTCCTCTCTGTCTGGAATGTCAGTTCGCCATTAGAATACTTCCAGATCTGAAATATTCTTGACATCCCGAAATGATCGTTCTGTTTTACTGTCTTACCATCGTCCGTTCCGATGGCAAACACCAATTCTCCCTCTACATTATTTATCGCATCTTGCGGGCAGTTCTGTATACAGAGATTACAACCCATACACTTCTCACAGTTAAGTACCGCAACACCCTTATCAATGTTTAAAGATACTGCACCGGACGGGCAATCTTTCACACATATGCCACAACCGACGCATCTGTTCTCGCTTATCATAAGCATAATTATGCACACCCTCCATAATAATCGTGACTTTATAGGTGATTGTGGATGATCACCATCAATTTTTCAAGGTTCTGTCAATTGTGCCATCAGGAAGCATATTGTCTGGATGATATTCATGTTTTTCTTCCTTTATATATCTTATACACGTTTTATTGCCTTTTAAACAATAATTTTCAACCCACTTTTTATCAAGCATTCCTTTATCTGTAAATAATTTTATCGGGCACACTTCATACCATTTGCATACGCTCATTGGTATCCTCCCTGATTTTCTTCCATAATTACCTCCATTAATTGCAATCAGAATTTATAGACTAACTCCTATTGCATATCCATCTCTTACAGCCTCAACTATTTTTGACACTTTTACCGCATCTCCGACCCTGTATGTAGGCACATCCAAAGGCTCAAAAGGGGATGGTGTTCCACCGAATGCAATGACGAAAATATCAAAATCAGCTTCATACTCTCCCCCATCTCTTATAAATTTCACACTGTTTTGAGACAGTGCCTCAATTTTTGATCTGGTTAAAATCTCAACATTGTTTTCCTTAAGTTCTCTTAGAAGAAACCTTCTGCTTAGGGTTTCCATTCCAATTGCTACATCATCTAACATCTCAATGATAGTAACTTTATTACCATTCTTTGCAAGATACAAAGCGGTCTCACATCCTATAAGTCCCCCTCCACCAACTACAACCTTCTTTGACTTTATTGGCTCTTTTGTTAGAGCATCTTTATAGAGAATAACATTGGGACCATCAATTCCAGGGATCCTCGGAATCAGTGGTTCTGAGCCGATTGCAAGGATTACCGCATCTGGCATTTCCTTCATTATCAACTCCTTATTTACCAATACTTTGAGCCTTACATCTATTTGAAGCCTATCAATCTCATTCTCGTAATAATCGATGAGCCATTTTATTTTTTCTTTGTTTGGCGGGATTAGAGCAAGATTCAAAGCACCGCCAGTCTTGTCTTCTTTGTCGAATAGCACGACTTTATGTCCTCTTAATGCCAGAACTCTTGCAGCCTCCAGCCCTGCAGGTCCTGCCCCTACAACTACAACTTTCTTCTTCTGTATGGCAGGTATAAGATTCTCGTATGATTCATTCTTTCCTACATTTGGATTCACGCCACACCTTATCGCTGTGCCTAAAACGTGCCTGGACATAATGCATTCTGAGCATCCAATACATTTTCTGATTAACTTTTCCTGTCCATACATTGCCTTGATTGGCCAATCTGGGTCGGCAATGAGAGTTCTCCCGAGCGCAACAAAATCTGAAACACCTTCTTTAATCAACTTATCTGCTACCTCAGGCTCACGTATTACACCCACTGCAACAACAGGCGCCTTTACCCCATTATCTTTCAAAACTTTTGCGTAGCCTGCACGCCATGCCTGGGGATAACCCATTGGCTCTAATCTCTTCTCTTTATCTCCCAATCCGACATCTGCATGCAAAAAGACATATCCATATTCTTCAAATTTCTTAGCAATGATTGCCCCTTCTTCTTCAGGTTTTATACCACCATCAATAAATTGAATAACTCCCAATCTTGCAGAAACAGGAAAGTCTTTTCCACATAATTCTTTGATTTTATCAATTATTAGTTTTGCAAAGCGAGTTCTGTTTTCAAGTGTCCCACCGAAGTCATCTGTCCTTGTGTTAGTTAGCGGTGAATAAAATTGTTCTACAAGAAGCCCATGAGCTGCCTCTATTTCAACGCCATCAAAGCCTGATTTTCTTGCTATGAGTGCTGCATAGGCAAATTTTTCTGCAACACTTTCAATCTCTTCTAGCGAAAGCACATAAGGATGAATGCCGTCTTCCCTAAGAGGCACATCCGACGGCGCGTATGCTGGGAGATTTTTGCCAAAAAGCCCCGGGTGTGAAAGTTCTACAAAAGCAAGAGCCCCGTATTTGTGGATTTCTTCCGTAAGTCTACTTAATCCAGCAATGTATTCTTCTTTATCGAGTCTTGGTTGAGTGGTTCCCTCCATCGTCGTTGGATAATCAATACAGGCATTTTCAATAGTTACTATACCTGCACCACCTTTTGCGCGCCTTCCATAGTGATAAATAAAATCATCTGTTACCTCACCTGTAGCAGAAGCAAAATTTGTAGAAACTGGCGCGAAGATAATCCTGTTTCTTGCTATTAAATTACCAATTCTAATAGGTGAAAAAAGTCTTTCGTATTCCATTTTAAACTCCCTTCCTTGTTTATATAACTTTTCTAAATATTACATCAAGCCATGGATTTCTTCTGAAAGCCTTCTCATATAAAAGATCTCTCCTCTATATTCAGACCTTATAATCTTTTGTTCACTGATGAGTTTGTTAATGACATCCCAGTTGCAGTTGCATCTTTGTAGCAATTCTTCAACTGCCTGTTTCTTCATAGGATGCACCGCAGTAATGTTTAGTAGGTCCTCCTCGATATTTCCTGTTGAGGAGAATTCATTTCCCTCATAGCCTATCAGATATTCCGGGTTTATACCCATCTGATTAAAGATCTGATATGCAATGTTTATTTTAGGCTCTTCTGGAGGAAGGACATCTTTTTCTGCTGGGGGTCTTGTGGGTATAGAGATATATGCCTTATCAGGTTTTAATCTGGTTAAAACCTCGGCTATTTTCTCTAATTCCTGATCGTTATCGTTAATTCCTCTTATAAGCATTGTCTCTGTAGCAAGAAAGCCTTTATATCTTTCGGAAAATCGTATCATACCATTTAAAATTTTCTTATGATTTAGTGTTCTATAAGGTCTATTAATCCTATGCCATACCTCATCAGTTACGGCATCTATTTTTAAAGAGACCCAATCTGCATCTAATAAATCTCTCCTTACATCTTCCTGCCATATCAATGAGGCATTGGTTATGACAGCTATTTTGAATCCCAGAGGCTTTAAGACACTGATTTCTTTTCCTATATTAATATCTAAGGTGGGTTCTCCGTCGGAAACAAATGTAAGATAGTCTATCTTTTCGCCACTATTATTTAGCTCTTCAATCTTCTCTTTTGCTTCTTTTATAATATCTTCCATATTATAAAAGGTTTGCCTTTTTATCTGCATTTTAATAGTTCTTCCTAACTGGCAATAAATGCAGGCATAACTGCAGACTTTTGGAGGAATATTATTTATTCCGACGCTTCTTCCTAGACGCCTCGATGGAACAGGTCCAAATACTATCATTACTTTTCTTCCCTCCGATTATATTTTATAACCGTATCCATTGTATTAGTATCAAGCTCTCTTGCTATTATGGGACATTTTGCCATTAATATGAAAAATATATCAGTGTTTTCGCTTAAACCTTCAAAATTTGCCTGGCCTTTAGAGATTACCAGGTCGTGTTGTCTAATCCATCCTTTCACCTCATCATCACGCCTATTAGGACCAGTACCTTCTTGGCCATTTCCCAATTTATAAAAGGCTATATTGGGAAGCTTATCTAACCCTACATTATATGCGTCATCTATCATAGCATCATTTACTATAGGGCCACCTTTTACCACAAACGAGATATGTTTAAAGGGCTTTCCTCTCGTTTCTATCATTTCTTCTATGAATATCTTATCTAACACTATTTCTCCAGCATTGTCAGCAAAATAAAGAAGCGTTTCTGCTAATAAGGTCTTTTCTTTCAATATTCCCAGGTCATTAATAGCTGGCTCTTTATCCAATACCTCTTCTATGGTTTTCTCCAAATCAAATTCTGAGGTAAGCCCAAAATCTGTTATATAATCTATTATATTTCCTGCTATAGCAAGATTTACTGCAATATAAAGTCGATCTTCCCTTCGGGCTTTCTCTAACTTAATTTTCAATTTAGGATAAAGTTCAAGTGCTATCTTATTACTTTTTTCTTTAATCTCTTTATACGGGTCTGATACTCCTGTTTCTTCTCTAATCAAGCTGTAGACTTTATTTGCAATTTCATCTGGTGTAATTTCCCAGCTAATATTGTATAAAAGACACATAACCTTCTTTAATATCTTTGTCTGTAACTCATCACCTAGATTTCTTGTTGCAAATAAAGCCTGCTTCTGAAAGCAAGGTATGCAGTCTAGATATAACTTCATTTTGCTTCGCTTACAACCCTCCAGATATCTTTAATTTGTTGGGTAACTTTCCCATCAGAATATTCTACTATAATCTTTCTATTTGTTAGGGCTTCAGTTACAATTGGGTCATAGGCA
>Ga0078972_1007289_pt1 | contig 24811 bp, 21 predicted proteins | sample YelNatPaOPGAMG01_FD_67568 | JGI IMG/M metagenome (GOLD analysis project Ga0078972, IMG submission 67568) | Hot spring thermophilic microbial communities from Obsidian Pool, Yellowstone National Park, USA - OP-RAMG-01 (SPADES assembly) (version 2) | ecosystem: Environmental > Aquatic > Thermal...
TGCTAGGGCACGGAGAGTAGGGCTAGATGTTGAGACGTACGCCGTCGATGTAGCTCAAACTGCGCCCAGCGCGCTCAATGTTCGGGTACCCTTCGCGCGCGACCAGCAAGCGCTCGAGGCCGAACCCTAACCCGACCCACGGATCAGTGATACCCCAGGCGTCGTCGAGGGGATGCGGGCCCATAGCGGCTGAGCAGACCTCGAGGGGTTCTCCTCCGATTGGCGGTCCGGCGACAATGTCCACGGTGTCGCCGTAGACGACTGAGGGCTTGTGCACGAGCTCGTAGCTGGTTACTCCGGCAGCCCCCATAACGAGCGCCGCCAGCTCGCGCAAGCGCTCGTCGCGGCGCTCCATCGGCGTGCCAAGCTCGACGAGGTTCATCATCGTGAATTCGTTGAGGTGGCTGGCACCCTTGGTGTCGCGGCGAAAGCACGAGCCAACCTCGAAAAGGCCAAATGGCTGTCGCCAGACGCGCGCGAGTTTGCGCATGAGTGTGTAGAGGTTAGGGGCCAACATCGGGCGCAGACAGCGATCGTCGGCAAGCCAGAAGATCTGCTCTGTCAAGGGGTCGGAGGGCGTGATCCCCATCTTCTCCAAGGCCTCGCGACCGATGATGGTGGGCGTGACGACCTGGACGAAGCCGGCGTCGCGCAGTGAGCTTGCCAACACGCGAGTGAGCTGCGCCAGCTGCGTCTCGCGGGTCTGCTCGCGCAGGATGCGCAACCGCGCCCGGCCCGTACGCGTCCAGCGTCGTTCGAGTTCGGCGAAAGCTTCGTCGCGGGCGTGATCGTCGGCGAAGCGGGTTGCCAGGTTTTCGGGAGGCACTCCGAGCTCGCGTAACCGCTGCCTCTGCGTGGCGGTGTAGCCGAGCGATCCGGGCTGAGACTCGTTGCCCGCTTCGCCAAACTGGGATGGGGCAGATGTACTCATACCTGCTTCCGTGTGATCAGGCCCGGGCAAGGTAGGCAACGAGGCCGGCCAGGAGAGACGATGCCAGACGTTCGACGTAATCTGGGCGAGCGGCGAGTGCCTCCTCCTCTGGATTGGTGAGGAAGAGCGGCTCGACGAGCACGGAGATCGCCCGCGGTTCGCGTAGCACGGCGTAGTTGCGTCCGAAGGCACCTAACCATGGCAGGCCCAGGGCGCGCAGCTGCTCACCGATGTAGTTCGCCAAGCGTTGGCCGTGCTCGGAGTAGTAGTGGTTACGCTGAAAGTAATAGCAGGCGGCCCCGCGAGCTTGCGGGTTGGCGTGCCCGTTCGCGTGCAACGAGAGCACGTAGTCGGCTGCGGCGGCGTTGGCGAGGTCGCACCTGTCGTAGAGGGGCACGCGCTGGTCGGCCGCACGTGTCAGCACGATGTGCCCACCCTCGCTGCGAATGAGTTCGGCGAGGCGCAGAGCCAGGGCGAGGGAGAAGTCCTTCTCGGCGATCCCTTCCGGGGAAACGACGCCCGTGTCCTGTCCACCGTGACCCGCGTCAAGCACGATGACGCTTCCCGAGAGGCTCGTGTGTGGTACGAAGCCGGCATCGCGATCGGGAATCTTGAAGCCCATCTTGCCGTTTTCGGCCTTGCGCAGGGCGTCGAGCTTACGCAGTGTTTGCTCACCGACCATGCCGTCGACGGGTAAGCCCGCGTTCCGTTGGAACTCGATTACTGCCGCTTCGACAGCCTCGTCGAAGATGCCGCGCTCGGGTCCGGCGTTGAAGCCGAGGAGGTTGAGCTTGACCTGGAGGGCGAGGACATCGTCGCCGCGGAAGTTCGGGATGCGCAGGTAGAGAAGTCGCTCGCCCAGTGTGTAGCCAGCCTCCACGAGCTCGCGCCAGCTATTGGCTCCGAGGATGCCGTCGACGAGCAGGAGGCGTTCCTGCTGAAAGGCCTTAAGGGCCGCGACTGTCTTGGGGCCGAAGAAGCCATCGACCCCCTCGTTGCCGAGCTCGTAACCGAGCGCGTGGAGACGCGTTTGGACGTCGGTGACTTCTTTGCCGCGATCGCCGAGCGAAAGCGTGCGCATGCGACCATCACCTCGCAGGTTGGGGCAGCCACTGCAGTATAGCAAGGCTCGTCAGGAGTCGCCGTCGACCGTTGTGGGCGCGTCGAAGTCGTTGAACGTGCGTCAAGCTCACGTGAGTCCTTCGCGCTCGTTGAACGTGCATCGAGCTCGTGTGAGTCCTTCGCGCTCGTTGAACGTGCGTCGAGCTCTTTAAAAGCGCGTCGCCGGCCTCAGAGGCCTGTTGCTGACCGGGCGCCGAGCCCGATGGTGAGCAAGATCGCGGCGCCCAAGGCAAAGCGATAGAACACGAAGAGCTTCAGGTCGTGGCGGCGCAGGTAGCCCAGCAGGAACCAAACGGCCACAAAGCCGGAGACTGCGGCGACGATAGTGCCAACGGCGAACGGTTCGGCCATGCCAGCGGGCAAGCCGTCCTTGGCGACCTTAAGACCCTTGTACAGGGCGGCTCCGCCAATGACGGGAATGGTCAGGAGGAAGGAGTAACGTGCCGCTGCCTCGCGTTCGAGTCGCAGGGCGCGGCCAGTCACGATCGTGATTCCCGAGCGAGAAACTCCGGGCGCCAACGCGAGCGCCTGAGCGACGCCGATGAGCAGGGCGTCACTCCAGCGGAGGTCACGCATCTCACGCTGCAAGGGTGCAGTGCTATCGATGAACCACATGATCGCCGCGAAAACGATGACGAGAAGGGCAATCAGCCAGGGTTTGCCCAGCTGATCTTCGATGAAGCTTTCGAGGGCGACGCCAATGATGCCGGCCGGGATCGTGCTGATGACGAGCAACCAGGCGAGTTTCTCGCCCTGGGTGAGAATGCGCCGTCGCAGGAGGCTGCGCACGAAGTCACGGATGAGCGCCAGCACGTCGCGCCAGAAGTAAGCGAGAACAGCGATAAAGGTGCCAGTGTGCAGGGCGACGTCGAACGTCTTGTTGAGGTCGGGATGCTCGATGAAGAAGTTCCAACCCAAGGCCCAGGGCACGATGATCAGGTGGCCCGAGCTGGAGATCGGCAAGAACTCAGTGAGTCCTTGGACGATGCCCAAGACTATTGCGTGCACGACGTTCATGGAATTGCTCCCGGCGAGAGGTAGCTGGCGGTCGAGGCAGCAGTCTATTCGCTGGACAGTGGGCTCGGCAAGCAGGTGCGCATCGTCTGTGCCACCTTCGCACTACGGTGGCAATGTTTACACGCCTCCCTCCTGCTTCTATGATTCTCACAAGAGGAGGTGCGCCGTGGAGCGCGAGCACCAGCTGACGGTCGTGTTGGCCGACGAGACTCGATATCGCATCTATCGGTCGATCGCGGAGAAGCCTCACGTGGCGGTGACAGTGGCCGATGTCGCGCGTCGCTTCGGGTTGCACCCGAACGTGGCGCGCATGCACTTGGGCAAGCTCGCTCGGGCTGGTCTTCTCGTCACCGGGTTGCGCAAGACGAATGGTGGCGGCCGACCGGCGCGCTTGTATCGCCTGAGTGATACCGTCTCGTCCTTTGCCGTGCCGCCGCGCCGGTACGAGCTCCTCTCCGTCTTGGCGCTTACTGCGCTGGCGCAGAAGGGGTCGGATGCTGAAGTCCTGGAGGTGTGCCGCGAGGCGGGTCGTAGTGAAGGCAGGCGCTTTCTGGCCAGGGATGGCTTGGCTGCCGGAGGCAGCAAGGAGGCCGTGGCAGAAAACGTGCGGCGTAGTGCCGAGGAACAGGGACTTCTGCCCGAGGTGGGATGGAGGAACGGACGGCTCGAGCTGGAGCTCCACAACTGTCCCTTCCGCGAGGTGTCCAGTGCTCGGCCCGACCTCGTTTGTCCCATGCATCGCGCCTATTTCGAGGGTCTCGTCGGGGCTATCGCGGGTGAGCTGCGTGACGGCGCTATCGTCGACGGCGAGTCGATGAGTCGCGGCGCCGAGATGTGCCGGCTACACTTCGACGTCGGCAAGATCTGAGCCCCGCGCGCCCAGAGACAACGGCTTCCCTCCTGCGCGACCGCGCGAATGGTTTCCCACTGCGCCAACGGTTCCCCACCTGCGCGGGAGGCGTCTACTGCGTGATACAGTAGCTGGCTGACTGCTTGTGTGGCAGGCGTGGAGCGCGGCCGAGGTTGCTGGTATGGGCATTGACGACATCGAAGTGGACCTTCTCGAGGCGACGATTCGTCGCGCGTTAGTGCGCGGCGGCGATTTCGCCGAGGTCTTCGTCGAAGATCGCGCGACTCTGGGCCTGAAGCTCGAGGACAGGAAGATTGAAGATGCTTCCGGCGGCCGCGAGGTCGGTGCCGCAGTGCGCTTGAACGACGGGGAGCGTACGTATTTCGCTTACACTGATGAGGTCGATGAGCGCTCCCTCTTCGCAGCGGCCGAAGCAGTGGCTGCTGCCGTGCGCGACGCCGGTGCCGCGCGCGCCACGGTTGTGGCTCTGGGGAACGTGCGTACCGGCGGTGGTCAGCATCGCATCCTCGTGCCACCCGAGACGGTGACGGTGCGCTTGAAGAGCCAGTTGTTGCGCGCCGGAGATGAGGCTGCGCGCGCATTCAGCGGTGCGGTCAGCCAGGCTATCGTGAGTTACAGCGAGACGCGCCAGCGTCTCCTGATTGCGAATTCCGAGGGCGGCTTGGTGCACGACGACCGTACTCGGCTGCGTCTGGTGGCGAGTGTCGTCGCGCGGCGCGAGGACGTTATTCAGACCGGTTTCGAGAGCCTCGGGAAGAGCATGGGTTTTGAGGTGCTCGACGAAGATGTGGCAGCGGAGATCGGGCGACTGGCGGCACAGAAGGCGGTGGCGATGCTCGCTGCGCGGCCTGCGCCCGTTGGTCCAATGCCAGTTGTGCTCGCCAACGGGTTCGGCGGCACGCTCTTCCACGAGGCGTGCGGGCACGGGCTCGAAGCCGACTCGATCGCCAAGGGGGCAAGCATCTATGCGGGGCAGCTGGGCGAGGTGGTGGCGGCGCCGATCGTTACTGCGTACGATGACGGGGCGATAGCGAACGAGTGGGGTTCGAGCGCGTTCGACGACGAAGGTGTTCCTACCCAGCACACGCCACTCATCGAGGGCGGTCGCCTCACGCACTACCTCTACGATCGGATGAGAGCCCGTCAAGCGGGTGTGTCCCCGACCGGCAACGGCAGGCGGCAGTCGTTCCGTCACGTGCCAATTCCGCGGATGACGACGACGTGTATCGCGCCGGGCGATGCCGATCCCGAAGAGATCATCGCCGCTACCAAGCGCGGCTTCTACGCCAAGAGTCTCGCTGGCGGCCAAGTCGAGCCGGCCAGCGGTAACTTCGTCTTTGGCGTCGCGGAGGGGTACTTGATCGAGAATGGCAAGGTGACGACGCCGCTGCGGGGTGCCACCCTGGTCGGCAACGGCATCGATGTATTGAAGAACATCGACATGATCGCGGGCGACTTTCTGATCAAGTCGGGCATGTGCGGCAAGGACGGTCAGTCGGTGCCCGTGGGCACGGGCCAAGGTACGCTGCGCATCAAGGAAATGACGGTCGGGGGAACCGGCTCATGAGCGGGTGTTGTCGGCTTGCGGGAGACGAGGGTTGATGTTTGAGGTCGTCGATGAGGTCCTGCGCCGCGCGCGCCGTGCCGGCGCGCGCGGCGCAGAAGTGTACGCGGAGCGCGCGCACACCCGACGCATCAAGGTCTACCGGCAGCGCGTCGAAGAGATCAGCGTGGCCCTGCGCCGCGGGGTTGGCCTGCGCGTCTTTCAGGACGGAGCGGTCGGCTACGCTTACACCTCCGACTTGTCGCTCCGCTCACTGGATGACCTGGTCGCTCGTGCCCTCGGGAACGCTTCGGTGACTGACCCGGATCCGTACGCGCACTTGCCCACTCCTCAGGGTGAGCCGGCGCCAGTCGACGTGTACGACCCCTTGCTGGCGCAAGCTACCGACGAGGAGCGCATTGCTGTCGGCCTTCGTCTAGAGCAAGCCGCTCTCTCCTACGACCGGCGGGTAAAGACGGTCGAAGATACGGTCTACGCCGACAGTGACGCCGAGGTCTTCCTGGCCAACTCGGCCGGCGTGCGCGGTAGCTACCGCGAGAGCGACTGCTACGCCTTTGCTTACGTCCTGGCCGAGCAAGACGGTCAAGTCGAAACCGGCCTCTCCTTCACCGTTGGGCGTAACCCGAACCAACTCACCCCAGAGGCGTGTGGCAGCGAGGCGGCCCAGCGTGCCTGCGACCTCCTCGGGGCGCGCAAGATCGCCTCGATGCGGGCGACGGTCGTCCTGGACCCCTTCGTGGCCGCGTCGTTTCTGAGCGTGCTTAGTTCTGCCCTCACGGCCGACGCGGTCCAAAAGGGCCGCTCGTTGTTTGCCGGGCGCGAGGGGCAACTCGTGGCCAGTGAGATCGTCACGCTGAGTGACGATGGCGTCCACCCGGATGGCCTGGCGAGCGCCCCATTCGACGGCGAGGGCACTCCTTGCCAACGCACCCTGCTGATTGAGGACGGGGTCTTGCAGGGGTTCTTGTACGACACCTACACGGCGAACAAGGCTGGACGTGCGTCGACCGGCAACGGCCTGCGCGCCTCCTACGCCTCGCTGCCGAGCGTGCGGCCGACGAACCTCGTTGTGGAGGGGCCACCCACCCCACTAGCCCAGGTTATCGGTGGCATCGAACGTGGCGTGCTGGTCACTGACGCGGTGGGCGTCCATTCGGGGGCGAACCCGATCTCCGGCGAGTTCTCCGTCGGTGTGAACGGTTTGCTCATCGAATCTGGCCGTCTTGCGGGCGGCGTGCATGAGGTGACGTTGGCGAGCGACATCGTGAGCATGCTGAAGGGCATCGTCGCCATGGGCGACGATGCCCGTTGGGTTCCCAGTGGAAGCATTCTGACGCCCTCGCTCGTGATCGAGGGCGTGTCAATCGGTGGCGTCTAGGATTGCTGGGCGGACTGGGCGGCGTCGGCTAAGTAGCTGTGGGGAAGAGCACGAAGGGAGTACCTAGTGGATGATCTGGCGCGGCGGTTACTCACCGAGAGTTTCCTGGAGGGTGATTTCATCCTGAGCTCGGGGAGGCGCAGCAAGTTCTACCTCGACAAGTACCTCTTCGAGACCGAGCCGAGCCTGTTGCGCGACATCGCGCGCGAGCTTGCCAAGAAGCTGCCTGCGTACGAGCCCTTCGACCTTATCGCAGGACCCGAGCTCGGCGCTGTGGCGCTCGTCACGGCCTTGTCGCTCGAGACTGGCAAGCGCTTCGTCATCGTGCGCAAAGAGGAGAAGGGCTACGGCACGAAGAGGCTGCTCGAGGGGCGCTTCCAGCATGGGCAAAGCTGCGTGGCGATCGAGGATATCGTCACCTCGGGTGGACAAGCCGTAGCTGCCGTTCGGCGCCTCGGCGAGGCGGGCCTCGAAGTGAAGGGCTTGCTCTGTGTCGTGGACCGCGAGCAAGGTGGCGCCGACCTCCTCACCGCTGAGGGGATCGCGCTCGACGCCCTGTTCACCGCCTCCCAGCTGGGCATTCAGCTCGCTTAGAGCTGCGCGGCGCAGGCGTCGTTGGGCTGCGCTGTTGGCTGTGGCGCGGCTGCTGCACCGCCCTGGCGCTACCGCACCACCCTGAGAGTGCGCAGGCTCGTATCCTCGGGGCCGTGCACGTGGAGACCGATGGCGGCGCCTTCCCGCAGGTAGGCGACGATCTCGGTCGATATCTCCTCTCCCGGTCCAAGCACCGGAACGCCAGGCGGATACGGGGTGACGATTTCGGCGGCGATGTGGCCCGCGCACTCCTCCGTGGGCAGCGCGACCGACGGGGCGAAGAATGCGTCGCGGGGAGTCATCACCTGGCGGGTGAAACGCGGCATAGCCAGCATGCGAGCGTGTTGCAAGGTCTCTGACATTCCTCGATCGGCGTAGCGCGCCGCGAGGTCGCGCAGTGCGCCGACGAGACGCTTCACGTCAGCGCGACTGTCCCCGTAGGTGACATTATTGACGATGTTGAGCGGCTCGGCCATCTCGACGGCGATGCCGTAGTCGTCGCGCAGGACGGTTTCTAGCTCGTAGCCGGAGAGGCCAAGGTCGCGGGCGGTGATCGTCAGGCGCGTAGGGTCAAACGCGTACGCGCCCTCGTGCTGCAAGACATCTCGCGTCAGGCAGCGTACGCCGGAAATGGTGTTGATCTGTTCTCTTGCCCACTCAGCTAGCTCGATCGCTGTGTGCCACAAGCGTTCGCCGTTCGTGGCCATCTGGCAGCGAGCCGCGTCGATCGAGACGAGCATGAGTACTTGAGGGCTCGTGCTCTGCGTCATCTTCACGATGCTGGCCAGACGTTTGAGGTTGATGTGTGTGCCGCGGGCCAGCAGGATCGACGACTGGGTCAGGCCGCTGATCAGCTTGTGGACGCTTGCCACCGCGGCGTCGGCGCCGGCGGTCATGGCGTCCACGGGTAGATGGCGGCAGAAACGTAGGTGGGGTCCCCATGCCTGATCGACGATGAACGGGATTCCGGCCGCATGAACGACGTCGGCCACGCGCGGCAGGTCGGCGCAGACGCCGTAGTAGTTGGGCGAGGTCACGACCAGCGCCTTCGCCTGCGGCAGCTGCTTCAGGGCGCGAGCGACTCGGCTGTTGGGGACGCCCAGTGGGATCTGCCACTGCTCCTCAATGGCGGGCTCGACGTAGTGCGGCATGGCGCCCGAGAAGATCAGGGCGGCCAAGACGGACTTGTGGGAGTTGCGTGGCAGGATGATGTGCTCGCCCGGACCGGCGGTCGTCATGACCAGCGCGTGCAGTCCACTGGTCGAGCCGTTGACGAGGAACCATGCTTGCTCGGCGCCCCATGCCTCAGCGGCCATCTCTTCCGCGAGCTGGACTAGGCCGGTGGACTCGCGGGTGTCTTCGACACCGCCAGCCATGGCGACATCCACGTCGAGGAGCTGGCGACCGAGCGCCTCAATCAGTTTTGGTGGGGCGCCCTTGCCGCGCTTGTGACCGGGAGTGTGGAAGGGAGTGAACCCGCGTTCGCGGTAGCGGATCAACGCGTCCAGGTAGGGCGTCTTGCTCTGGTCGTACTTCACGGGGGTCTCCTTCGCGCTAGGCGGCAGCAAGCGCTTCGAACGGGGGATCCTGGACGACTTGGCGTGGCTGGGTTTGCACTGGGACGAGGGTCCCGACAAGGACGGGCCGTACGGGCCGTACCGCCAGAGCGAGCGCCGGCAACACCACCGCGAGGTGGCCGAGCGGCTGCTCGCCGAGGGTAAGGCCTATCGCTGTTTCTGCACGCCGGAACGCCTCGAGCACCTGCGGGCCGAGCAAATTGCCGCGGGAGGCACGCCCAAGTACGATCGCCATTGCTTTGGCTTGTCGCAGGCCGAGGTGAAGCGGCGAATGGCCGACGGCGAGCCGTCGGCCATTCGCTTCGCCGTGCCCGAGGGCGAGATCGTGGTGCATGACCTAATTCGCGGCGACGTCGTCTTCAGTTCGGAGGTCATTGGCGATTTCATCATCGTTCGCTCCGACGGCACCGCCGGCTACAACTTTGCCGCTGCGGTGGACGACCACGAGATGGCCATCACGCACGTGATTCGCGGTGAGGACCATCTGACCAATACGGCGCGTCAGCTCATGCTGCTCGCGGCGCTGGGCGCCGAGCCGCCCGCCTACGCGCACCACTCGCTCATCCTCGGACCGGACGGGGCCAAGCTCTCCAAGCGCCACGGCGCAACCTCGGTCGGCGAGTACCGTGCCCGCGGCTTCCTGCCGCAGGCGGTGACCAGCTACCTGGCGCTCTTGTCGTGGTCACACGGCGACCGCGAGGTGCTCACCCTGGAAGAGCTCGTGGCGGAGTTCGATCTGACTGAGCTGTCGGCGAGCCCGGCCATCTTTGACGTGGGCAAGCTCGGCTGGATTAATCACGAGTACATCCTGGCCATGGCGGCGGAAGAGCACGAGCGGCTGGCGGCGGCGTGGCTGCCAGCAGCCACGCCGCCGCCAGCCGTCAAGGCACTCGCCGCCGCTTTCAAGCCGGCGCTGACGACGTACGGCGACCTGTCCCACGAAGCGGCGCAGATCCTGGCGCGACCGCGGATCCCGGATGAGCTCGTTGCCGAGGTCGCTCGTGGCGGCCAGTCTTTGCGCCAGTTCAAAGTCCTGCGCAGCGCGGCGCAGGAGTGGGTGACCCCGGAAGAGGCTCGCGCGTTGCTGGCCAGCTATCGACGCGAGGGCGCCCAGCGCGGCCTGAAGCCGCGCGACGTCCTCATGCCCCTGCGCATCGCGCTCACCGGGCGAGAGCACGGCCCTGAACTGCAGTACGTCGTCGCGGCTTTGTCGAGGGAGGACGCGCTCCAGCGCGTCGACGACGCGCTGGAGCGCGTCCTCGATCCGCGTCCGGCAGAGTCTGCCAAGGGGGCCGACCGGCCAGGTCCAGAGAAAGGTCGCGGATGATCCGTCTGTTCAACTCCCTGACCCAACGCAAGGAAGAGTTCGTGCCGCGTCAGCCCGGTCGCGTCGGGATCTACGTCTGTGGGCCAACGGTTTACAACCTGGTCCACATCGGTAACGCGCGGCCGTACGTCACGTTTGGCGTCCTGCGCAGCTGGCTGCGCTACCGTGGCTACAACGTGACGCTGGTCGAGAACATTACCGACGTCGACGACAAGATCATCAATCGAGCGATCGGCGAGGGGCGTAGCCCGCAAGAGGTGGCGGCTGAGTTCACCGAGGCTTACCGCGCCGATGTGGGCAAACTGGGCGAGGAGTTGCGTCCCGATGTGGAGCCCCTTGCCACGCAGACGATCGGCGAGATTATCGCTCTGTGTGAGCGGCTGATTGAGCTTGGTCACGCCTACGTGGTCGACGGGAGCGTCTATTTTCGCGTGCGTAGCTTCCCCGACTACGGCAAGCTCTCCGGGCAACGTCTGGACGAGCTCGAAGCCGGCGTGCGCGTGGTGGGTGAACCGGGCAAAGAGGACCCCCTCGACTTCGCCCTGTGGAAGGCGGCTAAACCTGGCGAACCACAGTGGGAGAGTCCCTGGGGTATGGGGCGTCCCGGTTGGCACATCGAGTGTTCGGCTATGTCGCTACGCTACCTGGGTCCCGGTTTCGACATCCACGGCGGCGGCCGCGACCTCATCTTCCCTCATCACGAGAACGAGATCGCCCAGTCCGAAGCGGCAGGGCTACCGTTCGCGCGCTACTGGATGCACGTCGGTATGATCCGCAGCGAGGGCGAGAAGATGGCCAAGTCGGTGGGCAACATCTTCTTGCTGCGCGAGGTGCTCGCGCGCTACGCAGCCCCGGTCGTTCTCGTCTACTTTTTGACTTCGCACTACCGCAGCCCCTTGGAGTTCTCGCTCAACAAGCTCGACGAAGCCAAGGCGGCGTACGATCGGCTCACCGGTGCCCTGCGCGACATCGACTTCCGCCTGGCTACGGCCCCGAGAGCGCAGCGTCGCGGTTCGGTGCCGTGGCTTGCGCAGGCCGTTGACCAAGCTGCCGCAGCGTTCGACGAGCACATGGACGACGACTTCAACACGGCTGCCGCCCTGGGCGTCCTCTTCCGTCTCATCGGCGGCACGTACCGCTACCTCACGGCAGTGGATCGGGATGAGGAGCCACTGGACACCGCCTCCCTGCGTGCCGTGCGCGACTGCCTCACAGATCGTCTGGCGGTCTTGCTCATCAGGCCGCGTGCAGGAGGTGCTCAGGCTCCGGCGACCGAGATCTCAACTGCCGCTGGCGGTGAAGTGCAGGTGGCCGCGTCAGCCGCGAGTGCCTCGGACGCAGCCGGGGAGGAAGCTACGCGCCTGGCCGCAGAGGGCCGCTGGACAGAAATTGAACGCCGTTACGGCGAGGCGCTGGCGTGCGGCGACGCTAGCTATGCGGCGGTACTACGCGACCATGCCCGCGCCGAAAGAGACTGGGCGCGCGCCGACGCTTTGCGTGCCGAGATCGCTGCAGCCGGGTTTGAGGTGCGGGACACGAAGCAAGGTACCCAAGTCGTGCCGAAACAGGCCTGAGGCCCTGCGGACGTTGCCGTGCAGCCGTTTTGACTCATCGGCAAGGGGCAGACTGTAGCCATGGAATGGATTTACGGGCGGCAGGCGGTCAAGCTCGCTTGTGCGCCCGGCGCCAGGCGCCGGGCGCACAAGCTCGCCGGGACGCCTGCCGCCCTTGCGGCCTTGAGCACAGCGCTGTCTTCGGTGAGGTGCGAGCGCCTCACTCTCAGCGCCGCTGAGCTCGATCGCTTGACGGGGTCGTCCGAGCATCAGGGCGTCGCTCTTCAAGTGGGCGACTACCCTTATGTGTCCGTCGAGGAGCTGCTCCGGGGCTCGCTCGTGGTCGTGCTGGACGAGGTGAGCGACCCGAGAAACCTGGGCGCGGTGGCGCGTAGCGCTTTGGCCGCCGGGGCCGACGGGCTCGTGGTACCCAAGCGGCGGGCTGCGCGTGTTACGCCGGCGGCCGTCAAGGCGGCCGCCGGCGCTACGGAACACCTCGCCATCGCGCGGGTGACCAACGTGGTGGCCTGCCTGCGTGATCTGCAAGCTGCCGGGTTCTGGGTCTACGGAGGCGCCGGTCAGGCGGAGCGGTCCTACCTCGATCTGCAACTGACTGGTAAGGTCGCTCTGGTCTTCGGCGCTGAGGGGCAGGGCTTGCGACGACTGGTGGCAGAGACCTGCGATGAGCTTGGTGCGATTCCCTTGCGCTGGCCAATGGAAAGCCTAAACGTCAGCGTCGCCGCGGCCGTGTTTCTTTTCGAGGCAGCGCGACAGCGCGCAATCACCAAATCCGGGGCTCGCCGAACGGTTGTCGACGGTGCGACCACAATGCGGGACGCTCACCGGCCCGAGGAGGCCTCTGTGCGGCGAGAGGAGGTGCCGCCAGCGTGAGCGAGCTCTTCATCGTCGATGGCTACAACGTCCTCTACGCCCTGTTTCCCTCGCTCGCGCAGGGAGAGCTGGCGAGCCGGCGAGACTGGTTGGCTAGTCGGCTGGCCAGCTACGCCGCTTTGCACGACGTCGACGTGGTGCTCATCTGGGACGCGCATGGCTCAGGGAGATCAAGCAGCCAGGTGCTCAAGGGCACTCGCGTCGAAGTGTGTTACGCGGCAGGGCGCTTGGGCGCCGATACGGCCATCGCCCGGCGGATCGCTGAACAGCCGCCCGATGTGTCAGTTGTGGTCGTCTCGGCCGACCAGGAAGTGCAGCGCACCGCTGCCAGGGCTAGTGTACGGCGGATGACACCGCGTGAACTCGGCCTTGACCTTGAGAACTTGCGCAAAGAGCTTGCACAATCACCACAATCGACTAGAATTCCGGCAAGCCTTGAGGATAAAGTCGACCTTGAGACTTGGCGAAGGCTCGAGAGGTTGCGAAGGCCGCCCAAGTAACGTGGCCAAATGCCTCCTGAGCAGGCGAATCGGGGAGGTCGGGGCGCATGAAGCCGACACGGACGGTTGATTCCGGCCGCAACGGCAGCCACTCGGAGAACCTTCAACTCTACGTCGATAGTTCAGATGTCGCGCTCGTTCACTCGTACCGTCGCGGTAATCAATCAGCTCTCGACGCGCTGATGCTCCGTTACCACCAATTTGTGCGTCTCAAGGCGAGCTCGTACTTTCTCGCTGGCGGCGACGCCGAGGATCTCGTACAAGAGGGGATGCTCGGCCTCTATAAGGCGGTGCGCGACTATCGCGAAGACCGGCAAGCATCTTTCCGCAGCTTCGCTGAGCTCTGCATCACCCGGCAAATCATCACCGCGATCAAGACGGCTACCCGGCAAAAGCACGTACCTCTGAACGGCTACGTGTCGTTCAGTCATACTCCCGGCGAAGCGAGCGAGGAAGGCGAGTGCTCGCTCGCCGACATGCTGCCCGGGCCACTCGCCCATGATCCCGTGAACCAGGTGATCTCTTCGGAGGAGGTGGAGAGCCTCAAGCAGTGCCTCACACGCATGCTCTCCAACCTCGAGAGTCGCGTGCTACGCCTCTACCTGAGTGGCCTCTCCTACGAGAAGATCGCGCGCGAGATCGGCTGCGACTGCAAGACAGTCGACAATGCCCTGCAGCGGATCAAACGCAAGGTTGATCTCCACCTGGAGAGTCGCAAGGTCCTCTTCTAGGTCGGTCAGCCGTCTTCTCCTGCCCGCATTCGCGGGCGATCCCACCCCAATGATCCGGACCGTTGTCCGATCTTGCGCTGTCCGCGGTCCGGGGAGCGAAGTGGGGGCGCGGGGGAACTGCCGGACAGAGTGCTCACTGCGCGCCTGGGTTGCGATTCACCAGTCGTGGGGACCCTGAACGGAGGCGTTTCGCTGGGTGGTGAGAGGCGTCACGGAGCGTGAAAAGGGCTGGGGCGCCGCGGCGAGCTTCACTCGCCGCGGCGCCCCAGCCCTTTTCCTCGTGCTGTGCGGGTCCAGCTGAGGGGAGGGGGGAAACTAAAAGGTCATCAGGCTCACGTCGTGGCCCTGAGCCTGGATCATCAGCTTGAAGTCGTGTGGGTTTGTGGCGACCTGGGCGGCGTCATGGAGTGTGATCATGCCGCTCTCGTAGAGTTTGAGCAGCGCCTGATCGAAGGTTTGCATGCCGTAGAAGTCGCCCTCCTTGATCGCTTGCGAGATCATGCTCGTCTGTTCGGGCTCGAGCACGAAATCGCGGATGCGGTTCGTCATCACCATCACCTCGATGGCGGGCACACGGCCTTTGCCATCGGCGCGCGGGAGAAGCCGCTGGGAGATGATTCCTTTCAGCGTGCCAGCGAGCATGATGCGCACTTGTTTCTGCTGGTGGAGCGGGAAGAAGTCGATGATGCGGTTGATGGTTTCCTGTGCGTCGATCGTGTGCAGGGTGCTCATGACGAAGTGCCCGGTCTGTGCCGCCGTGAGCGCCGCGGAGACAGTCTCCGTATCGCGCATCTCGCCGATCAAGATGTCGTCTGGGTCCTGCCGTAACACGTACTTGAGGGCACTGGCGTAGCTCTCGGTGTCGAGGCCAATCTCGCGCTGGTTGATGATCGCTTTGCGATCTTTGTGAAGGACCTCGATGGGGTCCTCGATCGTCACGATGTGCTTGCGCATCGTGTTGTTGATGTGGTCGATCATGGCCGCCAACGTGGTTGTCTTGCCCGATCCCGTCGTGCCGGTGACTAGGACGAGGCCGCGTGGTTCGACGGCTAAACGCTTGATGATTTCTGGTAGGTGTAGCTCCTCGAATGAGGGGATTTGCGTGGCCACCTGGCGCATGGCGATGGAGATGCTGCCGCGTTGGCGAAAGACGTTCACGCGGAAACGCCCCAACTGGGGGGCGGAGTAAGCGAAGTCGATCTCGTTGTGCTCGGAGAACCGCCGGATCTGCTTGTCGGTCATGATCGAAGCGGCGACGTCTTTGGTGTCCTCGGGCGTCAGTGGCGGCTCGTCGAGAAGGTGCAGCTCACCGTCGACGCGAATGACCGGAGGGGAGCCCGCCTTAATGTGGAGGTCCGACGCCTTCTGCGCGACCATTGCCTGCAGTAGCTCGTCTATGCTCTTCACGATGTCCCTCTCGGCTCGCCTCGTCCTGTCTTCACCTATTATTCGGACGCCCGGCGAAAATGTTGAGCGATGATACTCATCGCTCAACATGTGGCCGAGGCAAAGAATGACGATCCTCGCCGGCCACGAAGCGATGTTGTCGTTGTCGCCCACACTGTGAGAAAGGGGGCGAACACGTCGGGACAGTTGCGTTGCGAGGCCGCGGATCGACACGGGTCGCAGGTCGCACGCGCGAGCGAGGAGCGCTCCTCGCAGACCCTTGTTAGGCCCCTTGCGGGCGACGCAATCGCCGCGGATTAGATTGGCTCGCTAGGGCCTGCCGAAGCCAGCGGCGCCGCCGACGGAGTCGTACTGCACGACGGCACCCGTGTGCGGTGCGTCGATCATGCTACCGCCACCGACGTAAATGCCGACGTGGTAAGCCGGGTACCCGAAGAACACCAAGTCGCCAGGCTGTGGGTCGGACACGGCGGCCACCATCGCTTGCTGCATGGCGGCGTTGTGCGGCAGGCTGACGCCAATCTGGGCGTAGACGTACATCGTGAATCCCGAACAGTCGAAGCCACTGGGGCTGGCGCCGCCCCACACGTAGGGCACGCCGAGGTACTGCTGAGCGATGCCGACCACGCCCGAGTGCGTGACACCCGCCGGGGCGCCGTTGCCGGCCGCCAGCGCGGCCGATGCTTGGCTCATGGCGGCTTGAGCGGCGGCCCGGGCGGCAGCCGCTTGGGCCGCCTCGATGGCCGCGATCTGCTTCTTAACCCCGCGAAGCATGTTTTGCCGCTGCGCGAGGTCGTGAGCGATGCTGGCTTTTTTGGCACCGATCTGCGCCACGAGAGCAGTGGCCGCCTTCTTATCGGCAGCTAACGTGGCCCGACGCTGAACGATCTCGTGCTGGTACGAGGTGATCGAGCGCAGCACCGCGGCATCGCTTTCTCCCACTCGGTTGAGCATGTCGAGCTGCGTGAGGAGCTCGTCGAAGCTCTTCGTGGAGAGCAGCACGTCGAGCATGTCGACTGGGCGCTCTTTGTAGAGGGCGACGACGCGTTCGCGCAGGGTCGCCTTGGCGACCATGAGGTTGTAGCGCGCGATCGTGAGGTTGCGCTCGTTGGCGGCTATCTGCGCCTTTACGTCGGCGAGCTTGATGCGGGCGGCGTTGTACTGTTCGACCACGACCTCCATGCGGTGGTCGAGAGCCGCGACCTGTTGGGCAATCTCACGCGCCCGCGCACGTTTGTCGGAGAGCGGGGTCGCAGACGCTTGGCCGGCGTAAGCCGTGAGGATCAAGAAGAGGGTGATGAGGGAGAGGACGATGGTGGTGCGCAGTGGACGGTTGCTACTCACACACTCGCCTCCTTTCAGTGCCGGCCGCAATCGGTCCGGGCGCGTTCCAGGTGAGCGCTGTCGCGAATGAACTTGGGCACCCTACCACAGATGTGAGCGCAATTTCAACACGGGCCGACGGTGCCCTGCTTGGCAACGCTTGCTGCGCCGCCCTGGGTGTGGGCGTGAGGACGCGGTCATTCATCGAGAAGCTGTGCTCCGATGCCGCAGCGTGTTGGGCGTGGACGTGGGATCGTGAGATCAGGTGAGGGTGAGCGGTGCAGGGCTCGTTTCGCTGCGCCATGTCGCCCTGGTGCGTTGGGCGTCGGCGCAAGTCCCGCGGCGGGAGCCAGGAAGGGGAACGGTTCATCATGGCATTGCCTGAGGTATGGTAGAGAAGAAGCGAGAACAGCGGTGCGTTGTCGCCAGGTGACCCACGCGGCAGAGGGGATCTAGTTTAGGGTGACTATGAAGAGTGTCATCGTCATTGATCGCGGGCTGCGTGATGAAGCGGGGACGCTCGCGGCTGGTGGGGGATGGGTCGTCGAACGGCGGCTTACGGAACGGCGGCGAGGTGGCGCCCAGGGCGGCCGGCGCCGACAGGAGCGCCGCGTTGTCGCGGCGCCTTTCGTGCTCCGCCGGGACGGTGCCCTGATCGTGCGGTACACGTGCCCGCGGGACGGCCAGATCCACGAATCTCCCTGGATGCCCGAGTTCGCGGATCGGTACGCGCAAGCGCTTGCTGGTGAAAATTGCCTGTGTCCGACGCGGGAAGGTTGGTTGGTTCGTCACGGCGTCATAGGGCGCAGCGTCACGGTGTGGGCCCTGGCCTTGCTCTGGGTGCTCAACCTCTGCGACATTCTTCTGACGCGGCAGGCGCTGCACAGCGGTGTGGCGCGTGAGGCGAATCGCCTCATGAGCTCCCTGATCACTCTGGGGTGGGCACCAGCTCTGGCGTTCAAGATCGGCGTCGTCAGCCTGGGAGTCGTCTTGCTCTGGCGTTATCGCGGTAGCCGTCTCGCGCAAAGCGCAAGCGTAGCGTTAGCCGGCTTCTACGCGCTGGTCGTGCTCTATCAAGTCGTATTTGTCACGCTCACGCGCTAGTCCGCAGTCAGTGCGTCCCCCCAAGGGACGTCGCCGCCTCGTAGCTGCGATGCCGTGACGGAAGCGCGGCCGACCGGCCGACCCCGGGAGGCCGTCGCTCCGTGACTGACGGGCGGTCGCCCAACCTCAGGGGGCGTCGCTCTCCTGCACGCAGGCCTGTCGGCGTGTCTCTACCGCTGTTCGGGATTCACTACGGAAAGCGTCTCAGGGTGCCCCTCGGGACGTAAGCGAAGCGTCTTCAGGGCGTTCATGAACGCCTGGTTGCGCTTGTCTTTGCGCCACATGCGGATGATCCACCATCCCCAGCTCTGGAAGAGCAACTTGGCGAAGCGGAACGTGAAGAAGTACTTGAGCCACTGCCGCAGCGAATAAAAGCGCATGTAGCCCCGCAAGACCTCGCGTTGGAGCTCGTACGGCGTCATGTTCTTGGGCACGAAGACGACATGGTGCGCATCGTAGAGCTGCCAGCGCTTGTCGAAGATGCGGCCTTGTGCATCGAGCTCGTTGAACTGCGGGGTTCCGGGCAGTGGGGTGAGGATGTTGAGCATGATCGTGTCGATCTTGTTCTTCATGGCGAAGGCGACCGTGTCGCGCACCGTCTGCGCCGTATCCGAGTCGGCCCCGAGGACGAACATACCGTGCGTGTTGATGCCGTACTCGTGGAACTTCTTCAGCGCCGCGATAATGTCGTCGACGGTCTGGTGTTTGTCGTAGCTATCGAGAGTCTCTTGACTCACCGACTCGAGGCCCAAATAGACGATGGAGCAGCCGGACCGCTTCATCAGATCGAGGAGTTCCTCGTCCTTCGTCACGTCGGTACGTACTTGCGTTGACCAAGGCACGACGAGGTCTTCGGCGATCATGCGACGCAACAAGTCCTTGAGACGGCGCCGGTCGGCCGCCATGTTGTCATCGTAGAAGAAGATCTTGCGCGGCCGCTTCTCGCGGATCTCGGCCAGCACGCTGTCCGCACTGCGAAAACGGTACTTCTTCCCGAACATGGCCGTCACAGAGCAGAAGTTACAGTTGAAGGGGCAACCCCAGCTCGTCATGATCGGCGTCGTGTGCAGGTTCTCGCTGCCGTGAATGGCGGACAGGTCGGGGAACGGCAGGTCGTCGAGGTTCGCGCAACGATCACGCAGCTCGTTATGCACCGCGACGCCATCGCGCAGGAACGAGAGGCCACGCACATCCTCTAACTCGCGCTTGCCCTCGAGGCACTCGACCAACTCGAGCATGAGGTCGTCGCCGCCTTCGCCGCGAGCGACGAAGTCGGTGTGTGCCAGTGCTTCGTCGGCCATGAACGTGACGTGCGAGCCGCCGATGACCACTTTGGGGCCGTGCGGCCTGATGTCGTCGGCGTAGTCGTAGCCGGTCGTCGCAGTCGAAGTGGTCGTGGAAATGCCCACGATGTCGGCCGAGTAGACGTCCTGCCAATCGATAGGGGCCAACTGGGGGGCGTAAATGACCACGTCGTGTCCATGGGCCTTGAGTTTAGCCGCGATGAGCGGTAAGCCCAGACGGGGAAGGTGCACGAAGCTGAACGTGTTCAAGTTTGGCGGTTCAGGTTCGATGAGGCGGATCTTCATGGTTCTCCTTGGGGCGGGGCTTCGCGGTCTCGCGTCGTCACCTTGCGTAGGCGAAGCCCAGCAACGTCACTCTTTGCCGCGTACGAGCCTTCTGACGCTATCGCACGTCGGCCGGGAAGTCAAAGTAGGCTCGGCGCAACGAGTGTGCGCTGGCGGTGTGCGCTGGCGGTGTGCAGCGGAGCGCAGTTCGTCAAGCTGCCCGTCGGTACCCCTCGGCGAGGAGTTCGTCGGCGCACGTGGGGCAGACGACCACCCGTTGAGAGTCACGTTCGAAGCGTGCTGTCGTCTCGCCGAGGAGGATCGTGCGTCCGCAGCGGTCACAGGTCTCGATTCCCCACGCGTCCGCTGCTGACCGGTCACGTCGAGCCCGAGGGCTCGTTCTTTCAGTCGCCTGCTCACGGATTGCCCGCCGCACGGGCGCGGCGTGCGGCGAGAGGTTCTCTCTCAACCAGTCTTGTAAGGCCCTTATCGTCTGACCGTTCATCGTTCGACCCTTCGCTGCTCTGCTGTCGCTGCGTGCTTCAGCGGACATCGAGGAACAGGACACTAACTGTAAGCTCGAATACCCCGATCTGCGGGAGGACGAAACCGGGCTTTCCTGCCGCCGCGTGTGATGGGGGGCGTGCGCAACGTGCTGACCTGCCGCGGCGCACGAGAGACGTGCTGACCTGCCGCGGCGCACGAGAGACGCGTCCGAACCGAACCTCTAGGAGGCGACGTGGAGCAGGAGGTAGATGGCGGCTGCCACCAAGCCGGCGGCCGGCAAGGTAAGGATCCACGCTGTCACGATATTACCGGCGACGCCCCAGCGCACGGCCGACAGGCGATCGGTTGCTCCCGCGCCCATGATCGAGGCCGTGATGGCGTGAGTTGTTGAGATCGGGAAGCCGAAGTGGCCCGCCAGGACAATGACGGTGGCCGCACTTGTCTCGGCGGCGAAGCCGTGGATGGGGTCGAGCTTGATCACTCTCGTGCCCAGAGTGTGGATGATGCGCCACCCGCCTGAGTAGGTACCGGCTGCCATCGAGCCGGCGGCGATGAGGATGACCCACACGGGAATGTGGAACGTGCTGATCTTGCCAGCCGCCAACAAGGCGAGCGTGATGATGCCCATCGTCTTCTGCGCGTCGTTGAGGCCGTGCGAGAGGGCCATGTAACCGGCCGAGAGGACCTGCAGGGAGCGGAAATGACGATTCACTGGTGCCGGCGAGTAGCGGTGCACGATGAGCAACAAGATGTTCATGACGACGAAAGCGGCGACGAAGCCGACGAGTGGCGAGCCCACCATGGGGATGACGACCTTGTCCATGACGCCCGCCCACTTCACCCCGTCGAGGCCGACCGAGGCGATCGTTGCCCCGATGAGACCCCCAATGAGAGCGTGCGATGAGCTCGACGGTATACCGAAGTACCAAGTGATGAGGTTCCAGGTGATGGCTCCGATGAGCGCCGCTAGGACGAGCGTTTGACTGACGTCAGTGGCCTCGACGATGCCCTTGCCCACAGTCGTAGCCACGTTCTGTCCGAGGAACGCCCCGGCCATATTGAGGAGCGCCGCTCCAATCACGGCGACGCGGGGCGAGAGGGCCCTCGTGGAGACCGATGTCGCGATGGCGTTGGCGGTGTCGTGGAAGCCGTTGGTAAAGTCGAACGCGAGGGCGATAGCGATGATGAGGATGAGCAGCGCCATCAAGTGTTCTTCAGCACAACGCTCTCGATAATGTTAGCTACGTGCTCGCATTCGTCGATGGCCGACTCAAGCAGGTTATAGATGTCTTTCCACTTGATGATGTCGGCGCAGGTCATTTGGCCGTCGAACAGCTCCGCGACGGCGTCACGCGAGATGCGGTCGCCCTCGTTTTCGAGTCGGTTCACCTCGATCCAGTGGTCGCGCAAGTTCTTCGGCCGCATTTCGAGTCCATCAATGCCCATGCGAAGGACGTGCGTGGCCTCAGCAATGACGGCGGCCATCTGCCGCGCGTGATCCTGCGGTTCGGTGACCTTGTAGAGGATCATCGCGTCGGCCGTCGCCTCGATGTTGTCGAGCACGTCGTCCATGGTGCTTGACAGGTCGTAGATGTCCTCGCGGTCGAGCGGGGTGACGAACGTGCGGTTGAGACGTTTGACGATATCGTGGACGATCTTGTCGCCGACGTGTTCGCACTCGAGGATCTGGCGCGCCTTCGATTTGGCGTCGGCGAACTCGTCCATGAGCTGAACGAGCAGCTGCGCGGCAGTCTCCAGGTTGGCCGCCATATCGGAGAAGAGCCTGAAGTACTCGCGCTCTCTCGGTACCAGGCTAAGTCTCATCACTCCTCCCGCCCCGCGCTCCTGCGTCCTTGTCGTTGCCGCGGACAATCCTAACGGAGGGAAAGTGGCGTGCAACCCTTCAACGCGCTCGTTACGGAGGTACCGCGCTTGCGTTGAGCGGATCGGCAAAGATTCACCTCGCTCCTTGTACGAAGCGTAGATTTCTCGGCAGCGCGCGCCTTCTGCAGCCGATTTCCGCTGTGAGCCCTTTCTTGGCGCAACTTTACAAGAGGAGGTGGCAAGCATATAAAGTGCACTCAGGGGCCAGGTTAGGGGGAGCGTCTCGGAGCACCTCCCCTCCAGGAGCAGATTCGCCCGGGGGGCGAAGGGGGACAGGGTGAACCACCTGGGTATCCCGTACCTTGGTGAGGGTCTTGCGACGTGTCCGAACACCGTCGCATGCCAAGAACGGGCGTCTGGCGGGCGCCGTCCTCGCGACGTTTTTTCTCGGCACTCCATTCTGCGCTGCGTCGTGGGGCGCCGCCACAGCCTTACGGCGTGGCGGCGCCCCACGACGCAGCGCCCGTACGGCCCGGTGTATCACGGGCGTAGTAGTCTTACGTGCACGTTGTCGTCCCATTGGTTCCAAAGGCCAGATGCCGTGATCGGTCGCGAGCGTTCGCGGCTGTCGCTGCGCGACCGGGTTGGGGGGAACTGCGGGCGGCTCAAGCAACAGAGTCGGGAGGTAGGAAAGATTGTCTGACGTTGCTGTTGTGCGGGAGAAAGCCGTTGGGAGGCGATTGCTGAATCCCGCGAAGTTTGCCGGCCCGCTGCTGGTGGCGCCCATGGCTTTCTGGATGCTCGCTTTCTTCTTGGTGCCGCTGATCCTCGTCTTGGTGTACAGCTTCGGCTACATGGGGGTGTACGACCAGGGTATCCACCTCGCGCTGCACACGGATGCGAAGAACGGCGTCTACAGTGTGCTGAGCTTTCACGCCTACAGCCAGATCTTCAACGGCATCTACTTCAAGGCGTTCTGGCACACCGCCCTCATGGTTGTCGGCAACACAGTAGGCTGCCTGCTGCTGGGTTACCCGATGGCGTACTGGATCTCGCTCAAGACCGGCAAGCGTAAGACGCTCTTCGTCCTGCTGCTCATGCTGCCTTTCTGGACGAGCTTCCTCATCCGCACCTACTCGTGGATGACGATTCTGGGCGACCAGGGTCTGTTGAACACTTGGCTTAAAGACTTGGGCATCATCCACCACCCGATCGAGATCATGTACACGCTCAAGGCGGTCACCATCGGCATCGTCTACGACTACTTACCGTTCATGGTGCTGCCCCTCTTCGTCTCGATCGAGAAGATCGATCGCTCCCTGTTTGAGGCCTCCAAGGATCTTGGTGCGGGTAAGTGGACGACCTTCCGCCGCGTGACGCTGCCGCTGAGCATGCCGGGCATCATCGCCGGCTGCATGCTGGTGGCCATTCCGACGACGGGGGAGTTCGTCATTCCGTCGATCCTCGGCGGCGATAAAGTCGTCCTGTGGGGCTGGCTGATCTACCAGGCGTTCACGTCGTACCGTGACTGGGCACTGGGCTCGGCGCTATCGAACATCTTGATGCTCGTGATGCTGGCGATCATCGCGGCGTACGTGAAGTACGTGGGCACGGAGGAGTTCTGATGACCGAGACGATGGTACCGACTCAGGCATCCGCCACAGCTCCCCAGTCGCCCGAGGTGCCCGCACCGCAGCGCCGCGAACGCGTACGCTTCTCGCTGTGGGACCAGATCATGCGCGCCAGCGACGCTGGGCTGGCGGTGTGGTCGATCATCATGTTCGTGTTCCTCTTCTTGCCCATCGTCGTGCTCATCATCTTCTCGTTCAACGACCAGAAGTTGAACGTGCAGTGGACGCACTTCACCTTCCGTTGGTACACCGGTACGGGGAAGGCGATGGCCGATGGCGGCAAGAGCATCTTCCACGACCCCGGAATCCAGCATGCGTTCCTGACCTCCTTGGAGGTCGCCGTTGTTTCAACCATCTTGGCCGTGATCATCGGCACCCTTGGCTCGTTCGCCCTGGAGCGCTTCGAGTTCCGCACGAAGAACATCTGGGACGGCCTCAACTACACCAAGATCGTCGTGGCCGAGGTCGTAGCCGGCGTCTCGTCGTTGCTCTTCTTCGTGCAGGCCAACACGTTTCTCACGAAGTACGTCGGCTTCAACTTGTGGGGCATCTTCAGCCCCGGCTTCTACACGGTGCTCATCGCGCACGTGGCCTGGAACATTCCCTTCGTCGTCGTCATTGTGCGAGCCCGGTTGAAAGGCTTTGATCGCGCGATTGAGGAGGCGGGGCAGGACCTGTTTGCGCGACCGGCGACAGTGTTCTTTAGGGTTACCCTGCCGGTGATCTTCCCTGGCATCATGGCGGCGGCGCTGCTCAGTTTCACGCTGTCCTTCGACGACTTCGTGACGACGTTCTTCGTAGCGGGTCCGCAGATCAACACCTTGCCGCTGCAGATCTGGTCGATGGTGCGCATGGGCGTGACGCCGGAGATCAACGCGATCTCCACCCTGATGATGGCCTTCAGCTCGATCATCGTCATCGTGCTGGAGATCAAGACGCACATCTCAGCCGACATCGCGTAGCGACTCTCACTGGAGGCGCGGTGAGTGCGCCGGCGCCGCGGCTAGCCGTTTTGAGTGCCGGCGGCGAAGGCGGGAGTGGAGAGATAGGTGGAGGGCTGGGCGGCGGACGCTCGCAGAGCGTCCGCCGCCCAGCCCTCCACTCATGAAGAGGCGGTCGGTGAACTTGCCAACCTGGCCAGCAATCCGGTAGCCTGAGCATCGTCAGCCGAGCGCAGTCCGAGTATCGCTGGTCACTATCGTTGTGCTGACGAAGCGTCCCATCGTCGATGTGGCGTACCTGCACGGCTGTAGTCGCGACGACGCGGTTTCCAGAGGAGGTTACAGTGGCAGACGACATCTACGCGAAGATGGCGCAGAGCGTGATCGACGGTGAGGCCGAGGAGGCAGCCGCCCTGGCGGCCGAGGGCTTAAGGCAGGGCCTCTCGCCCA
>Ga0078972_1007290_pt1 | contig 24804 bp, 26 predicted proteins | sample YelNatPaOPGAMG01_FD_67568 | JGI IMG/M metagenome (GOLD analysis project Ga0078972, IMG submission 67568) | Hot spring thermophilic microbial communities from Obsidian Pool, Yellowstone National Park, USA - OP-RAMG-01 (SPADES assembly) (version 2) | ecosystem: Environmental > Aquatic > Thermal...
GCAGACTTTATATCAGTTATACCAAAAAGCATATACTCCCTGGAATTGGTTTAAAAAATTAAAAAAAATTGCTGAAAGTTTAGGATTGATATTTTTTGCTACTGCTTTTGATAAAACTGCTGTTGATTTTTTAGAAGAATTAGATGTCCCCATACATAAAATTGCTTCATTTGAGTTAGTAGATTTACCTTTGATTGAATATATTGCTAAAACTAAAAAACCATTGATACTTTCAACCGGTATGGCAACTTTAGAAGAAATAAAAGAAGCAGTAGATACCGCAAAGAAAGCAGGCGCAAAAGATATAATTTTACTTAAATGTGTTTCCAGTTACCCTGCAAAACCAAAAGAGATGAATTTAAGAACTATTCCCGATATGGCAAAAAGATTTAATTTACCGGTTGGACTATCTGACCATACCTTAGGAATTGCTACTTCTATTGCCGGAGTTTGTTTAGGCGCAAAACTTATTGAGAAACATTTCTGTTTATCAAGAAAAATCCAAACCCCAGACAGTTTCTTTTCACTTGAACCCAAAGAACTAAAAAATTTAGTAGAAAACATAAGAGTGGCTGAGCAATCATTAGGTAAAATTCATTATGGTATAACTGAAGATGAGAAAAAAAGTAGAGTTTTCCGCAGGTCTTTATTTGTTGTAAAAGATATTAAAAAAGGGGATATTTTTAGCCAAGAAAACATAAAATCTATTAGACCCGCAGATGGCTTAAGCCCAAAATATTTAAAATTTATCTTAGGTAAAAGAGCAAAAAGAGATATAAAAAGAGGAAGTCCTTTAAGTTGGAATTTAATTTCAATTTAAATACAATATGAAAAAAAATAATTTGTTTCTTATTGCCGGCCATAATGGTGCAGGTAAGACTACTTTTCTTAAAGAATTTGTGAGGGTTAATAAATTAAAATATATAAATCCTGATGAAATAGCCCAAAAGATTTCTATAGATAGATTTTCTCTTTTAACTATTAAAGCCGGTAAAATTACACTTAAAAGAATTGAAAAACTTAAAAAAGAAAAAGAAGATTTTATAGTAGAAACCACGCTTTCCGGTAAAATATGGAAAACATTAATATCCGATTTTAAGAAAAATAATTATCATATTACTCTATTTTTCATATACTTAGATACACCTGAAGAAGCGATAAAGAGAGTAGCAATAAGAATAAATAAGAAAGGACATTATGTCTCTAAAGAGGATATTTATAGAAGATATTTTAGAAGTATTAAGAACTTTTGGTATATTTATAAAAGTTTAGTTGATGAATGGTTTTTAATAAATAACTCAGGTAAAATCCCTTATTTAATAGCCAATGGAACAAAGGATAATTATCAAATATTAGATAATGATAATTTTGATAAATTTTTATTAATCGTAAAGAATAAGGAGGGGCGATGAAGAAAAAGTTTCCATCTTCAGTTTATCAAAGAATAGGGGAAATTATCGTTATATTCACTAAAGCAGTAAGGAAAGCCCAAGCGGAAAATAGAAAGCTTGGTTTACCCAATGTTTACTGCGAAGGAGGAAGGATTTACTATGAATTACCAGACGGAAGGATTACTACTAAGGCAGTTATTTAGCAAAAACAAGAAAGGAGAAATTTTTAGTCAAGAAAACATAAAATCTATTAGGCCCGCAGATGGCCTAAATCCAAAATATTTAAAATTTATCTTAGGTAAAAGAGCAAAAAGAGATATAAAAAGAGGAAGTCCTTTGGGTTGGAATTTGGTTATTTCTTATAAATATGAGAGATATATTTAAGTACTTATATAAAAAAATAATATTTTTTATAAAAAATCAAAAATTACGCTATATACCTTATAGAAAATTATTTATTATTTATATTCGAAATAGAAACTTAAAATATAAAGTTATTTCTTTAAAGGAGGCAGTAAAATATAAAAAAAGTAATACAATTTTTATTTTAGGAAGCGGTCCTTCTATAAAAAAAATAACAAAAGAACAATGGAAATATATAAGTATACATGACTCCTTTGGGATAAATTTTTCATTTTTATTAGATTTTGTGCCAACGTTTCATTCTATGGAAGATGGTAAAATTGATTGGTATAGAAAATTTATTGAAAAAAGACTAGAATCTCGTAGAAAAAAATTGTCTAAAACTATTTGGTTTATATCTAATAGGCATCTATTTCGTTTTATCCACCCTCGTTTGACTCCAGGTTTTTTTCCTGAGAATCCTATAGTATGTATATATAAGTTTCCAGATGTCATAACGTTAGAAAACGATAGGCCTTTTAAAAAAAATGATTTTTCTAAAACTATTGTTTATAGAGGTTCGTTATCTCTTGTGCTTCATCTGATTGATAAGCTTGATTACAAAAATATAGTATTATTAGGCATAGACTTAAATACGCCAGAGCATTTTTTCTATGACATGGAAGAAATGAAAGAGTATGTAGATTATCAGAAGAAGATGCACGATAATGATAAATTTGAGTATATGATAACTAAAGAAGGTAAATATCGACCATTTGATGAATATCTCTTTGCTTTAAATGATTTTTATTTTAGACCTAAAAATATTAATCTTTATATAGGCACAAAAGATAATATACTCTATCCAAATTTAGAAACATATAGTTGGGATGATTAATTTTATGAATGTTGTGACTAAGATTGAATTAGAGTACACCAACTGTAACTTATGCGGCGGTACTAACACAAAACTTATATATAGAAAGCCAGATACAAGGTATTGGTTGTCTCCTCTGGAGTTTAATCTTGTTCAATGTAAAAATTGTGGTTTAGCATACGTAAATCCTAGGCCTACTTTCGAGAGCATAAACAATTTCTATCCCGATTGGTTTTATATACATAGAGATATTTTACACGAGAAAGAAAGATATTTAAAAGAAATTAGATTAATAGAAAAATTTAAAAATAGAGGCAAAATATTAGATATAGGATGCGGGGGCGGAGGGCTTATCAAGCTTTTAAAAGATAAAGGGTGGGAAGTTTACGGTATGGATTTATATGGTAAAAGCGGAAATAATTATGATTTAGATATAAGATACGGTGATTTAGAAAAACTATCATACCCTTCGAATTTTTTTGATGTAGTTACTGCATGGGCGGTTTTTGAGCACCTGCATAATCCAATGAGATATTTCCTAGAAGTAAAAAGGATACTTAAAAAAGATGGTATTTTTATATGTTTAGTAAATAATATAAATAGTATTTGGTCTAGATATGGATATGGAGAAGACTTGCCCCGCCATTTATATATATTTTCAGAAAGAACTCTAAGAGCATATGCTAATAAAGTTGGTTTGAGATTAATATCTATTGATTATTCAAATAGAATATTTAAAGCCAGCAGTAAAAATGTATTTAGAATTAGATTTCTAAAAAATAGGGGATTGGGATGGAGAGAAATATATAGTGCAATCAATCATCTACCATTTAGATATAAATATCCTACTTATTTTTTAACAATCTTAGGAAGAATTTTTATTCCTCAAATATTAGAATCTATGTTAAGAATTTCTGGTATTATAATAGGAATTTTTGCAGAATCATAAGTTATTGATTAAATATCGATGAATAAAATATACGATATAATTTTTATTTACGGTTTTTCTCGTTTGCACCCTTATCTACTTAATATTATTAAATATTTCAATAAAGAGTATAGAATCGGAGTTTGTATATTAAATGATATAGAAAAATTTACTACTCCAGATGGGATAAAGAGGATCGGCAAACTTTATAATACTGAAAAAGAATTTATAACTCTATGCAAAGAGTTGGGTGCAGAGATTATTTATTTAAAAAATAATAATCAATACATAACGGATATTTTATTTGTTCCTCAGGCTCCTTTTAATAATCTGGGATTAGAGATTATGAAATCTTCCATTAAATCAAATAAAATTATAGGTATTCAGGGATTTGGTTATGGCATGCAAGTATTAGATGATCTTTTTAAGATAGGATGTAATAAATTCCTTGTCTATGATAAAAACATATTTTTGAGTGTCATTGAAAGTCAAAATAGAAGAGATTTATTAGATAAATTTGCAATTATAGAGATGGGCACGCCATATACAAAATATCCTATATGGACAAAAGAAGAATTCCCGGAAATAGATTATTTGATTGCTTTACCATCTTTATTATTTATAAAAGATCCAAGAAACAAACTGAACTTAATTAAAAATATATATAATTTATTAAAAAAAATAGAAACCCAAGATAAAATTGTAATAAAACTCCATAATGTAAAAGATGGGGGTAACAGATATATAAGAGAGGTAAACTTTAGGTCATTATATTTAGCCTGGTTTTCGGAGAAATTTTTAGGAAAAAAAGGCGTCAGTTTATCAACCGCAATATATTATAGAAATATTTTAGATAGAGCTATACCTCTTGAAAAAATTACTCTCTATTATAATTTTGGATTAGAGTTATTTCTTCCTTATGTTAAAAAGGGTGTGATTACCGGCATATCTACTGTGCTTTGGCATTGTCTTTATAACAAAATTCCTGTTTATAATTGTGATAGTCAACTTTTTGGAGAACACCTGCCCAATTATGCTGGTTATAAAAATTTCTATATACCATTTTGTAATGGAGAATTAAAATTTAATGAAAATTACTATAATAAAATATCTGATTCATTGAGAAATAGAGATTTAATTGAACTTATAAGACAAGAAATATTTGATGATTAATAAAATAAAAGTATTTTTTAATACAATCAAAGGTTTCAGGCTACACTATTTTGTTATCCTGTGTTTAATTATAATTTCTGCCTTATTAGAAAGTTTTTCAGCCGGCTTAATTACTCCTTTGGTGCAGGGAATAATAAACGGTAATTTTGACATAAATAATCTCTTTTATAGAATTAATCTTTTAATATTTGGTAAGAATTTTACTGTAGATAAAATAATTATTGAAGTTTTGTTGTTTCTTCTATTGTCTAATTTTTTAAATTACATTAGACAGGTATATGAGCAATATTGTGAGGAAAACTTAAAGAAAGCATGGAGAGTAAAAATTTATACAAATTATATTAATCTACCTTATAGCTTTTTTGTAAAGAAAAAGCAAGGGGAATTGATAAATAATGTTATTAATGAAACGGAAAGAGCAGCGGTAGCAATAAATTTAACGATAGCGTTAATCTCTTCGCTTATAACTTCTTTATTTTTTATCTGCGTTTTATTTATTACTTCGTTTAAATTGAGCATCATTGTGTTTTCAATTTGTTTAACTATTTTTTATATAGTAAAGAAATTTTTATTTGAATATTCTGAAAAAGTTGGTAAAAAACGGATACAACTATCGCAGGATTTAAATAGTCAGGTAGCCGAAACCATAAATGGTATTTTACAGGTAAAATTATTTAATTTACAAAATAAAAGCATTAGAGATTTTTTAAAAACTAATCGTATATTAGCAAAATTGATTACTTTTTATGTAATGTTTAGATTAATACCTACTTATGGAATTAAGATTATTTTGTGCTTAATAGGCATTATTATTCTTTTATTAAATGGGATATTCGGCTTTTTAAATCTTAAGTCAATTATTCCAGTAGTTTCTACATTTTTTGTGGTTTCTGCCAGATTATTTGATGTAACCTCTAATCTATTAACATACCAAATGAATGTTATAAATTACTTTCCATCTTTGATGTTAACTAATTCACTTTTAGAAATATTGAAAAGAGAACAGTTTGAGGAAAGCTTTGGACTATGTAAGGTTGATTTTAATAAAGATATAATTTTTAAAAATGTATTTTTTTCTTATGATGGCAATACAAACATATTTTCAGGCTTAAACTTTGTTATTCCTGCTAATAAAAAGATTGGTATTGTGGGATATTCTGGTTCCGGTAAGACTACACTGGTTTATTTATTAACAAAATTATATTTACCAAATTCTGGAACTATCGAATTTGATGGTGTATCTATTAAAGATATAGATACACAATATTTAAGAAGTAATATAGGCGTGGTAACGCAAGATAATTTTATTTTTAATGGAACGATAAGGGATAACATAACAATGGGTTTAGAAAATATTAATAAGGAAGATATAATAGAGGCTGCAAAGAAAGCGAACGCTCATAATTTTATTATGGAACTTGAAAATGGGTACGAAACATTGATTGGAGAAAAAGGATTGAGTCTCTCAATGGGGCAAAGACAGAGAATAGCCATTGCCAGAATAATTTTAAGAAATCCTAAGATATTTATTTTTGATGAAGCGACCAATGCATTAGATAAAGAGTCAGAAGAGTTAGTAATTGATTCGATTGATAAAATATCAAAAGAAAAAACAGTTATTATAATTGCACACGATCTTGATTTAATTTATAATTGCGATAAAATATGTTTTCTTAAAGATGGAAAAGTTTATGAACAAGGAACACATAAAGAATTATTAGAAAATAAGAGAGATTATTGGAATCTATATATAAGAACGCAAAAAAAAGTTTGATATGAGAAACATAGATAAAATTTGTACATATGAATCGGAGAAGATAAAAAAAGTAATAGAAATTATAGATAGGGGCAAATTAGGTATAGCTGTGGTTATAGATAAGAATAAAAAATTATTGGGTATAGTTACCGATGTGGATATAAGAAGAGGTATATTGAAAGGTATTAGTTTAGAGGCTTCTGTTAGAAAAGTAATGAATTCTGACCCAAAAAAAATTCTAGAAGGCAGAGATAAAAGCGAGATAATCAGTTTAATGAAAAAATATAATATAAGACAGGTGCCTGTTGTAAATAAACTAAATCAGGTGATAGGGTTAGAATTGTTAAATGATTATCTTGGTGAAGTAAAGCATAGTAATTTTGTGATTATTATGGCAGGAGGTCGTGGTAAAAGATTAAGACCATTAACAAAAGAGACACCAAAACCTATGCTTATTTTGAAAGATAAACCAATATTAGAAAATATATTAGAATCATTTAAGAATTACGGTTTTTGCAATTTTATTATTACTATTAATTATCAACACAAAAAAATATTTGATTATTTTAAACACGGAGAAAAATGGTCAGTTAATATACAATATTTAAAAGAAAAAAAACAATTGGGTACAGCTGGCGCTCTTTCTATGTTAAATAAAAAAGATTTTAAAGAGCCATTTTTTGTGGTTAATTCAGACCTTCTTACATCTGTAAATTTTGAACATATGTTGGAATATCATAAAAGTCATAATTGTATAGCTACTATAGGAATAAAAGAGTATCCTATAGAGATACCTTACGGTATTATTAGAGTAAATAATGAACTATTAGAAGACGTTGATGAAAAACCGATGGTTAAATTTTATATAAATGCAGGAATTTATATATTTGCACCTGAAATATTAAGTTTTATTAAGAATAAAGGTTATATGGATATGACTGAATTTATTGAATCTATAAAAGATAAAGGTTTGAAGGTTGTCTGTTTTCCGATCCATGAATACTGGTTAGATATAGGACATTTTGATAATTACATAAAGGCTAAAAAAGATTTTAAAAGATATTTTCGTTAAATGAGAAAAGAAATAGCGATATTTATAAATGTGCGTAGAAAAAGTAGAAGATGTCCAGACAAATTATTGAAATCTTTTGCAGGAACTACACTGATAGATATTCTTTTAGATAAAATAAAAGAAGTGGATAGTTATCCTATATATTTTGCTGCCTATGAAGAAGAATTTATTGAAAAGGCAAAAAACTTTAAAAATATAAAAATTATAAAACGTTCTTTAGAATCTGCTGAAGAAAATTCAGTTGCATCTAAGATTTTTGAAGCATTAAATTATATACCTTCAGAATATGTGGCTTGGATAAATCCATGTCATCCTTTTCTTAGAATAGAGACATTTTTATCTAGTATTGAATTTTTTAAAGATAAAAGACCTGTTTCTTTGACTTCTGTTAAGAAGAAAAAAGGTTGGTTTTATACCCCAGCAGGAGAACCCATAACGAATAAAGATAAATTAGAGGTAGACACTGTGCTTTCTGATTGGATTTATGAAGTTGCTCATGCCTTTCATATCTATCCAAGAGAGTTTATGATAAAGTATAGTAAGCCTTGGACAAATACCGTAAATGATCCTTATTTATTTGAAATTTCTGAATTGGAGGCCTTGGATATTGATACCGAAGAAGATTTTTGTATGATTGAATTTTTATATCAAAGGTTAAAAAAGGGGGTATAATGAGAAAATTTAGAATTGGGGAAAGAGAAATTGGGGATAATCAAACTCCCTTTGTTATTGCTGAGGTTGGTATAAATCATGAGGGCGATTTTGAGAAAGCTAAAAAGATGATAGATGCAGCAATTGAAGCAGGGGCAGATTGTGTAAAGTTTCAATGCCATATTACTGATAAAGAAATGATCCCAACCGATATAAAGCCAGGTAAAATTTCTAAAGAAAAATTATGGGAGATTATAAAAAGATGTGAATTAACAGTAGATGAAGAATACAAATTGAAGCGATATTGTGAAGATAAAGGTATAATATATTTATGTACTCCTTTTTCTAAAGAGGCCGCAGAGAGATTATACCAGATGGGAGTTTTAGCTTTTAAAATAGGTTCTGGCGAATGTAATAATTTGCCTTTTCTTGAATATATAGCCCGGATGGGTAAACCAATGATACTATCTACAGGTATGAATGATATTTATTCTATACGGAAATCTGTCAATATAATTTTAAAATATAAATGTCCTTTTATGTTAATGCATTGTACTTCCATTTATCCTACTCCTTATGAAAGAGTAAGATTAGGAGCTATAAAACAATTAAGAGATATATTTAAAGTACCAGTAGGATTAAGCGATCATTCTTTAGGGATATATACTTGTTTAGCGGCAGTAGCTTTAGGAGCATCTGCGATTGAGAAGCATTTTACAATAAGTCGTAAATGGCCTGGTCCAGATAATCCTATTTCTATCGAACCAAATGAACTTAGAGAGTTAGTTAAAGGAGTGCGAGCTATTTTTCAAGCTCGTGGAGGCAAAAAAGATATTCTTAAAGAAGAGATGCCAGTTATAAAATTTGCTTATGCTTCTGTTGTAACTATAAAAGATATTAAAAAAGGAGAAAAATTTTCAGTGGAAAATATCTGGGTTAAACGACCTGGTACAGGAGAACTTTTAGCCAAAGATTTTAAAAAAATTTTAGGAAAAGTTGCCAGGAGAGATTTACCAAAAGATAGACAATTAAAAATTAACGATGTTGTATGGTAAAACTTTTTGCTATTAGAAATGAGAAAAAGAAAAATAGCTATATTTACAGGTAATAGAGCTGAGTATGGCTTGCTTTATTCAGTTATAAAGGCAATAAAAGAGCATCCAAAGTTACGCTATTATCTTTTAGTTTCAGGTTCTCATCTTCAAGAAGATTTTGGATATACAGTAAAGGAAATAAAAAAAGATGGTTTTAAGGTATATGCTGAAGTTAAATTAAAAAGGCCAGACGATTCAGTTTTTTCTACTGCTCAAGCTATCGGTTCTGGTATTCTTAACCTTTCAATAATTTTGAAAAAATTAAAACCTGATATGTTAATTGTTTATGCGGATAGATATGAGGGATTTTCAGCTATGATTACGGGAACACAGATGAATATACCTACTGCCCATATTGAAGGCGGAGATTTAACCGAAGGTGGAGCATTAGATGATTCAGTACGCCATGCAATGACTAAATTAGCACATCTTCATTTTACTACTAATAAAGAAGCTGCTGAAAGAATTAAAAAGTTGGGAGAAGAAGAGTGGAGGATTTTTAATGTTGGTGCGCCAGTATTAGATTTGATAGAACAAGGTAAATTTGCCAGCCCTCAAGAGATTATACAGAAATTTAAAATTGATTTGGAAAAACCTTTAGTTCTATTTACCCAACATTCAGTTACGACCGAATACGAAAAAGCAGGTCAACAGATTAAGCCGTCCTTAGAAGCTTTAGAAGATTTGGCGAAACAGGATTATCAAATTATCATAACTTATCCAAACAACGATGCTGGAGGAAAAGAGATTATCAAAAAAATAAAACAATTAAAGAAAAAGAAGATACAAAATATACACATTATAAAAAGTTTAGGTAGATATTATTATCACGGACTTATGAATATTTGTGGTCGCATAGGAAAAGGAGTATGTGTAGGAAATTCATCGAGTGGCATTAAAGAAACTCCGGCCTTTGGATGTCCAGTAGTTAATATTGGCTCTAGACAAAATAAACGGTTAAGGGCACGCAATGTAATTGATGTTGGTTATTCTAAGAAAGACATAATAAAGGCTGTAAAATATGCGGTGACAAACGAAAGTTTTAGAGAGAAGTGTAAAAAATGCAATAATCCTTATGGTAAAGGAAATGTGGGTTTAAAAATTGCAAATGTAATAGCGAATATAGAATTGGGTAAGAAAATTTTGCAAAAAAAAATGACATATTGAGAAGGTGAGGAAGTATGGGATTTTGGAAAAATATGAAAGTTTTAATTACTGGGGCAGAAGGTTTTATAGGTAGTCATCTTACTGAAGAAATTATAAAAAAAGGTGCATATGTTCGAGCTTTTATACATTATAATCCTTTCAATAACTGGGGATGGCTTGATACATTGCCAGAAAAAATTAAATCAAAAATTGAAATTTTTAGTGGAGATATCCGCGAAGCATATAATGTTTATCGTGCAATGGAAGGGATTGATGTTGTATTTCATTTAGCAGCTCTTGTAGGGATACCGTATTCCTATTATTCACCTGAATCTTATGTTGCTACAAATATAATGGGGACCGTTAATGTACTTCAGGCGGCGAGAGATAAGAAAATTTATAAAATAGTGCACACTTCTACAAGTGAAACTTATGGTAGTGCTTTATATGTGCCAATAGATGAGCAACATCCATTACAAGGGCAATCTCCTTATTCAGCTTCTAAGATAGGCGCGGATATGATGGCAAAAAGTTTTTATTGTTCATTTAAATTACCGGTTGCTATCTGTCGGCCATTTAATGTATATGGACCAAGACAGTCTGCGCGTGCAGTAATTCCAACTATAATTATTCAATTACTTTCTGGAAAAAAGATTATCGAACTTGGCTCGTTGACACCTACGCGCGATTTTACTTATGTGCTTGATACCGTAAATGGATTTATAAAAATAGCAGAATCTGATACTACAATAGGTGAGGTTATTAATATTGGTTCCGGATATGAAATATCTATTGGTGATGTTGCGAATAAAATTGCACAAATTTTGAACCTAAAGGCAAAAATGGTTTCTAAAAAACAGCGTAAACGTCCTGCAAAAAGCGAAGTTGATAGGCTTCTTGCAGATAACAGCAAAGCTAAAAAACTTATAGGCTGGAGTCCTAAAATAGATTTAGAAACAGGTCTTAGAATGACGATCAAATGGTTTAAAAATAATATAAAATATTATAAGCCGGATATCTATAATATATGAAAAAATAAATAGAAAAGAATTCTATGTATAGGATTATATCTGAAAGTAATAGCGTAAGATTATTTAAAACTAATTATGACGATGAATACCGCATTGCTCAGTTAAATAAGTTTTTAAATAGAAATTCAAATCATTGGAAGAGTCGCATAGAGAAAGTTTTTGAAATGATTTCTAATTTAGATATACATGGCAAAAAAGTTTTAGACTTAGGGACTTCAATTGGTACTTATGCCTTTGAGTTTGCTCAAAGAGGATACGAAGTTTATGCTATTGACTTAGATGAAAAATCAATAGATATTGCAAAAAAAATTGCTAATGAAAATAATCTTAAGATTGACTATCGGGTAGCTGATGTATCAGACTCCACAGTTTACCCTGATAATTATTTTGATTTAATCTATGCCGGCGATATCATTGAACATCTTACGGATTCAGTCTTGGATAAAGCTATTGCTAACTGTTATCGGATGCTAAAAAGAGGGGGATACCTTATTTTTCATACCACTCCTTTAAGGTATAATCGTATTTTTTATCATAAAAGATTTCCTTTTTGGATTATACTTATTCCCTTTGCGATAATACCAGATAGATATTTTAAAAAATTGGTTCAAAAATATGAATCCATTTTAAATTTGATAAGAAAAATTATATTCGGTAACTCTTTTAAAGAGATAGATCAATTTAGTATACATTGTAATTTGCAAACTGCAGATTCTATCCGTACTTTAATTAAGAGAAATAAATTATTCATTATAAGACTAGATATAAATATTATGGAGGAAAGATTTAAAAGAGGGGTTAAATTTTTTATTTTTAGAAAAAAAGAATATTTTCAGAAAGATATTTTTGGTGTAGCAAAAAAATAAAATTTTTTAAAAGATATATTTTTATCAGAATATGGAAATTATCGCTAAAATTAATAAGATATTTAGAGAAATAATATTACGGAAGCCAACCCAAGTTGTGCTTGAACCGACCAATAGATGTAATTTGAACTGTCCTTACTGTATGGTAGGAATGCAGGGTGAATTAGTTTCAAAATATGGCGTAGCTTCTCATAGTTTTATGACTAGACCCAAAGGATTAATGGATGATAAAGTTTTTTATAGTGTATTAGATAATCTTAAAAAATTTGGTATAAAAAAAGTTTATTTACATTTTCAGGGCGAACCGTTTCTAAATCCACTAACTCCCAATTTTGCTAAGGTTTTAAAAAAAAATAGATTTTGGGTAGGGATTTTCACTAACGGTATGGCTTTTAATAATAGCAATGTAAAGGAGATTGCTGATGCAGAGGTAGATTTAATACGATTCTCTGTTGATGGGGCATCCAAAGAAACTTATGAGAAAAACAGATTAGGAGGAGATTTTAATAGAGTTTACGAGAGCATGAAGAAAGTTGTTTTAGCTCATAAAGGAAAAAAGACTCGTATTGAGTGGCAATTTTTAGTTATAAGAAATAACGAACATGAGATAGAAAAGGCAAGAGGTTTGGCTAAAGATATAGGTATTCATTTTTTTTTAAAAGGTTTTAGAGAGACAGATCCCAATCTTGTTACCACAATTAAAACTTACAGGGCAGTGTTTCTAAAAAAGCCCTGTAGAGATATATATCATCAGATTGGAATCTATTGGAATGGAGATGTGGTTCCTTGTTGTTACGATGTTGATGGTAAAGAGATAATGGGAAATCTTTTAAATAATTCATTACAACAAATTTGGGATAGCCAGAGATATAGAGATTTTAGAAAAAGAGTAAATAATGCTGTGAGAATCCCCGAAGATGAACCAGAAATTTGTAAGACCTGTTTGAGATGGAAATAAAGCTATGTTTGGATTTGGAAGCGACAAAAGGACAAAGTTTTATATTTCTTTGACTCCCAAAGATAAAGGAGGAGGTTCAAATACTTTTGCTTGTAATTTTATTAATTGGATAAAAAAACATCAGGATAAATATAAATATGTAAAAAATATTCTTAAGGCAGATAGGGCTATCATTATCGCTGATAAAGCCGATGTAAATGAAGTAAAGAAAGCAAAAAGTAATAAGTGTTTTATAATTCATAGACTTGATGAATATTTTGAAGAAAATGAGAGTGAATATAGAAGAAAGAAGCATCAAAAAATTATTGAACTAAACAAATTTGCAGACATTACTGTTTATCAGAGTAAATTTGTTTTTCAAAATGTCCACCCATATTTACAGCCATCCCGATATGAAATAATAATAAACGGAGCTGATCCGAACTTTTTTTATCCTTCGAGCCAAAAAGGTATATATATCGGTCATGTAAGCTGGAGTTATGATGAACGCAAAAGATTTGATTTACTGTATGATTTAATTCAAAGTTTTCCTCAAGAAAAATTTTTACTCGTTGGCAATCATAGAAAAACAAAGTATCCTTTTGACAGGTTAGATAATGTAGTTTTAGTTGGTTCGGTTAACAGAAAAAAAATGAGGAAATACTATCAAATGATGAAAGTTCTTTATTTGCCTTCAGAAAAAGATCCATGTCCAAATGTGGCGGTTGAAGCCATTCTTTGTGGTGTTCCAGTTTGTTATAATCCTGATGCCGGGACAAAGGAAATAGTAAGAGATTGTGGTTTACCCTTAACTGATTTTGAGCAAATGCTGAATAATTTAGATTATTTTAGAAATAAATGTTTGTTACGAAATGACCTATATTTTGGTAATGTGGCAGAGAAATATAGTTTATTAAGTTAATTATGCTTAAGAATCAATATTTAAATAAATTAACAACATTAAAAATAGGATGGGTTATTCCGCAAGTCTTATCTTACTCAAAAGTAATGGCTTCTACTAGATTAAGAGTATATGATGTTATAAGATATTTAAAAAGTATTAATATTAAATCTGGTTTATATATTTCTTTTTTTCGCTATGATATTGTTATATTTCAAAAAGCTTTTAGTAAAAAATTTATATCTTTAGCAAAGAAATTAAAAAATAAAAATACAAAGATAATATTTGATATAAATGTAAATTATATAGATAGTGATGACTTATTGGTAACTCTACAACAGCAAAAGGATATAAGAGAAATGCTTAAGATTTCCGATGCGGTGATTGTACCTTCTTCTTTTTTAAAGGATTTATATTCAAAATATAATAATAATGTATATCTAATTGAAGAAATAATAGAAGAAAGATTCTTTAAAATAAGAAAAGAACATTTAGATAAAAATGATATATCTCTTGTATTTTGCGGATACGCTGTCAAATCAAAAGAAATATATCTTATAAAGGATGTGCTTAAATATCTATATGAAAAGTATAATGTAAAATTAATATTGATATCTGAAAAAGACCCCAAATTAAATATTATCCCTTATAAATTTTATAAATATAACCATAAGATTATTCCGCAATTATTACTAAAAGGAGATATAGCAATCTCTCCTCGGGATATTTCTAGAAGGTATAATTTAGGCCATTCCTTTACTAGAATAGGTTATCCAATGGCAGTGGGACTTCCTGTAGTAGCTAGTCCAGTGCCATCTTATACGGGCTCTCCTGCTATATTATGTAATAATCAGGAAGAATGGAAGAATGAGTTAGAGAAACTTATTAAAAATTATGAATATAGAAAAGAAATATCTGAATTAGGGATAAGGTTTGTTTGGGATAATTTTTCAAAAGATAAGATATTAGATAAATATAAAAATTTATTTATTACAATGTGTTTATAAGATGAAAATTTGTCTTTATTATAAAACTAAAGATAAACCTTGGGGCGGAGCAAATTTTTTTATTCTTAATTTAAAAAAGTTTTTCATAAAGAATAATATAACTATTACTTATGATATTAATTCTGGTTATGATATTTTATTTTTAAATAGTGCCTATAAAGCTCCTGGTAAATTGTTTAAAGTTGAAGAAATATCAAGAATAAAAAATAATGGATACACTTCTTTTTTTCGGAAGATATTTGCAAAAAATAAAGAAAGAAAAGTAAAAATTCTTTATAGAGTAAATGGTTTAAGAAAAGTTTATGCCAATATTGAAAGTAAAATGGATGATATTCAGCTACAGACCATTAAATATGCAGACCATATAGTATTTCAGAGTAAATTTTCATATAATTTGTTTAAAGACTTTGGATATAATGGTAATAATTTTTCGATTATTCATAATGGTGTTGATCAAAATATTTTTAATATAAATAATAAAGTTTTTTGGGATAAGGAAAGAAGGTTGAAACTTATTGCCTGCTCATGGTCAGATAATCCCGCAAAGGGGCATAAAATTATAGCAGATTTTTCTTGTTTTCGCGATATAGAAGTTCAATTTGTAGGAAACTGGAATAAAAATATTCCTATTAAGAATGTGAAGATCTTTAAACCAGTTAGCCAACAGATCTTGGCTAATTTTTTAAAACAAGCAGATATATTTCTTTTCCCATCTTTAAATGAATCTTGTTCAAATCTTTTATTGGAAGCATTATCTTGTGGATTGCCTGTGTTATATGTAGATAGCGGAAGCAATGAAGAAATAGCCGGTAAATATGGTATTAAAATAGATTTGAACAATTTACGAAGTAGTTTAGAGACAATCAAGTTAAATTTTTTTTCATTATTAGAAAATATAATAAAAGATATTAATAAATTTTCTATAGATTATGCAGGGAGACAATATTTAGAAGTATGTAAGGAGATACAGAAATGGAGTTTATAAAAATAATAAAAGGTAAGATACTTTCTTTTTTGAACAATTTATACAAAGGCAATGGTTTTTTTTCCTATTCTTTATTTTCGGATATATATTCTCCAGATATTAACTGGGGTTTGGGTAATACTGTATTTGCCGTTAAAACCTATTTTATTCTAAGATACTTAGACGAATTAGATAAACAGGTAAAATCAGATATCATTAATTTTATTAAACATTTTCAAAGAAAAGGAGGAGTATTCCGGGATCCATTAGTTTATAGAAAAACATTTATTATCAATAAAATTGCAGCTATAAAAAATCTTAATTTTTCTAATTTCTTTAGTCAAAAAACGATTATGGCTGAAACAAGACAGGCGATTGTTGCCTTAATATTATTTGGTGAAAAACCAACTGAACCCTTTGTAAAAATTCCTTATACTTTTGAAGATGTTGACATTTTCTTTAATTCTTTGGATAAGAGAAATATTTGGGGAGCAGCGAGTCATATTGGACATTTAATTTTTTTTCTTAAGACTAATGCAGATTTGTTTAATTTTAAAAAAGAAGAAAGTAATGTGTTAATAAATTATTGTTTAAATAAAATTGATGCTTTGCAAGACAAAAAAGATGGCTTATGGTTTAGTAATACAAATTTTAGACAAAAAATAAACGCTGCTATGAAGATAGTTTCTGCCTTTAATTTAATAAAGAGAAGAATTAGATATGCAGAAAAAATAATTGATTTTATTTTAGATATTAAAGATGAATATTATTATGATGCTTGCGATTATCTCAATGTTATGTATGTGTTAAAGTACGCATTTGATACTTTAGGAAAAGATTATCGTAATAAAGATATATATTTTTATTGTGAGAGAAGCATTGAAAAATATAAGAAATATTTTTTTGAAGAGATAGGTGGGTTTTCTTTTTTGCCTAACGATAATTCAAGAAAGTACTATGGTATGAAAGTTACTAAGAGATTTTTGGGACCCGATATACATGGAACGATGCTTTTTGCTTGGGCGGTTTCTTTGGTAGCGGATATATTAAATATAAATAGAGAAAACTTTCAAGAGATTATTAATTAATCTTTGCTATGGAGCAATTATTGAAATTCTTTTTAGAATTGCATACTTACATATATCGGCTTATAAATAAATTAGCTGTATTTTGTAATAACGGCATTCATCCAAAACATAGAATAATAAATTATCATAAATTTTTTTTAGATAATATCTGTGAAGGCGATATTGTTTTAGATATTGGATGTGGGAACGGGGCCTTGACTTACGAATTGGCAAAGAAAGCAAAAAATGTATTAGCTATTGATAAAGATTATAAAAATATAAAAAAAGCAAAAGCAAAATATAATGCAGAAAATATTGAATATATAGCTGCTGATGTTACAAAATATGAATTTAAACAGAAATTTGATGCAGTAATTCTATCTAATGTTCTTGAACATATTAAAGAACGCAGAATTTTTTTATTAAAAATAAAAAAATTATCATCTAAATTCCTTATCCGTGTTCCTCTTTTAGAGAGGGATTGGTTAACCTTATATAAAAAAGAAAAAGGGGTGGATTACCGGTTAGATAAAACACATTATATTGAATATACTTTGGAAGAATTTCAAGATGAGATTAGTCATTGTGGATTATCAATAGATAGTTTTTATATAAAGTTCGGCGAACTATATTGCATAGTAAAAAATTAGATGACCTTAGGATTAATTTTTACTTTTGGAGTTTCTGTAGAAATATGGCATAGACAGGGATTATTAGATAGAGAGAAATTACTATATGAGAAATTTCTTGAATATGAGAAAATAAAAAAAATATATTGGTTCACTTATGGTATAAATGACAAAATATTCAGTAATTTAGTTAAAAGTGGTATTGAGATAATTACACCTCCTAAGATTTTTAAGCATAAATTTGGAATGTTTATTTATTCTTTTTTAATGCCATTTTTACAGAGCAAATATTTTAAAGAAATCGATATTATTAAGACTAACCAAATAAAAGGTTCATGGACTGCTTGGATAGTCTCTTTAATTTATAGGAAAAAATTTATATTGCGTGCAGGGTATCTTTGGAGTTTAGTTGTAAAAAGAAAATACAATGCTTTATATTCATCTGTAGCTACTATAATAGAATATTTAATGTGTAAACTAGCCCACATTGTTATTTTAACAAGTAAATCACAGGAAAAATATATTATAAAAAAATATAGACTTAGAAAAAACAAGATTTTTATTATCTCAAATTATGTAGATACAGAAATGTTTAGACCTAATCCTGAAATACATAAATTAGAAAATAGATTGGTTTTTGTAGGTAGAATAAACAAAGAAAAAAATCTAAAAAATTTAATTTTAGCGATGAAAGGATTACCATTTGGTTTAGATATATATGGTGACGGTGTATTAAAAAATGAATTAGAAAAAATAGCACGCAAAAACGCTGTAGATGTAAATTTTAATGGTTTCGTTTCTAATGCTAAACTTCCCGAAATTCTTCAGAGATATAAATATTTTATATTGCCTTCTTTATATGAAGGTATGCCTAAGGCATTATTAGAAGCAATGGCTTGTGAAATGGTAGTAATTGGAACAAAAGTAGAGGGGATACAGGAACTAATAAATCATGGGGAAAATGGTTGGTTTATAGAAGATTTTAGTGTAGAGGGGATAAGAAAGAGATTGCTTTCTTTGGGTAAGGATAAAGATATAGAAAAAAAAATGAGTTTGCATGCGCGCAAATATATAGAGGATAATTTCTCTCTCTCATTTATTACAGAAAGAGAATTAAATATTTTGAAAATATGCTAAAAACATATTATGATAAAAAAAATAACCGACTTGTTCAAATAGGATACCCATCAAATGTATATTTTTGGGAAAAACATTGGATAGATAATCCGGTATCAATGTACTCTAAAATGCATAGTTTTATTGTTCCTATAATCAAAAAATTTTTGCAAAATAATAGCACTATTCTTGATGGTGGTTGTGGGTTAGGTGTTAATGTATATCTTTTGAAGAAAGCTGGATATAATGTAGTAGGCATTGATTATGCAAAAGAGACTGTTGCAAATATTAATAAATCAATGCCATTATTAGATATAAGATGTGGAGATGTAAAAAGATTACCTTTTCAGGATGGGTGTTTTGATGGTTATCTAAGTTTAGGAGTGATTGAACATTTTTATGAAGGGTATGATTTAGTAATAAAAGAGATAAAAAGAGTTCTTAAGGATAAAGGATTTGTTTTTGTAGTTTTTCCTTTTATATCTCTTTTGAGAAGAATAAAAATTAATTTTAATTGTTATCCTTTATGGGAAGAAAATATTGCCAATAATTTCTACCAATTTATTTTTGACCCATATAGAGTAATAGATGATTTTTCAAGAAATGGTTTTAAAGTTAGTACGGTACGATTTTATGATGCTGTAAAATGTATAAAAGATGAAATAAAGGTAACCAAATATTTTCTTCAATATATTTATGACTCAAAAAATTTATATATAAAAGCAATAAAATATATGATAGATAAAGTGCTTTCAAGAATGGCAGGCCATATAATATTGGTTGTTTTCTCTAAAAATTAAATATGTAATAAAATCATTTATATGTTTAAATATAGTAATGGATTAACAAAACTTGCCTCAGGAGTATTTATAATTTTTCTTGTTACTGAATTTTGGCTGCCCAGTGTTTACTTTTTTAATTTACCTTTGAGAAGTTACATATTAGTTTTTAGTTCTTTTATTTATTGTTTATATGTCTTTGCAGATAAAGAAAATAAAAGTATATTATTAGATAGAAAATTATTAGTTATCTATACTTTTTTTATTTTGTTTTTTATCTTTGGCTTTATAAATAATGTAGTTTTTAAAAGGAATCTCTTTTTTTATTTAATTCGTTCCTTAAAGTTTATTTTACAACCACTTTTGATTTTCTTTGCTACATATTTATTTCTTTCGCTAACAAATAAAGATAGATTTATAAAAGTACTTTTAATTTTGGTTTCTATTTCATGTTTAGTTGCTTTTTTTCAATATTTGAATATTGATTTTTTTTGGAGATTAAGAGAAATATTGGGTAAAGACCATAATCCGGTTATCAGAAGACTTTTTTTAGAAAAAACAAGGGCTTTTGGTCTTGCTCAGTTCTATGTTCCTTTGGCTTACCAAATTTTATGCGTCTATTCTTTAATTTTCTATTTTGCTTCCTTTAATAAAAATAAATACCTATGTTTAATAATTTTTACTGTGTTAGTTATCGGTATTTATTCTTCGGCTACAAGGTCAGCATTAATTGGTGTTATAGTAAGTTTATGCTATTTGTTTATAACACAAAAGAGTATGAGAGGTATTATTCTTAAATTTTATATTATTACTCTAATATTATCTATCATTTTCAGTTTATTCATTAACCCCTCTAAAATGCGGATTTTTCGCTTAGATGAGTCTGCTCTACATAGAATACCTTTATTTTTATTTTATTCTAGAAAAATGTTAGGATATTCTAAGTCTACTCCGCCTGCTCCAACCGGGTCTGATTCCTGTAGCAATTATGAATTTATAAATTATGCAAAATCTATGGGAATGCATTTTGATGAGGTAGCCGAAGTTTCTCCACATAATCAATTTTTAAATACATTCTTTTTATATGGCCATTTAGGAGCTATTTTATTATTGTTATATTATTTATATCTATGGAAAATTTGCAGTAAAAAAAATATTTTATTTGGAAAAGTAGCGATTTTGGTTTGCGCAGTTAATTCTTTTTTTCATAATGCTGGTCCGTTTTTTGGAGATTATATATGGTGGCATATATGCGCTTTGATAATTTATTTTGCTATCACTGCTCATACAGAAAATAATTCATTAATAGACAAAAGGTAAGAAGGACTAATATGGAAGTTACTGTAGTTATGTCTGTTTATAATGGAGAAAAGACTATAATTAAGGCGATAGAAAGTATATTAGAGCAGACTTTTAAAAATTTTGAATTTATTATAGTTGACGATGGTTCTACAGACAAAACCTTTGAAATTTTAGAATATTATAAAAATAAAGATAACAGAATTTTTATTGTAAAACAAATCAGGAGGGGATTGGCTTATTCTTTAAATTACGCTTTAGACCTTTCTAAGGGGATTTATATTGTAAGACAGGATGCAGATGATGTTTCTCTTTCAGATAGGATAGAAAAGCAAATAAACTTTATAAAAAGAAGTAATTTAGACATAGTTTCTTCATACGCTTATTTAGTAAATGAAAAGGGAGTGATAATAAAGTTAGAAAGAAGACCTTTATCTCATAATGATATTGTTTCTGGTCTTAAAAGACATAATTGTATTTTACATCCCACAGTTGTGTTTAGAAAAGAAGCTATTATTTCTATTGGTGGATATAATCCAGAATACAAACTAACCCAAGATTATGAATTATACTTAAAGGCAATCCAAAAAGGGTTAAGATTTGGTTGTTTTCCAGAGCCTTTAGTAAAAATTACCCATTCTTCTGAAGCAATTAGTGTAAAAGACAGAAGGCGACAATTATTTTATGCAATTTCTGCACAATCAAAATATTTTGCTAGTCAAGAAAAAATTAGATTAATATATGTTTTTTATATTATGAACCATATTGTTAAGATATTAATCCCTATATGGATGAGGAACCTGAGAGCATGGTTAAGAAACCGACTTTAAAAAGAAAGATAAAGCTTGCTTTTATTGGACAGAAAGGTATACCGGCTATTTTTGGAGGAATTGAAACTTATGTGGAAAGCATTGTAAATAATCTTCCAAAAGAAAATTATGATATCAGTGTTTATGTGCGTAATTGGTATACTGGAAAGGAATTAAATAATTATAAAGGGGCAAGACTTATCCATATACCAACTATAAATAATAAATATCTTGATACCTTTATTCATACCTTCCTTTGTTCATTAGATAGTATATTTAAAAAATTTGATATTATTCACTATCAGGGAATTGGTCCATCATTTTTTTGTTGGATACCAAAAATATTTGGGAAAGAGATTGTTCTGACTATCCATGGTTTGCCCCAGAGAAGCATAAAATGGAGGTTTTTTGTAAAAATTTTTTTGATGTTTTCAGAGTTTATAGGCATATCTTTTGCAGATAGAATTATAGTAGTCTCAAAAGAATTAAAAGAATATTTTGAGAAAAAATATAAAAAAAATTTTATTTATATACCTAATGCTATAAATTTAAATGGAGATTCTTTTACTCCTAAAATTATAAAAGAAAAGTATGGCCTTAATGGGAAAGATTACCTACTTTATTTAGGAAGAATTACTCCTGAGAAAAGAATAGATTGGATACTGAAGGCATTTAAAAAAATTATGGAAGATGAAAATTTAAAAACGCAAAGAAGAATTGATAATTTAAAATTAGTTATTGCAGGTTTTAAAAGTAAATCTGATAGATATGAGGCACAGATAAAAAATTATGCTGGTAATGATAAAAGAATAATTTTATTAAAATGGGTAACAGGCGAAGAGAAAGGAGAACTTTTAAGCAATACGCTTATTTTTATTTCAACATCTTATATGGAGGGTATGCCTATTGCTCTTTTAGAAGCAATGGGTTATGGAATCCCTTGTTTTATAAGCGATATTTCTTCCCATAAAGAAATTATCAAAGATAATAACAATGGGTTTTTATTTAATCAGGGAGATTTTGAATCTTTCCTTTCGAAATTTAAAGAAGTCATTAAATTAGATGATAAAGCTCTTACTGATATAGGTACTAATGCTAAAGAAAAAATAAAAAATGATTATTGTTTAAATGATAAAATTAAAATAATTGATAATATCTACCAATCATTACTAAAACAAAAAGAGTACAATATTAGAAAAATCTGTTTAGTTTGTTCATCAGGTGGACATCTTTTTCAGCTTTATTTATTAAAATATTTTTGGGGAAAATATGAGCATTTCTGGGTAACATTTAATAAACCAGATGCATTTTCTCTTTTAAAAGATGAAAAGCATTATTGGGTTTATTTTCCTACTACCAGAAATATCAAAGCTTTTTTTATAAATCTTGTAATCGCCTTCAATATTTTAAAAAAAGAAAGACCTCGGATTATTATTTCTAATGGAGCAGGAGTTGCGTTACCTTTCTTTTTAATAGGCAAAATTTTTAGGGCTAAGCTTATTTATATAGAAGTATTTGACCGGATTGATATACCTACGCTTACTGGCAGATTGGTTTATCATTTTTGTGATGAATTTATTCTTCAATGGGAAGAGCAAAAGAAGTTTTACCCTAGAGGAAAAGTATTCGGACAGATATTATGATTTTTGTTTCTGTTGGGACAGATACATTTCCATTTGATAGACTTTTAAAAGAAATAGATAGATTAGTTGGCTTTAAGATAATCACTGATGATGTTTTTTGTCAGATCGGTTATTCTCTGTATAGACCGATACATTGTAATTATGTTCGATTTATTGAATTTAATAAAATAAATGAATATTTTAAAAATGCAGATATTATAATAAGCCATGCCGGTCCCGCCAGTATCATCCAGGCATTAATTTTAGGTAAGATCCCTATAGTAATTCCAAGATTAAAGAAATTTAAAGAAGCAGTTGATGACCACCAATTTCTTTTTACAAAAAAAATAGCAAATAAAAAGATTATTTTGCCAGTTTATAATATTGATGAGTTAAAATCTCATATATTAAATTATAATATTGAAATATCTAATTTGAAGGTAGAAAGTATAAAATATATAGTTGAAAAAAATGCAATTGAATTTTCTGAAAAACTTGATTTGATATGTACAAAATTAATGGAGAAAATATAGGCAATAGATAGAGTAGGTAAGAGTCAGGTAAGTTAGGTAAAGTTAGGTAAGTTAGGAAGTAAAAAGGAAAATAACGAAATTAACTATATTAACACGAATTAATCAGGAACAATAAAATTTATAGAAGGGGAATTATTTTATGCTATAATTTAATTGTTATGGAAGAGATTACTAAAAAGTGGAGAAAACAAAAAGGATGTATAAATGGCTAAGAATAAAAATAAAATAGATACACTTATTAAACTTTTTGCTGAGGAATTAAAAAAAGAGATTCCTGTGGAGAAAATATTGTTATTTGGTTCTTATGCTAAGGGAAGATCTAATCAAGAAAGTGATATCGATTTAATTGTAGTCTCTCCTTCATTTGCAAAAGGTAAATACATTACTCATATGCAATATCTTTTTCGCAAAGCTGCCAAGATAAGCCCACTTTTAGAACCCATTCCTGCTACGCCAGCCGAAATAGAAAATCCTGATAAGAGAGTATTTCTTGGGCAGATAATAAAGTCCGCCAAGGTTTATAATTTTGCTTAGTTATTAGTAGTAAGGAGTGAGTAGTTAGGAGTTTAGGAAATTAGGGAAGTTAGGAGAGTTAGGTGAGTTAGGTAAGTTAGGAGTTAGGTATTAAGGTTTTTAGGTATTTAGGAAATAAGAAAAGAAAGACTATACACTAAACGCTATACGCTATTAATAAGTAGTGAGTATCGAGTATTGAGTAGGCAGGGTTAGGGAATTAGGTGAGTTAGGTAAGTTAGGAAGTAGAAAATGAAAATAATGAAAATAACGAAAATAACGAAATTAACGAAATAATTCG
>Ga0078972_1007291_pt1 | contig 24802 bp, 23 predicted proteins | sample YelNatPaOPGAMG01_FD_67568 | JGI IMG/M metagenome (GOLD analysis project Ga0078972, IMG submission 67568) | Hot spring thermophilic microbial communities from Obsidian Pool, Yellowstone National Park, USA - OP-RAMG-01 (SPADES assembly) (version 2) | ecosystem: Environmental > Aquatic > Thermal...
CGCAGGGGGCGGTGGACGAGCCCATGACGCTCTGGAGCGCCGCAGGCGGCGACGCCGCGGCGCTATGAAGGGGGGTCTCTCCCTCGTCAACGCGGGAGAGGCGAGATGTGGGTGCGCGCGCGCAAATACGCTACAAACCTATTTATCGACATCGTGCTTCCTAAAGAGGAGGAGTAATAAATGTGCGCGCCGCAATCTAACGGGTCCAACAGCGATTAAGCACCGAGCAAACCTCCGCAAAACCTTTAACCCCTCCACCCCCAAACCCGACGGGCCGGTAGATCAGACTGGGAGATCGCCCGCTTGGCAAGCCCGATCGAGGTGGCCCGTAATGCGGGAGGTCCCGGGTTCAAGTCCCGGCCGGTCCACCATGATCGTCGAGTTTTTCGGTTTTTGTTCTTTAAAGCGCGAAGCCTTCCGGTGGCTTAATCTCTGCTATTTTTTCCGCTTTTCCAACCTTCGCTCCTTCCTCCGCTTCGAGGCTTTCCACGTAGTAGGCTTTTTCCACAACGCTACCCGTGCCTATGCGCGCTTTAACCGCGTAAAGCTCGCGCACCCTGCAACGCTCTTCGCAGTCGAAGACTTCCGCGTAGACCGTATCGGCTGAGCTGTCTCGTTCCATGAAAAACCTCTTGGCTACGACCACGCCTTTCACCCGCCCTCTCCTAGACACTGTGAACTCTTCGGCTTTTACGCCGATCTTAGCCTGCAATCTCGAGATTTTGACTTCGCGCGCTACAACCTTTTCGACTTCCGCGTCTCCGCCTACAACCAGACGCCCAGCTTTCAGGATACCTCCGGCCTCCAGCGTCCCTCCTACCGACAAGCGGCCGACCACCTCTCCACCCTCAGGGAGCTCTAGGAAACCGCCAACGTCGATTTCCTCGCTTTTGAAACCCCTCTCGACCCTAGCGCTCCCACCAACGCTCACCCTCCCGGCTGCGAGCGGACCTTGAGCCCGCAGCATACCGCCAACCTCGATCCTCTCGACGCGCCCCGTCTCGAGCGAGAACGTGCCCCCCACGCTGACCTTCCCAGCTTCGATCTCGCGCACCTCGATGCTACCTCCAACGCTTAAAGCCTCCGCTGCAACCTTCCCCCCGCGCAGTACACCCCCGACATCAACCCTACCCGCCTCGAGCTTTTCCACCTCCAGAGAACCTCCCACGCTTACACGTCCGGCTCTCGCCTCCTTCACTCTGAACCACCCTCCCACGCTTACGCGCTCAGCTTCCAACTCCTCTGACTTGAGCGAGCCGCCGACCGAAAACGTCCCAGCTCTCGCCAGCTTCCCCACCGTGCAGCTCGATTCGATTTCGACGCGCTCCGCTTTCAGGGACCCCTCCACGTAAAGCGTAGAGGCTTCAACTTCGCCTTCAACCTCCAAATCCCCTTCAACCCGCGCGTCCCCTGCAGTCAGAGCTTTGGCTCTGAGCGAACCCCGGACCGTGAGCGCTCCTCTGCATAGAACCCTGCCTTTAACCTCCGCCAACCCGGTTTCGGCTACGAGCAAAGCTCCGTCTTCCAGCACCAAATCCCCCTCTACCACCCTAACTTTCAGTTCCGCCACGCTTTCCTCCGGCGTTTCGGGATGAAAAGCCTTGAGCACGTTTCGTGAGCACTTGAAGTGAGCAACGCTTTTTACCGGTGGCTTCAGCGAGCGACCGGTGCTCGCCGCCAAGCGCTGCCGACACGAGATTATGGCTGACATACTAGAGTATCTGGCAGCTGCCGGGCGGGCGAGGCTCACCTGGGTGGCAGCGCACGCTAACCTGCCGCTGGACAGGGCTCGGCTCCTGCTCGGTGAGATGGAGTTCTACGGGCTTGTCGAATCTTCCATCAGCAGGGATGGATCCACGTTCTACAGCGTTGGCAGGAAGGGTTACGAGTACTTGGAATTGTGGAGGAGGATCAGAGTCCTCGCAGGCCGTTGAAGCTACTCGAGCGCCCGAGCCGCCACGTAGCTGGCGAGGTACACGAAAGCTGAAGCCAGCGCGAGGAGGGTTCCAGCCCTCCAGCTGTAGTTTGCCGCCGAGTACTCGGCCGCGACGAACAGGGCGGCGAGCGAGAGCATAGTGAACACGGCTGTCGACGCGTAGCCTCCCCCCGACGCGGCGATGGGTGAGAGCACAGCCAGGATGAGGGCGATCACCAGCAAAGCGAGGTGGGCTGTCAGCGCGGCTAGGGCTTTATCGCCTTCCGGCGCTTCGCTGACCAAGCCCATAAGGTCTTCGGGGACCGTTCCAGCGCCCTCTGCCATCCGCTTGAACACGCTGAGCGGCACGTACTCGACCCTCATGGTGCTAGTGAGAAGGACGATCCAAGGACGGCTTAGAGCGTAAAAGAAGAGCGCGAACCCGACTAGGGCGATGAGCCTTGAAATCCATTTAACAGCCACGTTAGAGATGATGCACTACGGCTAAAAAAGGATTTCTAAATCCACTATCGATCCATCAACAGACCGCGCGCTGCCAACCTCCTGTAAAGCTTCAGCGCCGCGCTCCTCGAACGAGTTTTGATGCAAAGGGTCCCGCCCACTTCCTCAACAATCAAACCTTCGATACCTTCCAGCTCTCCAGCGGCCTCGGGGCGGGCTAGGATGACGTAGTAACCCTCAGGGCTTCTAGGGCCCAGCTTCTCCCTGCCCATGCTGCTCACCCGCTAGCTTCTCGTGCACGATCGTGGCGAGGGCGACGAGGGCCGAGGAGAGAGCGTACTCGGTCGAGATGACGATCCCTGGCGCCACGTCGACGACGAAGTCGGCGTAGCGGAAGACGCCGGTGGGCACGCCCTCGCGGGCCCCCACCATCAGGTTCACTCCCCTCCCCCTCCTCACCGCGTGCTCAACTATGAACTCAGCCAGCTCGTCGGCGATGCGCGAAACCGGCTCGCCTTCGGGCTCGAAGACGATGAGCGGCTCGCCCATCCTCGAGCGGACGAACTGGTACATGTCCTGGACGTATATCCGCGTCCGGTGCACTTCCCTCCCGTAGCTCCTCTTCTGGAGCTCGTAGCGCGAGCGCGTACCCTCGAACAAGCCCCTGAGGAAGTGATAGAGGGGTTGCGCTTCGACGGGGCCTATCGGGGCCACGTAGAGCTCACCGACCTCGAACACCTGGACCTCCCTTCCGATCCTCGTGCCCATCACGTAAGCCGCGTCGGGTGGGCCGAGGTAAGGTTCGTGGGCTACAGTGAACCTCCTGAAGATCCTGTACATCGGGTACTTGCCCGGCCCCACCTTCCTCGGGAACTCGGAGCCGGGGACGAGCGATAGGTAAGCCCAATCCTGCACGATCTGCACCACCAGCACTTTATCTGGGTTGTCGAGGTCGACGCGCGCCCCCGAGGCCTCCTTGAGGGCTGCGCCTGCGGCCACGTTCACGTCTAGCGAGCGGAAGCTGTGGCTACCCCTTCTCACGGTGGAAACTGCGAAGCTCTCGCCTTCACCTACCTTAGAGGCGAAAGAGCGGGCGCACTCCGCTATCTCTCCCGGTGAAGCCTTGCACACAGCTTCGACAAGGTACACCCTCTCCACCTCTGGCACCTTTGCTTTCACCTCTTCCAGCAGCTTGAGCTTGTCGCTCGCGTTGGCGACGAACACGAGGCCGGAGAAGCCGTTGGGCGCCGGCACCACCGCGGCGGCAGGGTCTAGCTCAGAGATGTAGCTGGCTACGACGCGCTCCATGCCCAGCCTGCACGTGACCACCAGGTCGACGCTCTTTGGGTCGAAACTTAACATCGACCTCCCAAGCCTACGGTTAGGCTCCTTCTTCTAGCCTTCTCTCGCCTCGATCGCCGCGAAGAGAGCTATACCTGATGCGAACCAAGCGGCCGCGAGTATACGCCCTTCTTCGTGAAGGGCGATGAGCAGGCTCAGCATCAAAGCGCACGCGGCGAGCGTAGAGAGCCCTAACGCGCGGTTCGCGGTTACGCTACCTCCGAGGCGTGCTGAGAGCCTGTATAAAGCTAGAGCCGCGTACATGTAGGCAACGAGCGCCCCGAAGTTGTAGAGCGAGGCAACGAGGTCTAGGAGGTTAACGCTTGGAAGGAGGGCGTTGGCTAAGAGGAGGGTTGAAGCGATGCCCGAGAAGACGATGATCGAGGCCGCTGGGACCTGGCGGCGGTTAACCGCCGCTAAGCTGCTGGGTAGCAGCCCATCCCGCGCCATCGAGAATGCTACTCGGGAGGACCCGATGACCCCGGCGTTGGCAGATACGAGGTTGAGGAGGAAGCCTACAAGGCCTGTCCAAAGGGCGAGGTAGGGGCCCAGCACCGGCACGCATCTGGCGAGAGACGCTAGAGGGTGGAGAGCAGCTTCCGCGCTCGATCCAACCGCGCTAGCGTAGTAAGCTGATCCTGCAAGCGCGATCGCCACGGTAACAGCTACGGCTAGGCGTATCGCTCTCGGTAGGTTCCTCTCCGGCTCCACAACCTCCTCGGCTAGCTGGGATGCCGCTTCAACGCCTACGAACGACGCCATGGCGATTGTAATCGCGTAGAGAAAGTCCTTCGGTGGGACTGCGCCAACCCTTCCGCCGGTGAAGCCGCCAGCGTAAGCGTGTAGCGCGCCCCCTACCCCCAGCACTAGAGCCAGCGTGGCTAAGCTCAAAACCACGAGCGCCTCGTTCAGCCTCGACGAGTACTTAACTCCCAATAGGTTCACAGTAGCTAAAAAGGCGATTAGGCACACTCCGGCGAGAGCGTACCACGGGTTACTCAGCAGCACGCTCACGCCGAGGGTTTCGCGCAGGAAGTAACCTAAGTAGCCGACCGCTGCGAGAGAAAAGAGAGCCATATCGATCATGTAGTCGAGGAGCAGCCCCCACCCTGCTACAAAACTGTGAAGCGATCCAAAAGCTTCGAACGCGAAGTTCTGCGCACCGCCCGCTCTCGGGTACGCCCCCGAGAGCTTAGCGTATGTGAGACCTACGAGCACGTAGACGACGGCCGCGGCGGCCATCGCGAAGGGCGCGAGGTGCTGCGCGTATAGGGCAACGAGCCCCAGGGTTATGAGCACGTCGGCACCTACGTCTGCGTACCCCACGCTGAAAGCGCCGAACCAGCTTACGCTCCGGCTCAGCTTCCTCCTTTCTTGCTGAGACATAGCTACCACCCGATAGCAGCCTGGGAGTGGAGAACACCCCACGCGGCTGAAGAAAGCCTTCCCTTTTCCCTCATTTTTATCTTTTTCGTGCGAACTCTGAATTCCCGGATGCAACGTAGTGGTTCGAAGCGGTTAACAACTCACCGTTGGCAGCCGCCTGGCCGATGCTCCTTCACCAGCTTGTATGGCGCTGTACGATGATCGAAAAGTACGTAAAGTTTAAACAGTTGCTCGACCTAACCGCCTCTGGTGGAAGGTATGCGGGAGAAGCTACTCTTGCTGCTCAGTATGGTTGCGGTAGCGATGATCGCATTGCTGGCGCTGCAGCTGGCTCTCTCGTGGTTCGCTCCCGGCTTCTACGCGCCCTACGGCGCGTGGTGGCTTCTCGACATGGTAGGCTACGCGGTCTCGCTGACCACCATCCTTGCTGCTACCGGCCTGATGGGTAGGTACCTGACTATAGCTCCGAAGAACATCGATGCCCTAAAGGCCGCAATGCTAGCCACTATGGCTGGCGTAATCGGCGGTGCGCTCCTCGTCTTCGCTGGGCTTTCCTCCCTGCTGGGCGCCGAGCTGACGATGCAAATAGGCTTCACAGCGCTCCTCTTCGCGCTGGTGCCCTCGCTCTTCTCGTGGCTCCTATCGCCGCTGCTCATCAACCTAATCTACGGCTGCAAGCATGACCCAGCGCTTCAGGAGATCGTGAACAGGGTTGCCGCTAGAGCTGGCATGAAGCCGCCGAAGGCGATGATCGCACGCATGAAGGAACCTAACGCTTTCGCCTACTCCTCCCCGCTCTTCGGCAGGTACGTGGCCGTGACTGAAGGTATGTTGCAGATCGCTAGAGGGGAGGAGCTGGAGGCCGTGATCGGGCACGAGCTGGGCCACCACAAGCACGGGGACAACGCTGTGATGTTGATCTTTGGCCTCGTCCCATCCGTCATCTACTTCCTCGGCCGTTTCCTAATGTACGCGGGCTTCTACTCCTCGAGCTACCGCTACGATGGCAACAGGGAGCGGAGGGGCGGGGGCGGTCTCATCCTCCTGCTAGCAGGCATCGCGCTGATGGCGGTCAGCGTTGTAATGCAGCTGGTGGTGCTCGCCCTCTCCAGGCTGAGGGAGCACTACGCGGACGCGCACGGGGCCAAGGTGACCTCGCCCGACGCGATGATCGCGGCTCTGGAGGGCCTCGACAGCTTCTACAGCAGGTACAGGGCGGCCCGCGCGAGAGTAGACTCCAGCAAGATGAAGATGCTCTTCATCTACGCCTTAGCCGACCCCGTCGTCAGCCTTGAAGAGCTCTTCGCGTCCCACCCGCCGATAGAAAAGAGGATCGCCTTCCTCAGAGCGCTGAAAGGAGCTCAGATAGAGGCTTAGCACCCCCTGCATTTATTCCATGTGATTTTTATCCTGACAGCTAAATAAACAGCGATGAGAAGCCTTTGGCTAGTTGTGATCGCAGCAGTTGTCTCTTCGATTGTAGCTTACTTGGCTCTGCGGGCAACCGGCTTGCTGGGTCCAAGGGCTGCCGGGCGTGCTGAGCGAAAGCTTTTCGTTAGACTATTCTACGAGGGCTGCCGGAGCTTCTCACTGCTCTACAGTGATCCCTTGCTGCAAAGGAACTTCTTCAAGCGCGGCGAGATGGCAGCATTCGAATTCGATGTCAGCAACCCCGAGGACAGGGATCTTAGGGTAAAGTTTTTCATCGCGCCGGTGGACGACCCGAACCGCCTCACCAAGGTGCACGAGGGCGTCGCGAAGGCCAACAGCGTGACTCGCTTCAGCTTCGAAGTGGATACATCGCAGCTGCCCCCCGCCCTCTACCTGCTGCTGGCGGAGGTGGAGGGGAAGGGCAGGTTCGGCTCCAACACCGACCCGTTCAGGAGCACGAACCTCGAGTCGTACCCGTGGCTGCTCGCCATTCTCGACGAGCCGGTGAGGTGGGAGGCGCCGGGCGAGGGGCTGCCGAGGTTGATCGTGCCGGAGGGTCTCGGCGTCAACATCCACTTCGTCGCGCCCTCCCCCGTCGAGGAGCGGGACCTCGACATGATCGCGTACGCGGGCTTCAAGCTGGTGAGGATGGACCTCTTTTGGCACCTCGTCGAGCGCGAGAAGGGGTCCTACGACCTCTCGGGCTACAGGGCCCTCACCGAGGCGTTGAAAAGGAGGGGTGTGCGGCCGCTCTACATCCTCGACTACGGGAACCCCCTCTACGACGACAGCCTGCCGCCCCGCAGCGAGGAGGGCAGGAGCGCTTTCGCCCGCTTCGCGGGGAGGGCGGCCGGGGAGTTCGGCGCCTACGCGTGCGCGCTCAGCAGGCGCCACACGCCAACTCCCACTTCGTTGGATCGAGAAGACTCCTTTTTAACGTTGCGCGCGCTATATTCTCTATAGCGTCGCTGCGTATTCTCTATCTTTTTCTTTAACTTTCCGTTTAGAAAAGATTACTTTCGGGCTTCTTAACGTCTAATTTATAAAGCCCCGGTTCGCCTTAAGCCCGTGAGCCGCGGGAACAACGCGGTGGGAGAGCAAGCGGTGAGGGGGCCGGAGCCCCGGGCCCCCGAGCTCGACATCCCCCGCCTCGCGCGAGGGGCGGGCTATGGGGGTAGGAGGAGGAAGAAGGGGTTTGTTGAGGGCTTCCGGGTCTTGACGTTGCTGTACCGCGTTAGCGAGCTGCCAGCCGGCGCTTTCCAGCGGCTTGTAGAGCTGTTCAAAGTGTACAGGGCGGTGGGCGCGCTGTTCTTCTGGTCGAAGCGGTTGAACATCGAGGAGGGCGTGGGGCTGGCTCTGGAGCGTGCGCGGCAGCTGCCGAGCTACTACCGGCACGCGTTCGACGAGAGATCACAGGTCTACCAGTTCAGCGAGGTTGAAAAGATGAAGAGGCCGAGGAAGGTGATATTGCAGCTGCCGCTCGCCGATGCTCTGCATTACCACTGCGGCGCCTACATCGAGGGCGGCAAGCTGGTAGTGAGGCTGGGCAACAGGGAGAGGCTGGAGCTGCCGTTTCCGGAGCGCGCTCTAAAGTGGCTTCAAGAGAAGGAGAGGGAGGTTGCACCGCTGAAGGTCACGAAGATCGCGCGTATCCAGTGGCGCGAGGATAGGCCGGAGTACCTTAAGGTTCAGATCGTGCTGAGAGTGGAGCGGCAGAAGCCGGTGATGCCGGATCCCAAAAGCGCGTTGCTCTGCTACGTGGACGCGAACAGCGACTACGGGATCGTCGCTGTTTACGCGGTTTCCGATGGGAGCGAGACGAAGGTGCTGGAGACGCCGAAGCTGAAGCCTCCGAACAGGAGCAAGCGGCTAAAAGCCGCCGCGAAGAGGCAGGCAGCAGCGGCTTACGGCCACAAAAGGGGCGTGAACCTCGCGCTCGCGAGGCTCTCGACGCGGTTCAGAGCGAGAGGCTGGGTGAAGTCCGCTACTGCTCAGATTTTCAGGAAAGCTTTCCAGAGGGCGAGCGGAAGGAGCTTGATGATGAACTTCGATATACCAGATCCAGAGTCGATCAAAGGCTCTTACTTTCAGAAGACTTTGCTTTCTTTAAGGAAGGTTGCAGAGAACTTGGCGAAGTGGTTCGGCGTTTACGCCACTTTCGATTGTTACCCTTCAACCGTGTGCCCATTCTGCGGCGCGGAGCTGGAGATCGTGCACACGAGGAGGACAAGGGTCGCTTTCTGCCGGAAGTGCGGATTCTACGACGACCGCGACTTCGTGCCCTTCTACCACTGGTGCAAAGCGCTGGGCTTGCCGCTGCCGAAGTGGTCTCTGCGGAAGCTGCAGCTGCCGGAGGAGCTGAAGCTGCTAATTAACACCGTACGACCCGGGAGCTCTAGATGAGGGCCGGCGAGTTGGCGGGGTCGCGCCTCAGGCGCTGCCCCGCTGCCCGTGCGCGCGCCGGGCGCCCCTAGCGGACTGGATGAAGCTCGGGGGCGGAGCCCGAGACCCGGCGCCGGGCCTCGGGCGGTGAAGAGCTCAACGCCCCCGTGGGCCCCGCTGGAGCGGTGACGGCGGGGCCAGAGGGGGCAGAAAAGCGCGGGAAAAACAGCGCGGGCGCGCGCGCCTACGCGCTCTGGGAGGTGTGGAACGAGCCGAACATCGCCGTGTTCTGGAAGCCCCAGCCCAACGTCGGCGACTACGTTAAGCTCGCCGCAGCCGCCACCACTGCGGTGAAGGGCGCGTGCCCCTCCTGCACGGTGCTGGCGCCAGCGACCTCGGGCGTCGACGTGAACTTCATATCGAGCGCGGCCTCTCTGGGGCTCCTCGATTGGGTCGGCGCGGTCTCGGTGCACCCGTACAGGGACTCCAACCCGGAGACCGCGCTGGGCGACTACGAGAAGCTCCGCGCGGTGATCAAGGGAAAGGTGATAGTCTGCAGCGAGTGGGGCTACCCCACGGCCGGCAAGTACGGGAGCAGGGTGGACGTCTGGCGCCAGGCCCAGTACGCAGCCCGCATCTACCTCGTCAACCTGATAGCCGGCGTACCCACCACGATCATCTACGATTGGAAGGACGACGGGCTCTCGCTCGATGACTCGGAGCAGAACTTCGGACTAGTCAGCCACCACGTGAGGGGCCCCGAGTGGTTCTTCGTCAAGCCGGCGTGGTACGCGCTCTACAACCTGAACCGGCGCCTAACCGGCCTCTCGCCGGCGGAGAGGCTGGACTTGGGGGCCGGCGCCTACGCCCTCCGCTTCGAGGGGCAGGGTGCTTCGAAGATCATCGTCTGGACAGATGGTAGCGAGAGGGAGGTGGAGCTCAACGTGGGGGCCGAGAAGGTTAGGCTGGTGCGCCTCTTCGGGCTGGAGGAGGAGCTCGAAGCTCCCGGTGGGGTCCTCAGGCTGAGGGTCTCGGGCTCGCCCGTCGTCGTGGAGCCGCTAGGCTAGCCCTCACGAACACGGAGGCGAACAACGTCGAGCGCCTGCCTTCGGCCTTCACTATCCAGGCTCCGGCCTCGTCGGCGACGAACGAATTCATGAACACCCCGTCCTCAATAGTCTCTAGCTCCCTAGTGATCCAAGTCCCGCTCGGCTTGCGGTAAGACGCTTTCACAAGTGGACCGGGGCGTTGAGGGTACGCGACGCCCACTACCGGTACCCGCTCGCCGACTCTCGCGCTCCTTTGCGGCCAGCTCGGCGATCCCTATGGTCTTCGTTACCACGGTGAGGCGCGTGCTCTCGTCCACTACCACGACGCCAGAAGGCTCGGTTGACGCCACCTTGAAGCGCGCACCTCCTTCACTGTGAGCATTGCCTCGCTCGTCGAGCTAACAGCGAGCACGCTGTAGATAAGCTTGCCGTGACAGAGCGCTGGCGAGTAACGCTTTTTAAGAGGAGCGGCCCTGGTATGACTGTGGAATGCCCGCGGCTTTATGGCGCTGAAGGCAAGCGCCCCGGCGAGGGCGTGGTGAAGGCGCTGGACATGCTGGATCTGAGCGGCGTGTGCACAGCTGGCGAGGTCGTGGTGAAGGTGAACTTCGTGTCAGCGTACACGGAGCTTTCGGCGACCCCCATCGAGGCGGTCGAGGCGCTCGTGAAAAGGCTGGCGGGCCGGTGCAGGGTGGTCGTGGCGGAGGCGCCGGCAATCGGCAGCTTCGAGGGGGCTGTGAGGAGGTTCGGGTACTCGAGGCTCAGGGAGTACGGCGTGGAGCTGGTGGACCTAGCGGGCGACGACTACGAGGAGTTCTACGTGTGGGATCGCGGCTTGAACCGCAGAGTGAAGGTCCGCGTCTCGAAGACAATCCTGGGGAGCAAGTACCTTGTGTCGGTCGTGAGGCCGAAGACCCACGACACGGTGATTGTCACGCTTACGCTGAAGAACGTGGTGGTAGGCTCGATACTCCCGGGAGACAGGCACAGGATCCACCAGGGCTACAAGGCGATCAACCTCTCCATCGCCTACCTCGCCGCGCACATGCTCCCCAAGCTCGCGATCGTCGACGGGGCGGTCGGGATGGAAGGAGCTGGACCGACGAACGGCACGCCGATCGAGCTGGGAGTCTCGCTCGCTGGCAACAACTCGGTGACTGTGGACGCCGCAGCAGCGCACCTGATGGGTTTCGACCCACGCGGCGTCGGCTACCTGTATTACCTGTCGCGGTGGGGCTACGGGTGCATAGACCCTGAGAAGATCGAGGTCGAGGGGCTGCCGGATTGGAGGGCGCGAGCCAAGAGGTTCGAGCCCCACTCGGCCTACAGGCGACAGCTGGAGTGGAAACTCAGCGGGGAAGAACTGAAGCACGTCGAGAGCGATCTAGAAGAAGAGGGTATTCTGAAGCCAACGGGTACTTGAAAATAGCTACCCCTCAACGTACAACATGAAGCACCTTTTAACAAGTTCGGCGCGTTGGTTTGGGGCGTGCGCCGCCGAGGTCAGCACCCTTTCTAGCTGAACCTTAGGGGGTTAGCGGGTTCAACCTTAGTGATTTAGCGCGCGCGCACGCGTGATTTAGGAGGGTCTTAGCCTGATGAGTGGGAGTTTTAAAATGGGAAAAGAAAAAAATACAGTTTGCTACTCGAACGGCCTGGAGATGTTTATCTGGCGAGCGAGGATGTAGGGTGCTCTAACTGCCGGGCTTACTTCCCACCAGCTGATATCGTAGAGCTCCTTGCCCAGCAGCTCGATGTTGGAGAGCAGCTTGGGGAGGCGGTCGGCGATCCTGATCCTAGTGACGGGGTGCTTGATCTCCCCGTTCTCCACGTAGAACGCCGCGTCCCTAGCGATCGTGGAGAAGATGCCTTCCACGTAGTTCTGCAGTCTTGTGTACCAGTTGTTGGTGATAATCACCCCTCTCTTCACCTCCCGGATCATCTCGTCGAGCGCGGCGTCTCCCGGCTTGACGCTGAGGGTCCAAGTGTGCGGGAATAACCAGCCTGCGTTGCCTGTGGACTTCGCCTGCATCTTCGCGGCGGTCTTCGAGTTGTGGAGCAGCGTGCGCAGCACGCCGCCCTCGATGATGGGTTTGCTCGCGGTCGGCAGCCCCTCGTCGTCGAAGGCTGTGGAGCCGAGGAGCTCCGGCGTCCTCGGGTCGTCGACGAGCGTGAACTTCTCGGCAGCGACTTTCGAGCCGGGCTCGACTCTGGCGAATATCGAGTTACCCATCATGACGGCCAGCGCGCTAGCCATCATACCCACTAAGTTCATAAGGTTGCCCACGACCATCGGCGACAGCACCACGTCGTAGGCTCCGGGCTCGACCTGCTTCGCTTCCCCTTTCGCTTGGGATGCTAGCTCCGCGGCAGTGCGCGCAACCCGCTTTAGATCCTCGACGCGCAGCCTACGGCTGCCCACTGACCACTGCCCGCTCGCTTCTCCGATGAAAGCCCTCAAGTACGCTTCGATACCGGTGGCTTCCTCCTCGAGCTTAACCCCCTTTGAAGTTGCTAGCCCTTTCTCTGCGAAGGAAAGAGTGATCGCGCCAGCCGCCCTTTCGACCCCAAGGCTACCGACCTCAGCTAGCATCGCTTCCGCGAGAGGCTCGGGATCAGACATCGCGTTTACAACAGCACTATCGACCAAGCCTTCGAGACGCTCAACCCTCGCGGGTTCCGGCAGCGGGGCGTAAAGCATGCTCGGTCTGAGCTGGGGGGCAACCTTGATGGCTCTCTCGATGAGCGCACCAGCCTTCTCGGCGCCCGACGGGTGGATCGTGGTCATGAGGATACGCCCTTCCTTCGCCAGGTAGAGGGAGATCGCGAGGCTGCTCCACCTCTGCACCACGCTGATTTCGCTGTTGAACATCTTCACCATCACGGCTTTGGTGCGCCCTACAAGCGCGGCAGCCTCCTCGAAGCCCCTCCTGAGCGCTTCGTCCACCAGCCTTTCAGCCAGGACCGAGACCCTTTCAGCCATCACGCCACCACCCCGAGTTTCACGCTCCTAAGCCTTACGTCAGGGCCCCCGAACCAGACCGGGACGCCCTGAGAGGGCTCGCCTTTACCACACATGCCCGGGTAGAAGCGCAGCTCCTTGCCCGCCGCGTCCACCTTGCTGTAAAAGGCGCCGGTCGTGATCTCGAGCGCCGGGTTCCTCACGGGCTTCGTGATCTCGCCCTTCTCGATGAGATAGGCTTCGAGGCCCACGTAGCGCTGTCCCCACCTGATGTCGTCGATGTTCCACTCCATGTAGCTCCTCATGTACACGCCCAGCTTCACGTCCTCGACCAGCTCCTCGAACGTGTAGTCGCCGGGCGCGAAGTACGTGTTCGCCATCCTGATGATCGGCTCGCTGTCGTGGTCCATGGCCCGCGCCGCCGCGTTACTCTCCACGCCGAACAGCTTGGCCGTCCAGCGGTTGTGCAAGTGCTCGTTGATGATGCCGTTCTTGTACAGGTAGCGGGCCCTCGCGGGGACGCCCTCGTCGTCGTACAGGTAGAAGCCGTAGCTGCCTGGGATCGTGGGGTCGTCGATCACCGTGGCGTGCTCGCTGCCGATCCTCTGCCCCAGCATTCCAGGCTTGATGAAGCTCATCCCAGCTTGAGCCGCCTCCCGGCCTAGTATCCTGTCTGCCTCGCTCGGGTGGCCGCAGCTCTCGTGGACGATAAGCCCGACGATCTCGCTCCCCACAATCACGTCGACAGGCTCCTTCGGCGGCTCAACACCCTCCAGCAGGACCTTTTCAAGCTTGACCACCTCCTCCTCGGCGTGCTCGGCGGGCTTCCACTTACCCAGCTGCTCGAGCCCCCCGCTGCCCCCGAACTCGAAACGCCTCTGCAAAGTACCCTTCTGCGGGTGCAGCAGGACGAAGTTGTAGCTGACTGTTACCCTGGGAACCCTGCTCACAATAAGCGCACCGTCCGAGTTCACGACGGTCTTCTCCTCAACATCCTCCGAGTATTGAGCAGTGAGGGTCATAAGTTTCGTCTGCTTCACAGCCGTTTTCGCTCGCTCCCAGATCTCCGCCAGAACGGCGATCTTCTCTTCAGGCCCCATCGAGTCGAGAGGCTTCAAGCAGAGCGCCTCGTACTTGGCCTTACCAAGCCTAGCGTCAGAGAACTCGATCGGCCTCTTCATAAGCTTCGCGTGAGCACTCGCCAGTTTCACAGCCTCGGCAACAGCTTCTCTAAGCGATTCCCAATTGATCGAGTTAGAGGCTGAGAAGCCTAGAGCCCCATTGACTACAACCCGGATGCCCACGCCCTCCCGAATCGACTCGCCGTAGCCGACCAGCTCCCCGTTCCTCGTGAAAATGGAGGACCCGGAGCGGCGGTGGAAGCGAGCTTCAGCGTAGCTGGCGCCCAGCTTCAGCGCCTCGTCAACGCATCTCTGGAGCAGGTCTTCGTGCACGCAAGGTCGTTAACAGCTTAGATAAAAACGTGGCGCTACAGCGACCTCAGAGCATCGATAGGCATCCTGAGCACGCAGCAGTAGGAGGTGTTGTACCCCTGCTTGAGCGGCAGCGCGGGTGAGTTGCAGGCCAGGTAGATGTGCTCGCCGTACACTTCCACATCGTGAATGTTGAGGGGGAGCGTGAGCAGCCTGCGCCACTCGCCCCCCAGGTACGCGACCAGCTCTCCGTGCGTCTCCACAACCCCTGTTCCCGTTCCCGAAGCGAGGAGCAATACGTCCCCCATCTTCTTCGGCCTCACCGCAACGTTGCCCCGCACCTCGTACCTGCTCGCGAAGCTGTACACTTCCCACAGCTCGAAGTTCCTGAAGAAGTACACGCGGCCATCGAAGTCGGCGACGACAAGGTACCCCCTGTAGCTGCTCCGCGAGCCCGGCGTGTGCGAGCGGAAGGCTCCAACGTCCCCGTAAACGCGCTCCGAGGCCGTCGAGCCCGACAGGGCGTAAACCCTGCTGGGCGGCCTGATCGGCTCACCCTCGAAGACGTAGAGGCTCCCTCCCTGCTCGCCGATGAGGTAAACGCCCTTCCCCGTTCTGAACTCGAAAACCTTGCTCCACCGCTCTCCATCCTGGCTGGCCCACACCTCGTTCCTCCTCCCCGCGTACAGGGTACCCCCGATTGCGCTCAACGCTTCAAACAGCCCCCCTCCCCCGCCAGCCCCGTCCGGCACCCTCAGCACCTCCCTAACCTCGTTACCGTCGTACTCCAAGACGAGCCCGCTGCTGTACGTGCCAGCGCCTATGTACAGCCTGCCCCGAAATATCTCGTAGCTCCACGCCGAGAAACCGAGCTCCTTCGGCTCGTATATCTGCCGCCACTCGCTGCCGTTGTAGGCGAAAAGCCCGGAGGGCCACAAGCCCAGCACAAGCTCGTCTCCGTACGAGACAAGCACAGAAGCTTCGAGAGCGCCCCACTTGGCGAAAACCCTTTCCACACATTGGCTGTCGCTGCGCCTCCTTAATGTGTTTCGCTAAAAACCGGAAAGCGAAAAGCGTGGTGCGCAATGAAGTTCTCGTCAGCATGCGCTTTTCGGCGCGCGCCTATCCTGTGGGCGAAAGATTTAAATAGTTATATGACAGAGGCATTTGACGGTGGCAAATATGGAAAGCTGGAAGGTGGAGCTTGTGAAGAGCCTGTTGAGGAGAATTCACGAAGGAGCCGACCCCGAGAGCTTGAAAAGAGAGTTTGGAGAGGTTTTGGCGAAAGTCAACCCTGCTGAGATACCTTTGATCGAGCAGCAGCTGGTGAAGGAAGGTTTTCCGATCCAGGAGATCCTGAGGATGTGCGATCTCCACGTCGCCCTCTTCCGCGACTACCTCGTTGGCAGGGAGCTCAAGGGCGTGCCGGAGGGGCACCCGCTCGACCTCCTGCTGAGGGAGAACGAGCTCATCCTGAAGTGGGCTGAGCAGCTGAGCGTGGTCGCCAACGCGCTGGCGAACGCCGGCGACGAGGAGATGCCCCCGCTCCTGCAGCAGCTCAAGGCCTTGCTCTCCAACCTCCGCGCCGTGAGGACGCACTACAGGAAGGTGCAGATGCTGCTTTTCCCCTACCTTGAGCGGAGGGGAATCGTAGCTGTGCCGAGGGTGTTCTGGGGTAGGGAAGACCAGGCGCTCTTGAGGCTGAGGACGCTGATGAAGATGGTTGGAAGCGAACTGCCGCCCGATGAGGCAAAGGCGGTGGCGAAGGAGGCTGCAAGTCTCGCCAACGAGCTCGCGGAGCTGGCCTTCAGGGAGAACAAGATCCTTTTCCCGGCGCTCTGGGCTTTGCTTACGGAGGGTGAGTGGGCGGCGGTGGCAGAGGAGGCGAGGAAGATCGGTTACTTGGTTAGGGTGGAGGGAGAGTGGAAGCCGGAAGCGGAGCCGGTATTGCCTTACCGGTCCGAGGTGAAGGTTGAGGAGAGCAGCTTGGAGCGCCTGCCGCTTGAGTTCCGCTCGGTAGCTGCTGGAATAGAGCCGGACAAGTACAAGCTGACGAGAGAAGGGGACCTCGACCTGGGCACGGGCTTCCTATCCCCCGAGGAGGTAAAGGGGGTTTTCGGCGCGCTGCCGATCGAGGTGACGTTCGCGGACGCGAGCGACAGGGTCCGCTTCTACTCGGACGGCCGTCTACCGCCGGCGTTTGTCAGGACGAGAACGATCCTTGGCCGCAACCTGCTCTACTGCCATCCGCCTAGGCTCGAGCGACTTGTGAAGGATACGTTGGAAGCCTTGAAAAGGGGTGAAGCCGACTACAGGGAGTTCTGGACGAGAATCGGCGACCGCATAGTTCGAGTCTTCATCTCCGCCGTTCGGGACGAGAGCGGGAGGTACCTGAGCGCCGTGGAGGTCGTCGAGGATTTCACAGAAGCCTTGAGGAACCCTGAAGAGGTGCTGAAGAAGGTCGTCGTGCTGTAGGGAAGCCGTGAACCCACTAGAGCTCGCCTCAAGGTACGTCGTGCCGTCAGTGATGCGCAGGCTAGTCGAGATACTAGTCGAAGAGCACGACCTCAGCCGGGTTGAGGTCGCCAGGAGGACTGGGCTCTCGCCGGCCGCCGTCACGCGGTACCTGAAGGGCGAGCGGGGGTCCGCGCTCGACGTGCGCGGCATCGAGGAGCTGGACGGCATGATCAGGGAGCTGGCCAGGGAGGTGGCTTCCGGCAGCGCCAGCGCCCCCCGCCTGCAAGCGAAAGTGGCCAGCGTAGCCGCGCACGCGATGGCTAAGGGCTACTTCTGCGGGTTCCACGCCGAGCTCGACCCCCGCTTCGGCCCCGCAACATGCTCAGCTTGTCGCGAAGTTTTCCGGCCCAGCACAAGCACTTAGCTTTCAGGGCTCGTAGCTCCAGCGAAGCCGCTCACCAGATCACCCTGACACCCAGCCCGCTAGCTACGTACACCAAATCCTTATCCCCGCTGAGCACGGGTAAAGCCCTGTCGAGCGCTACAGCGATCGTGAAAGCATCGCACGCGGACAACCTCCTTGCTCGCAGCGAGGGGTTGGGCGCGCGCTTCAGCATCTCATCGCCTGCAGCCTTAACCTCAGCCGCCTTACGCGCCGTACCCTCGGAGAACTTGACTACACCGAACACAGAAGTTAAATATTTAAATAACTCATCCTCATTTTCGAACAAAGGGAGCGCGCGCTTTCTCCCTCCCTTTCCTAACTTCGCTGAAAACCGAGCGAGCTGCTGGTGTGAGATCTCCAGTAGCCGCGGCGAGAAGCGCGTAAGTATCAACGAGCACGCCCCTCAACCGGGCTCACCTTCATCGAGCTCTAGTTCAGCCTCCTCGGCGTTGTAGAGGTCCTTAGCGCTATCGAAGAGCTTCTCCCAGAAGCCCTCCTTGCGTAAAACTATCTTCCCCTCCTCCACACTAACCCTCAGAGCATCCCCCTCCTCTATGCCTAGAGCGTCCCTGATCGCCTTCGGTATCACGATGATGCCCTTCTTTCTGACTACCACTATGTCCGACTTTCTCATGATCGATCTATATATCGAATCCAACGATTTAAACGTTCGCGTGCGTGTCCTAAGCCCGCATGTGCCGCTTGCAGGCGCGCGGGTAACCGCGCTTTTCTGCCCCTCTGGTCCACCTGTCACCGATCCGGTTGAGTCCACCGGGGGCGTAAACGCTTCTTTCGCTCGGAGCCCAGTGGCTGGTGCTAGGCCCCAGGCTCTTCCCGAACATCATCCTAGCATCCGCTAGGAGCGCCTGTCGCGCGCGACTTAAGCTTCGGGGGTCACGGCGAGCGGGGATTTTCTACGAGAGTTGCGCGCGGTATTATCTGAAAGTCCTTAAGCACCCACGCGGCCTTGCCCCAAGCTGGCCCGCTCGCGGGTGCCCGCCGGTGCGCGACCCACTCGGTGCCCAGCTCCCAGCCTATGAGGTAGTGCCCGTTCACGTCGAAGCGCGCATACTTCACGGCCAGCCTGACGAACATCGTCGGGTCGTAGGCTACGTAGCCGCGCCTGTACTCCGGTTCCCGGAGCAGGAAAATGAGTATGTCGGCCCCATCCTCCCGCGGGACGAGCTTGACCTCGAAGAGGGCTTTCGCGAAGCTCCCGTTGATGACGATGGGGACGCGCTCCGCGCCGACGGTTTCGCCTGGGGCGTTTACGCCCACTAGCCAGACCATTATTTCCAGCTCTCCTGCCCCTGGACCGCGCACAGCGTCCCTCTCCTTGAGGAGCCAGGCGTCCGCGGCGAAGTTGTAGCCGGCGAGGTTGAGCTCCTCGAAGCTGAAGTAGAAGGAGATCAGGAAGGGCTCCAGCTCGCCGACCCTCATGGGGAAGTTGACCCCGAAGCCGTTGACGTAGCGAGAGCCCCACGGCTTCCTGCCGATGTACACCTCCGGGTACCCTATGACCCACGTGTTCCAGTCGTGGGGTTCCAGGTCCTGGAAGTCCACCACCGTCGCGACGGTCCTGGTCACGGGGTCGTACGTCATCTCGTACCTGCCCTTCCCGCTCTTCAAGTTCCAGGGGCAGATGTCGATCACGAAGTCGGGTACGCCGTCGCCGGTAGCATCGACCTCCCTCGCGGGCCAAGTCCCCGACGCCCACTTGAGCGTTACCCGCTGAGCCGCCGTGCTTCTGAGCTTCTCGCACTCTTCCTCAAGCCTCCTGTACTCTTCTTCTAGCTCCGCCAGCTTCGAGCGAGCGTCAGTCAGCTGCAGCCAGCCGATCGCACTCAACGCGAGGAGGAACGCTGCGGCTACACCCAGCACAGCGCAGAGACCTCTCACGAGTTCGTGAAGAGGGGAGGCGTTAAAGCAATTGCGATGCGGCGCTAACCATTTTTACGCTGCGCGCACCCTCTCCGGCGATGGATAGGCTCCAGGAGCTCGTTAGCAGGTACTCGGCGGTCGCGGTCCTCGAGAGGGGCTCGACGAGGGCGCTCGTCCTCGAGCGGGGGGCCCGGCTGCTGACTCTATCCGTGGGCGGCGTGAACCCGCTGTGGGTGAACCCGGCGCTGGAGAAAGTGCTGGAGACCGGGGGCTGGAACACGGGTGGCTTGCGCCTCTGGATCAGCCCGGAGAGGAGCTTCTACTACGAGAAGCCGGAGAAGTTTGAAGGGTGGTTTTGCCCCGCGAGCCTCGACCCAGGCGTCTTCAAGCTGGTGCATGCCGAGCCCGCGCGCGCCGTGCTCGAGGGGGTGGTGGAAGCGGTCGACAGGAGCACCGGCTGGCGCTTGCACGCGCGCGTGCGCAGGGATTTCCAGCTGGTAGCGGAAGACCGGCTCCTCGTTAGGGACGTGGCAGTGGCCGACTACGCGGGCGACTTCAACCTTTGGGCTTTGGCGCAGGTGGAGCCGGGAGCCCACGGCACGGTGATCGTGCCTACGAAAAAGGGAACGCGGCCGGTCCACTACTTCGGGCCTATCCCTCAAGACAGGCTGGTGGTGAGGGACGACCATGTCGCTTTCAAGATCGACGGGGCTTACGTGTGCAAGCTCGGCGTGAGACCCGAAGACGTACCCGTTGAGGGTTGCGCGGCGATAGCGTACGTGGCCGAGCTCGGAGGCAGGTGGGTATTGCTGCTCATGCGCACGTGCGACGCGCCTCGCAGCCAGAGCGAGTGCCTTGACCCCGCGAAGGCGGACCCCATGGGTCCTAGAGGCTGCGTCCAATCGTACAACTCGGGACCGGAGGCGGGTCCAGAGCGATTCGGCGAGATCGAGCTGCACTTCAGGCCTGCTATCGAGGTTGGGGGCCGCAAGGTTGCTTACGCCGAGTATGAGCTCGTTTTCACCTCGGGTTCGCGCGGGGAGGTGCTTGAGCGTCTCAAACGCGAGTCAGGTTTGAAAGAGGCTTCCCTCTTTTAACTCTAAGGCAATCCTTTTTTACCTGAAACAGGGTACGCAGCCCGTGAAAGTTAGAGTCGGGTTTATCGGTTGCGGCGGGATCGCGCAGGTTCACGCGGACAGGCTGGTTAAGATGGAGGACGTTGAGCTCGCCGCTTTTAGCGATGTGGCTGTTAACAGGGCGATGGCTTTCGCCGAAAAGTACGGTGGGAGAGCATACTCGGATTACCGCGATATGCTGGAGAAGGAGAAGCTGGATGCCTGTTTCATCAGCATACCGCCCTACGCGCACACTGACCAGGAGTTGCTGTGCGCTGAGCGCGGTGTGCATTTCTTCGTCGAGAAGCCGGTAGCGCTCACGATGGAGAAAGCGGTGGAGGTGCTAAAAGCGGTTAAGAAGGCTGGTATCGTCACGCAAGTCGGCTACATGCGCAGGTTCGTCGACTCCTACAGGAGAGCTAGGCAGGTAGTCATCGAGCGCGGGGGCGGCATAGGTCTTTTCGAGGCTTGGTGGATTGGCGGAGTGGCGGGAGGCCCCGAGCACTGGTGGAGGCGTAAAGAGCTGAGCGGAGGCCAGCTGGTCGAGCAGTCAACCCATCTTGTGGATCAAGCACGCTGGATGGTCAACAGCGAGGCTGATGCCGTTGCAGCGTTCTTCGAGACAGAGCTCCTGAAGGATCTCCCTAACTTCAATATTGAGTCCGCTTCAACTGTGATTGTGAAATTCAGATCGGGCTCGATCGCGTCGATCACTAGCACTTGCGCTGCGCAACCAGCTGGCATGGACGTGAACTTCCGGTTGATCGCTCGGAACGTTGAGCTGGTGGGTAGCGGCTGGAATGTAGCGGTTATCGAAGGGGAGAAAAAGGAGATGCTTCAGGCTGCCGTCGACCCGTACTTCGAAGAGGATAGGCACTTCATCGAGTGCGTCAAATCCGGGCGCGACAGCGAGGTTCCCTACATCGAGGGCGTGAAGGCGCTCGAGATAACTCTAGCTGCCGTCAAGTCGGCTGAGGAGGGAAGGGTCGTCAAGCTTCCGCTAGCCATCTAGTTCTTCTGTCCTCCCTATATGCTCTTTATTGCCTTCTATCATTCCTCCAGCCTAGCTGTGCGAGTGTATTCTTTATTTTTTCTTCAACTTTCTGATTGAAAATTTTTACTTTCGGTCTATATTAAGCTGTATTTTAAACCCTAGACCCGCCTTTAAGCTCGTGGCTCGCGCTCCAAACAGCGGGATAGTGCAAGCGGTGATGGAGCCTGCACACCGGGCTCCCGAGCTGGAGAACACCCGTTCCCCTAGAGGAAAGCCGCTGGGCGGCAACGCCTACGGCGCAATGAAGGAGGAGCCTCTCCCTCAGCAACCAGGGAGAATCTAGATGTGGGTGCGCGCGCACGCTAGCCAGCTACTGAGCGCGCTGGCGGCAGCCTGTATCTCTCGACGCTAATGCCAAGCCTGCTGAGCAGTGCGTGCTGCTCCCTTAACTGTTTTTCCGAAACCCTCGGGTCGAAGTTCGCATCGAGGTTTAAGTGTTCGTAGTTCAGTGCATGCCTTGCCGCCAGCTCTTCGGCGCCTGGAGGCGGCGGGCTCTTGAGCGTGTACACGGTGAGGATGACGCCTTCCTCATTAGAGTATACTGTGACCATCCGCGGCTGCTCGACGCCCAACTTGGCCATCGCGAAAAGGACTTGCAGATCGGGTAGCGAGGGAGCCGTTCGCGGGACCGGGTGCGTGTGTATCACAGCAGTTGCTCTCCCGTGGTTTGTTAACAAGGGTATGCCTACTCCCATCGGCGAACCCACAATCGGGAGGATGTACCCGTCCTCGTACACGACTACAGCCCGTTCTACGGAGCTCGGCTCCACCGCGAGCCTGCGAGCGATCCCGATTATATCGATTTCCACAGTCATAACGCTCTCCAGCCTAGCTAATAAATTTGGCGGTTGAAGACCAGGTGAGAAAGCCTCCGTGCCTGCACCGGTTCCTCACGGCGCAAGCTCCGTTTGCCCAAACCTCTTCATCGGCAGCACTACTTTGCGCGTGCGACTCTTAAAGTTCTCTCAAAAATCTGGGCTTCGGCTTACTGCCGGCTCTCTTGGCGTTTATAGGTGCTGGCCAGGTTGGCTATAAGCTCGCAGAATTTAGTTTCGGAGAGGCTTAACCGAGCGAACGCTACCTTCAAGCTGGGGCTTCCAGCTCTTGAGGCAAGCTTTGCGGCTAGCTCAATCGCCTTGCGTTGGGCCGCCACGTACTCCACGAGCTCCTCCAATATCGACGCAAGCTCCGCGTTGCCAGCAGCGTTCGCACGCGCGAGCTGCAACTCCCGCTCGAGTCGTTCCGCCCTAGCCGCCAGCGAGAGAGGTAGCGAGTGCTGAAGCGTCTCAGCTATCCTGCCTTGCAGAAGCTGCAACGCCTCTGCGTAAAGCCCACTCCCCATCAGGTATAACAATGCATCCAGCTTTTAGCGAAAACCCCTCCCGCAGCTCGCTAAAACGCTGGTAATACGGTGGTCAATCGCTCGGCGCACAAACTCAAACACCCGCGCACGCGCTTGCAAGCGGAAGGACCCCTCGACCGTTTATCACGCTACTTTGCGCGTTTAGCGCGCGCTCGTTAATGTTGCGGGGTATATAAGCCGGGCTGCGGGCGTTATTACTTTCAGCGAGCAATAGTAGCGTGCGCTTATTGCCTCCCATCCATTCGCCAGCCTAGCTGTGTGAGAATATTCTCTATCCTTTTCTTTAACTTTTTGATTAGAAAATTTTACTTTCGGTCTACTTTAGGCAGGGTTTATAAACCCCTGCCCCGCTTTAAGCTCGTGAGCCGCGTGGAAAACGCGGTAAGAGTGGACGCTGTGAAGGAGTCGGAGCCCCGGACCCCTGAGCTGGAAATTCCCCGCCTATCAGGCGCTGGGGTAGGGGCTGGTAGCTTAAACCTCGCTTTCGAACTGAACATATGCCCAGAGTGCGGCTGGCGGCTTATAGAGCACAACGGGCTTCTCGTCTGCAAGCGCTCGCGCTACACCCCAGAAGCGGGAGAGAGTGAAGCCGCCGCGAGACAGCTGAGCTCGCTAAAGGAGGCGCCGCGCCACGCTGTTACCCCGCTAGCGCAAAGCCCCTCCACGCCCGCCCTGAGGGGCGCTTGCTCCAGCTTGCTCCCGAAAAGGGAGCCCGGGCCGCCAGAGGCCCGGTTTCGAGGAACCGCCCAGACCCGCGCAAACGCGGCTGGGCGCGGATGGACCGGCGCCCCGAAAGGGGAGAGGTATGGAGGAGGTAAAAAGCAAGAGAGCACCGCAAAGCGGCTCTAGGGCGGCGGGCCGGAGCCCTAGGGCTAACCGTTTAAGGAGTGAAAGAAAACAAACAGAGACTAAAATTAAAGGAAACAAAACTAAAAGTAAAAAGAAAAAGGATGAAAACAACGAGAACGGTTTGGTTCCTTTGAACGCTTGGGCTCGGCTCCAGCTGGAGTAAACTGGTGACCCCTGCGGCAGCGGGGGGAGTGGGGCCCAAGCGGTGAGCGTGGTAAGGGTGGACACCCTGCGGCTGCTCACCACACCTGAGCTGGAAGATTTTCTGTGGCGCGTCGGCGACGCTACCGCGAAGTTGATCAACATGGAGAACTTTAGGCGGAGGAAGCTGTTCTTTCAGCGGGCGCGCTCAAACACACGCAAGAAGATCGACTGTAGCTGGAAGAGCACTTGGGAGCGCCGCTATACAGAGTACTTCGAGATCTACAAGCTGCTTGGTAGCGCGAACTTCCACGAGACCTGTAGATTAATTGGCGAGCAGTGGAAGAGCTTCCTCGGAATGCTGAAGGCTGCTAGAGAAGGGAGGCTGGAGCCTTGGCAGAAAGTGCGACCGCCGGGCTACAGGAAGGATAAGGACGGTCAGCGCATACCGATCGTCGTGGTGAGGTTCGACAACTATCGCATCGACATGGAGAGGAGGGTGCTGCACTTGGGCTACTGGAACGTGAGCGTACCCTTCAAGGGGAAGCCCCGCTGGTTGACAAAGCCTGGCGCGAAGCTGGAGCGACTAATCATCACTTACGATCCCGTGAAGAAGCGGTGGTACGCTCGCGTAAGCGTGGAGGTTATGCTGGAGCGGGAGCGTAGCGGAAACCTGAAGGCTGGCATCGATTTGGGTAGGGAGCGCTTGATCGCGTTCGTTACAGAGCCGTTGAACGGAAGCGGCGAAGGTGTGGCTTTGCTTTACAGGGGTGGACCTTTGAAGGCGGACTACTTCTACTTCGAGAGGAGGATCGTCGAAATCGACAGGATGCTGGCCGATCCCAAGCTCGAGGAGGCGGATAGGGTTGTATTGAAAGAGATGCGCAGACGCTTCTACGAGAAGGGGAAGCGGCACAGGGATCAGGTTTTCGCCAACAGCGCGGCGCACCTAGCTAGGATGTGCTTGGAGCTCGGCGTGAGCGCCGTGTTCATCGGCGGTTTGCGCGGAATTGCACACGACAAGCCCGGTAAAGGAAACACGAACATGTGGAGCTACCGGAAGCAGAAGATGCGGCTAGCAACAACCTTCGAGAACCACGGGATCGCAGCCTTCGAAATACCCGAGGACGACACGT